>APMI01002886.1_pt1 | contig 13019 bp, 8 predicted proteins | sample 667938 | NCBI WGS metagenome assembly APMI01 (sample SAMN01084076, study PRJNA167559) | wastewater metagenome | biome: Wastewater | place: Denmark: Ejby Moelle, Odense | collected 2011-11-28 | reverse complement strand
TTCAATTTGTCATTAGACTCACTATCATTACGAGTCTCGCTATAACTTTTATCTTTGCCAAGAACACTCTCATTTCTTTAATCAGAATTCATATATCGCTAGAGTACTCTTGTTTGACTTGCTAGCTTCGCCTCTTTGTCACTATTTTCTCTTGAGAGAACTTACACTTATTTTTGAAGCTTGGATATTTGGTTGATAAGATCTTGAGTTGCTTTTTGTATTCCTTCACCACTGCCACCATTTGAACTCTTGAAAAAGTTTAATTAATTTTATAGTTCTATCACTCGACTATTGTATAGTGGACTATTTTTTCTATCCAACTCGAGCTTAAGATTTTTTATTTCTTCAAGTAACTGCCCATTTATTTTCTTCATTTTGTCATTTTCTTGATAGTTAATACTTAAGTTACTATCATTTTTACTTTATGATTTCAGTGATTATATCTTTTGTTTTAAAGCTTCGTTTTATTTACGAAGATAGTTATTTTATTTTGTTAATTATTAACATTTTTTCTATAATAGATTGTCGCCTTTTCCAACTTATTTACTCAAAGACTATATTTTTCTAAGCAGACTATTCTTTTCGTTGATTAATGCCTCATTTTGAGCCTTAAGCCCTTCGGGATCAAAATAATTTGAATAAGACATTACGCTTCTATGATCTATGGGACTTGTTGTAACATTCAATCCTTTTCTTAATTTTTCACATTCAGTCCTAAATTTGTCTCTTTCTCCTCGTAATCTCTAATTATCTCCTAAAATTTATTTGTTCTTTTGAGCAATTTATTTTAATTTATTTTATAAAGCGTTCAAAGCTGCTTCTGAAGTTATGGAGTCATTAATGTTCGATTGACTCAGAGAAACAAATGAATTATCTCTGTTCTCAGTAAAAGATTTATCATGTTTTTGCTCATGATTTGGACTCAGATATCCTGACCTATCCTTTTTATCTTTCTGTTCATAAGCAATAGATTGATTGAGTTTCACACTCATTTGAGCTTGAGACCTATTTAATTTTTTCATTCCTTCGTTCATTTACTCAACTTTTGATTTAAGTAAACTGTTCTATGTCTTCAATTTCTTAATGACCGAAGCTGGCTATTAATCAGCTTCATGTAAAGACTCCAACAAATGGATCATATCTGGGTCTTTGGTCATACTATGATTATTGCCTGCGATAAACATCTTTTTCTATTATTTGAGTTTGGCGTTCTCTCTTAACAGATTCGCATGCGATTTTGAGAGTTAAGCAAAGTTAATATTTTGTCTTTGTCCCTTATCGTCTTATTAAAAGGCCATGCTTGGACCATAGTATGAATCGCTTTCCTTCTTTGCAAAAGGATTATTTTTAGTTTGGTTAAGCATTAAGGATTCATTATTCTTTCGTGGTAAGAAATCTCGGAACTCAATTTCTTCATTAAGATCACGGATTCTATTTTTCAAGTTCTCATTTTACGTTTGAAGCTCACGAAGCATTTTTCTACCCATAATTTAATCTCTTTTAATGCTGATATCAAGATAAGATTGAGTAAAGTCTAAATTGAACTATTTTCCTTTCTTTTCCAATAGTTGTACGTAAGTTGTGGTTGTTTCGGCGATTGACTCTTATAAAGCAGCTAAATCTTTTAATTTATTATCACGATCAATTTATAGATGTTTCGCTAAATCTGCAAGTCTATATATTTCACTTTTTAGTGACATAAATTGGAAGAATTTATGTGCATCTGCTGGTGTTTTCATTTAACTAACATTTTCAATAGTCTCTATCGCAATAGTGTTTTTAATTTATTATTTAGCTACCAAAGCCCTCATAGAAAAGATAAACTGGTCTCTACAGCTTCTGGTTAAGAATATCATCTCGATAGCATTAGGCCCATTTTGGAAGAATCTACTTTTAGATCCCGAACCTTGAGAAGTAAAGCTACGAGAATCAGAACTTCTATCCAACTTGCCAAATAATCCATCGAGCCATTGGCGTACTTTATTATTAAAATCTTTCTCAAAACGAAGAAATATTTTAATGGGATCCTTTTGGTTTATCTATACTTTAGGATCTTGCATGTCAAATGGCATTTCTAATTGTTTACTACTGAACCTGTCTACAATTGTAATAGATCTATCCGTGATGAGCATATCAGCATCCCTTGACTCACTAAGCTCCGCTATTTTTATTTGAGATCTGAGTGATTTGGAATAGAGAGCACCTTCGATTTGTTGTTTTATTGCAGGGTCTAGTCTAATAGGTCCTACTGTGACTTCAGCTGATCCAGTAAACGCAACATCATAGCTCTACCTTAGTAAAACATGTACCACTATTTTGGCCTGAATATAATACCCTAGGTCAGCAGGCTCGCAGCGATAAGCAGTTCCGGTGACATAGGGTATTTTATAATTTGTGTGCTAGTTATCTGTGAGTACTTTGAACCTGCGCCACTGAATACGCACCTGTAAGCTCGTGCGGTTTGTCTTAGACTGATAACAATTTATCACTATTGTAGAGCCTGTGTGAGGATCGTTAGGTGTGCACTCCACGAATAGAGTCGAGGTTGGTGAAATTTGCACCGACGGAGTGAACTATACTGGTTCGATTTATTCAGTTTTTTTCTTAGTGAAGAACTCAAGCACCTGCATGCTTTTAATGCCTAATATTTGACTTATTATTATATATAATGACCAAATTTATGATACTTGCGAATTCGTCAACGCCTGTAATGAGCTCGTGAATCGTTAAATTTAATTACCATCCCATTATAATCCACAATAATGCTGCATATTTCATAAGATGTGCCTCTCTTGCCGCTGCCAGACCAACCTAAAATATTTACCTCCGTTGTCACTAACGTAAAATGCACAATCATCGCAATAATTTCTAGCTTCATTGTTAAACCCATTGAGTATTTTGTGCTTCAACAAAACAACGACTGGCTGAAAAAATAGAACATGTAAAAAATAATTAGCGATCTTAAAAATTAGTCTATAAAACGAGCAAGAGGTTATGCTTTTGTGCTTCCTATTAAAGACTACTTTAACAAAGATTTACAGTAAGCGAGCTCTTTATAAATTTTTGCAGTACCTTTTCTCACATCAATGTTTCTCAATTACTTTTTGTACAACTTCGATCGTCACAAAATTGAGGTCGTTAACATGATCAGGAAAGAGTAGTAAATGAGAAAGACTTTACATAAAAATAATAAAGGATATTTTACATGGATATGGAATGTACAGAATCATCGCAGTGTTGGCATAACCGCATTTTGTCTTGGGTTAGGCTTACAAACTGCTATTAGTATTGCGCCTTTTGATATAGCGGATAAATATTGGCATATTTCAGATAATATTTCTTACAGTATGTTAGTAGGAGCTTTAAGCAACATTGTAGCCAATAGAATTTCTATACCTTTTGTTGTTTTAAGCCAAGCGAAATATATGTCTAAAAAATATACAACTGAATCTGAACAATTTTATAAAACTTAATCGTACTGGAATATGATTCGGAAATTTTAACATAAAAACCTAGTCCTCTTCAAATTTGGAGCAGGAAGCATAATTTTGCCGTTGAAAAATGGAATTATTTTGACAGTCTATGCGAAATTAAAGTTATGGTATCTTCGTCGAGACAATATCAGTGTATATTGAGTGTAAACTATTGAGTAAATAATAATGTATATACTTTCATTATCATAAGTCTGCTGAACTCTGTGATATTACCTTTTTATTTTTCTATAACCTAGCCAAATATTGTTATCTTAGACTATTACTTCCCTCTTTAACTAAAGCTTACTTGAACTCTTGCTTATAATCGTATGGTGACGAAGTTTGAGTAAATCTATTTGCCTACGGGAAAATAAGCTCAGGGTGCAAATCTTTTAAATTATTATCGATCTAAAATATACGTAGATTGAACCCATGTGTTTTGAATTTGATGAACCCAAAACAAGTAAGCTAATGGATATGCTGATGCCATCATTAGATATCTGAATATTTTAGGGCTCTGTCTGCTCATTATTATAATTAGTATCAGAGAACTTTTAGCATATTAATAAAGTCTTAATACATAGTAAATCTATCGATAATTTAAGGAGCTTGGTAGTTTATAATATTTCAATATAATTGGAAGACGTTAGCTAGTACACTATGACTGACTTTGAGCAGCTTTTGAACCTAAAGAAAATATAATTCGACGAACTTAATGAACAATTCCTCGCGTATCAGGGTACAGCTTTCCACACGTAGAATAGTCGGCGCTCATGATCGAGGAGATTGAAAAAGAAAACGATGACCTCAAGAATAAAAATCATGTACTGCAGGAAGAACTGGACTCGCTCAAAGTATATCAATAGTAATGTAGGAAAAGCGAAAAAACCAGACCACTAATTTGTAGAAATAGCTTGAGCTCATCAAAAGAGAGAGGAATTAGTTTAAGAACAGGTTCGAGGATTTCAATCGTAAGGTCGTTGATCTTGAAAATATTAACGAGACGCTGGAAAGTTAAAATAGAGCAGCCAACTCAATGCTCAAGGAATATGAGCAAAGAGTGGAAAAAACTATGGAATAACTCGCACTGCTACAAATAGAGTTAGAAGAGAGCAAATCTTCAAACCAAGAGCAGATGACTAGACTCAAGAATCAACTGAAAGAGACATAATAATAGCTTTATGTTCTTCACTTGAAGCATCAGAAGCACAACGATTAGTCATAGCAGAGAAGATCTCGATTGTCATCGTCGGCTTCATTCTCCTCGCAGGAAGACATCAGTAGGATTATTAACCCTACATAAATTGAATAGAAAACTGACGCCAATCTTGCAAGCATTATGAGCGTAGATTTCAAACGAAACAAATAGGCTAATTTCGGTAAGACTATCAGCTTAGTTAAAAATTTAATAAATGAAATAGACGATAGAGCAAAAAGACTGAAAGGCAAAAAGAAAGCAATAAATGCACAATGATTTTATATTAAAATCTGTATGCAACAAATTCTAACTTTAATAATAATAGAATGAAGTATTATTGTCGTAAATATGATTCCAAATGATTATAGTATAGGGGAATACAAATTATATATATCTAATATTTTGATAATGGGAGGAACGCTACCGAGAAAGCTGTCAGCAGAAGAACAGCTGCGTCTTGAAGAAGGCAAGCCCGTTGTGTTTGAAGGAGGTGTACGCATCAAGAAGAATCCTTTGACTGGCGAATATGAAGGTATCCCCGAAGAATGGGCTCAAAACTACGATCTGCCTATTAAAGTCAACTTAGGTAAGACTATAAAGACTAAAAATTTTCCATAACAAATTAGACCATAGTACGATTTACCTTAGTCTATCATTGGGCTGATCAATAACCAAGTGGATACTACTTTAGATTTCTCAAAGTATAATTGTTTATTATGGTAGACCATCCGATTTTAGACATAACATGCATCTATAAGTCGATATGAGTAATCCTTACGGTATTAAGAACTTGCCTGAAGAGTGGGTGGCTAAAATTAATGCTTCTAAGATATCGGCTGCAGATATAAAGTCAGATCCTAAGGGCATGATCGATATGATTTCTAACTTCGATGAGGATATTAAACAAAGTAAAATTGAAATGCAATTGATTAGTTCCTCAGATTTTCTAAAAATAGCAAAAGACATATAATTTATTGAGGAAAATCCTGCAACTTACTTCGTTTTTGATAAATAATTGGGCAAAGGCGCAATGTGTAAGGTTTTCTATGCTTACGACAGATAATAAAAAAATAGAAACCACTACGCCTGTAGAATTATCAAAATTAAAGATCAAAAAGCACTTTAAAAAATTAGGGTCGAAATCGCCGTTATGAAATTATGTAGTTCGCCTTCAATCGTCACATACTATTTTACGTACTACTACAAATAGTCACTATTTATGTTTGTGGAGTACATGAATGGCGGTGCATTAACTGACTTCATTTACCAATACATGAAAAAGATGCCATAATAAGTAATCGCGTATATTCTAAAAAGAATACTAATTGGACTTAATGCCCTTCACACAAAAAGACAACTACATAGAGACTTAAAAAGTGATAATGTGTTGATTAGTCTTGATGGAGATATCAAAATTGCTGACTTTGGATTCGCTATTCAGTTAACTAAATAAAGATTAAATAGAAAATCTGTAGTAGGAACACCCGCTTGGATGGCTCCCGAGCTGATAAAAAAGGAAGATTATGATTAGAAAGTTGACATCTGGTCTTTAGGAATGGTAGCTATAGAACTATGTGATGGAGAGCCACCATATTTAAGAATGCCTCACCTAAAAGCTATGCACAACATTGTAAGTAAGGATCCGCCAGTACTTCACAATTATTCTGAAACATTAGCTCACTTTGTGGGATGTTGCTTGCAAAAGAAACCAAGTGACAGACTTTCAGCAAGAGAACTTTTAGATCATAAGTTCCTAGAGAAGGCCGACAAAGGAAAATAGAAATTTGTTAGCATGCTCAAGCAAATGAAAAAGGATTTACCTTTTTGATGGTTATAAATTTGTTTTTAATATTTCTTATTTGCTTAAACTGGAAATCGCTTAATCTTCAGTTTATAATGTTTTGAAATGGGAAATTCTGAACCTTCAAACTCGAGACTAAATACCTACATTGAAACCGAGAAACCATTTTATAATTCCGGCTCATTTATACAAGGAACCGTGTTTGTCTAAGCTAGGGACAATTTTCAATTCGATGCATTGTTCATCAGAGTATAAGGTATTACATGTCAATAATACAGGAGATTAGTTCTGCCAGTGGTTCGAAGGCAGTTCTAAAAATCGAAGAAAATTTACAGGGAATGAGAATTTTTATACTCAGGAGCATATGTTGTGTAAGTATCAAAATGGACTACAGCAAGGCAAATATTTATACCCATTTTCTATGGAAATCTCTGAAAATATACCTGGCTCATTTGAGAGCACTGCGTACGATGCTCGCGTTCGCTATAAACTAATAGCTTACTTCGCTAATTTCGACAACTCAGCAAAAAGACACTATTATGAGACTCCTCTAATAATCAGATAGCCATTCCGACAGTAGCCCTCTGAATATGAAGGAAAAGTGACAACTCAACCAAAAACTTTCTTTGTATTCAGCAAGGGGGACATCTCTATTGAAGCTCACTTCATGCGTAAAATTGTAATTTATTTTAGGTAATGTTTGCTTTGAGGGCGAAAGAATTCCAATTCGTATCAGTGTAGATAATAGTATGGGAAAGACTGATGTGAAGAGAATTGCTGTAAATCTTACTCAGTACACCTTTGTTTCTGCTAATAATGGAGCATTTAGAACTTATAAGAAAATTATTGACACTCAGTATATAAACAAAAGGGTACCTAAAGGCAGTAAAGTTGATGATTTAGAGATGAATTTCGAGGTCAGCTCAAAAAAGAACATCGCTCAAACTGCAATAAGTACTCTTGTTGCAAATTATTATCGATTGGAAGCATATACTGACATTGGAGCTGTTGCCAAAGACCAGCCTTGCATTTATTGCCCGATATTTATAATGAAAAAGTCTTACAAATATGAGAAAAACCCAGCATGGTCAAAGAAAATAAACGAAAGTGATTTCAAAAACAAGCAAAAGGTACAAGTGTTCCATGCACCTGAGTACTGGTTCAGAAAGAACAAAAATTTAGACTTGATGAACTTTCGAGTAGAGGACAACGTACCTATTCATGAAACTGATCACTTTATATGATTTTGTGCGAGTATTAATAAGTCATTATATCAAACCATCTCCTTTCTATCTTCCTTGCTGTCTTTTGCGCTAGATCACGGATTTATCAATGAAAATGGATTTGAAAAGTTCGTAAGAATAAAAATAAACTGATCTCATTGGAATTCCTCTTATTAGATTCGGGGTTAAGCCTTTATAAAATCCCAGTGGTCCTTCTTATTTGAGTATTTTCATAGCAATATCAAAAGATCCCTTGTATTTCGCTTATTTGCTGCCAAAAATATATTGGTTTTGTTGGATTCTTGTCCTAACAGTTGTAAAGGGATACGAAAGCAAAGTTGTCGCGAGTTTAGACATTCCTCCACTAACTAAATGTTTTATTCCTTCATGTTGCTTTGATATAAATATTTAAAAAACTAGTTTCGCCCCCTCGTATACGTAAACACGTAAAGCACCTCCGGCAGCCAAAAATAGATTTAGAGATAATCCTTTAGTGAAGCCTTTCATTTTCTATTGTTTCCAAATTTAATGTGCTTTTTGTTTTACATTTTGAATTTCTCCGACATTTTTCTGAGTGTTCAAAATGACTCTTGTTTTGATAACCCAGATAGGTTGAGTGACTAACACAGTGAAAATACTAGCTTCTGTTCCAGCATAAGAGGTGGCTTTCATCGTCGTCATTCCTTGTTGCTCATACCTTAACTTCTCTTTTTCATATCTGAGTTATAATAAGCTTACAGCCAAAAGAAGCACAAACTGGCAAATGCAGAAATAAACGCAGAAATATGCACTCCTTTATAAAGGCCAGCGATTCCCTCGGTTTGATATATCTGTTTAAAACCTTGCCGCATGTTTTTGTAGAGAGGCACTTAGTTTCGGGATATGTGCCCATCATGGCCTGCATCGTATGGGACAGTATATACTTTGGATTCTCGTTTTGAGCAGCTCGAAGGGGTGGAAGATTGCTACAATATACTTCGCGCAGAAGGACGCTATGCCGCACTTCAGTGAGTAATATTTCTACTCCTATATGGGCTTTTACATGATCAAATAAATAGTAATATATACATATCTAATTCTGCTGTAATCTGTCAAATTGGACTTATTTATGCTGTCTTGTTTCATCATTATAAATATCGATTCTTTATGAGATATTTTTGTCATGCCTTAATTTAAAACTATTAAATTAATGGACAATAATAAAATAATAGATAATAAGAAGCAAATAGTAAATATACATATCTTTCGATAAGCAAATTCTCAGAACAGAATGATCAGTAGTAACAAAAATAAGACAGTTCCAGCTAAACTCATTATTACCTTTTGGTATTTGATTTTTGTTATTTTCAATTATTATATTTCTTTCTTCAAAGCTTGTTTTTATTTTTATATTTATTACAGCTAATTATTTTTCGATTGTAATTATTATTTTAGTTATTATATTGGATTCTACGTCTTCTTGCCTGTGTTCATACTTTACATTTTGATTAAATTTGCAAAATATTTGCGAGTTTCATCAACCCAAATTTTGGCTGCTTTGGAAGACTACTCTGTACTTTTAGATTCTATCACTGATTTCATCATTGTATTTTTGACAAAATTGATAAACACACTCATGCTGATCTCGCATTTGCCTATACTAGTTTTAAATTATACCTGAGTCATCTGATTTGACAATTGTCCTTAGCTGCACTTTGAAAGTATCAGTATACGGTGCACCACTTGTACTAATTTCACTATCGAGAATCCACTTATGTTTTGAGTAGAAATACACGGATTGAATTTACTCAGATTTTGCTGTTTTTGGCATAAAAGGCACACCTGAATTGGCTACAGGTACTACTGCAAGAATTTTTCTAGTTAATTTCAGATTTGTCGTTGATTTTATATTGGCTATGTTAAATATTTAGTACATTTATTTAAACTGGATTATATTGAGGGCTGCCATGAACTAATTTAGACTTATTTATGATTGATGAGCTATTTCATGTAAACGAGAAAATTCGGATATTTTCTACGACTTATGACGACTTCATTATCAGTATAGAAAATTCTGAAGAATTGTAAAGCGGTTAAACCTTATTTTATAACTTCTCCTTTTGAGACTTAAGAGAAAGCAAATTGTTGAAGCAGCGCATCAATTTTAATGCCTCTTGGTTCAATTTATTAAGCTTTAATATCATCATCTTATTGAACTTGTAAAGTCATAAGCTCTGGCTACTGCTTCAATTCATTTTATTAAAATTCATATACATGCTCGTCAAGGCTAATCCCAAACGTTCGACAAATTAAATCATAAGCTTAGTTTCTTGAGAAAAAAGATGTGAAGAACAATTAACCTTTAGATGTTGTAAACGAAATTGAATTATCTAAGAATATAGCATTCATTCTCTTCTATATTTTAATGATGTCTTCTTTTGGGAACTGGATAAATGTTTTCCCGAAAAATATAGTATTTGAGTTGAACGTAGAACTGAAACAGATTCTTTAAGATGTTATATAAATTCTACCTTGAAGTACAATTTTCTAAGATAAAGCACATGAAAAAGATTTGATGAACTGTTCATTCTCTTTTACTGTTATTTTTGTTAACAAAAACTATAAATTTTTAGTCTACTTTTAATCAGTCGAGCCCATGCTATCAATTGATGAGAATTTTCTTATACCCCTTTAAATGTTACCACTGTTTGTTAGTTTTTCTATATCTTTTTAAGGTGAGCTTTCGATTTATTTATCTTAACTGTTCACAGAACCCATTGATTTTATCTAAGAAGGTTACCTAGGTTATTTTTATTATTTTTTATCATTTTCTCTTTCAGCTGGTGCAGAAAGCCCTTCGATTGGAGTAGGCTTCTTCAGCTTTTTAAATTATTAAGCTTTAGCTATTTCTCCATCGAATACAATTTTAGCATTGTCTCCTTTAAGACCGTACAATACAAGCTCTTCAAAGAAAGCTTTGTTTTTCTACACGAGATCTTCTACATCTTTTTCAAAAAGCTGAAACTTATTTTTAAATTATTAACCGAAGTAATACTATTGATGCTCACAACAGAGCGAATAGAACTAGTTGATGCTTTGATTAAGTTCATCAATTAGATTAGTGTAGCCATTGCTTATTTTTAAACAATTTTTCGCCATTTTCTCTTCGAATCCTTTCAGCAAGTGTTTAAAAAACTCAGATTTTTTGCAAACTTACTTTCGATAATTCACTAAATTAACCACAGAAGTTTATTATGTAAATTAATCTTACTTGATCTTCTTCAGCTCCTTCTTGCCAATAAATTTCTAAATGTTTGTCTTTAGCTCTTCGTGAAATAATTTAAGTAGTTTGCTTTATTCGTTAAGTAAGCCAAATATAATTGTTATCTTTTAGTTTATAACTTTTACTAGTTTCTAATTAATTCCACTCAGCTGTTCAAATATTGTTGTTATTATTTTAAGAAAGCTGGCCAGTCTGGGCCCAAATGCTTATACTAATTTTGGCTTCAGCTTGTTGAAGTTTGAAATTATTTATTTTACTCCGATGATATGAATTCGTTCAATTATCTTAAAGTATTGTTGAAAAAGCTCAAAGATTCTTTTATTTTCAGATTTTCTTTTTTCAATTGACTATTCGACTACTTTGAGGTAATTTAGTAACTAAATGTTGTAGGTTTCCAAAAATTATTATTTGATAAACTGAGGATACTCAAATATTAAAGGAATAATACTCTTCCCTCGGCTTTATACTATTTATGTGTTGCTAAAAATCTATTTTCGCGAAGGGTCTTATATGTCTCTTAATAAAGGATCTAATTTTTATTTACCTAAATTATATTTTTGCTCAGCTAGAAAAGTTACAATATTTTTATTGGTGGCACAGTAATAGCTAACGAAACTTTTAGTCTCGCCGATAACTTTAGCTCCAATCATCTTAATAATCTTAGTGAATTAGCTTTTTAATTAGTCCCAATTTTTAACAATTTTAACTTTGCGTTCATTTAAAGATTATGATTTTTCGTTTATAGCTGAATACTAAGATTGTACAATCTTGTAATTATTCTCACAATTTTGATATCTCTTGAATTTTTAGTCTTCATTATAGATGAGCGTCACGTCGGTAAGTGAGTTTTTGTAGGCCTCAATCGAACTTATTAGATTCTTGTGAGATCTGTAATATTTTTTGCACATTTCTTGAATAATAAGTTCGTTTTCTTGATACTTGCGCAGATCTCCTTGGAACACTTGTAAAAATTTTGAGAAATCTTCAAGTATATTATTGCAAGCCTTGGTAAGCTACTTTGATGATCCCTTTGTATTTTATGTTAACACTTTATTCTCAATCAGCAGTTTAGTGCATACAAATCCTATCAGACAGTAATATGAGGCTTTGACATTCTCAACATCGCAATCCTGAGCGCACTTCTCGACAGCTGCGGAGAATGACTAGAAAAATTTATTAATTTGCTGGAACAAATCGATGCAAAGCTGAGCAGCCCTTCTATGATCTTATGCTTTCTTGTGGATGGGTTGGAAAGCTTCATCGGTACGCACAGGCCTGGCAATCAGCCCTTTAAATCCGTGCATGGAACGTATAAAATATTATTAAATAAGTGGGATGACTTAAATGACTCTCATTATAACACATCTATCTACATTATAGTTCAGTTAAATAGTTATATTTTACGGTCGGTATGTGATAAAACCGTGATTTAATTTATTATAAATAAAAGGGCACTGGGAAACGTATAATAATTTAATTAGAGAAATGGAATTTCTAAGAAACATGATGAACTACGCACAGGCATCCTCTTTGAAGCTCGCTCGAAGAGGACTTTGCAATCACAATGATTTGCTAGTCTCTGCTGCAGCTCCTGCTGAAGAACATTAATTTATCCCTTAAATTTAATTTGGTGAGTTTGATAGCCTTTAAGAACAGGCCTCTGCTAGACCTTGGATGGGGCTAAGAATTTCAAATTTTTCTATGCCCAACATTAAGGAAAATGTACTTCAAAGCATGATTATGTGAATTTTTCATATTTTACTCTCATTCTTATTCATATTAATACTCAAATAGCTTTAACTTCACAAAACCATAAATTCATATTCGGTTTTGTTGTTAAAGTAACTCAATGATGGTTTTGCCTCAATCCATGATATCGATATAAGTCTTTAGCTCACTTGATACGTTATTTTAATGAGAAACTGCATATTCTGGAAAATCGACAAAAATGTAAACGGAAAAAATAAAGTATTTAAATTTTGGATTTTTTACCATAAAATTACTATTCCATGTCGAGAACTTCCGGAATGGTGTTGTTTGGCTTGACGGGATAGAATATTGG
>APMI01000260.1_pt1 | contig 13019 bp, 5 predicted proteins | sample 667938 | NCBI WGS metagenome assembly APMI01 (sample SAMN01084076, study PRJNA167559) | wastewater metagenome | biome: Wastewater | place: Denmark: Ejby Moelle, Odense | collected 2011-11-28 | reverse complement strand
GCCGAAGCCGCCGGACTCGACCCCCAAGTCGGCTTCCTCCACGCCCTGCGCCCCGGTCGCGCCGCACTGGCCCTCGACCTGATGGAAGAATTCCGCGCCATCGCCGACCGCCTCGCCCTCACCCTAGAATTTCGCGCCATTGCCGACCGCCTCGCCCTCACCCTGATCAACCGCGGCCAGATCGGCGCAAACGATTTTGTCGAGCGCGAAGGCGGCGCCGTACTGCTCGAAGGCGACGCCCGCAAGGCTGTGGTCGTGGCGTGGCAGGAACGCAAGCAGGAAGAACTGACGCATCCACTGCTCGAACAAGCCGTCCCGCTCGGCGTCGTGCCTCTCATCCAGGCGCGCCTGCTGGCGCGCAGCCTGCGCGGCGAAATGCCCGAATACCTGCCCTTCGTAATCCGCTAAGGACACCGCCGCCATGCTCGTCATCGTTTGCTACGACGTGAACACCGAAACCAAAGCCGGCCGCCGCCGATTGCGCCGCATCGCCAAAGTCTGTGAGGGCATCGGCCAGCGCGTACAAAAATCGGTGTTCGAGTGCCAGGTGAACCTGATGCAGTTCGAAGCGCTGGAGCGGGAGTTGCTCGCCGAAATTGAACTGGCCGAAGACAACCTTCGGCTCTACCGCCTCCCCGACAGCCGCGGCGCCGAAGTCCGCGAACACGGCACCTTTCGCGCCACCGACTTCAACGGCCCGCTGGTACTGTAATATTTTCCGTCGCCTATAGCGCGAACCCCCAGCGAACGCGATTCGCCCGGAGGTTTCGCGCAAGACTCAAGTGCTTGATTTTAAATTGAAGCAATTCAAACTCACCCCACCCTCATCGTCCCCCGCCAAGCTCCACGTGCAGGTTCGCGCAACGCGAGCTTTTTTGGGCGGTGGATCAGACACTTGCACGTGAAGCGATTCGCCCGTTAGCAATAACGGGCGTGGATTGAAACTTTTACAGGGGCAGGACGAAACAGGGGGATGGATGGATTCGCCCGTTAGCAATAACGGGCGTGGATTGAAACTCGATCAAGACCCCAGTGAGACGCAGACCGACTGTAGATTCGCCCGTTAGCAATAACGGGCGTGGATTGAAACTTCCTCGCTGAGAGCACGTCCGAGCTGGAGCATTACCGATTCGCCCGTTAGCAATAACGGGCGTGGATTGAAACTTCGACGGCGTGCAGTACCTGCGCGCGGCCGAGCGCGATTCGCCCGTTAGCAATAACGGGCGTGGATTGAAACAGTGCGGGCGCGGGATCAGGCGTTGACCTGGGCGGCGATTCGCCCGTTAGCAATAACGGGCGTGGATTGAAACGGTCGAGTTGCGCGGGCTCACTCAAGCGCTGCAGCGATTCGCCCGTTAGCAATAACGGGCGTGGATTGAAACCACGCGCTCACCCTGGGCGACATCGTGCGCACCTGCGATTCGCCCGTTAGCAATAACGGGCGTGGATTGAAACATCACGTATCGCCCCGAGCCGATGTACGTGCATAAGATTCGCCCGTTAGCAATAACGGGCGTGGATTGAAACAAGGCCCAGTCCGCCCAGTTCGCGCATCGTCTTCTGATTCGCCCGTTAGCAATAACGGGCGTGGATTGAAACGTCAGCTCCTCGTTCTCGGCCTCGATGGCCGCGCAGGATTCGCCCGTTAGCAATAACGGGCGTGGATTGAAACACGACAAGGTCGGCGTCAAAAAGCTCATCGAACAAGATTCGCCCGTTAGCAATAACGGGCGTGGATTGAAACGGCTGCGTGATCCGTTTGACCATGCCGACGAGGGGATTCGCCCGTTAGCAATAACGGGCGTGGATTGAAACACCACCAGGGCCGTCTGCTCGGTGTGGGCTGCGATGATTCGCCCGTTAGCAATAACGGGCGTGGATTGAAACATACCCTGGCCTATCAAGACTTGCAGCGGCAACTCGATTCGCCCGTTAGCAATAACGGGCGTGGATTGAAACAGTAGGTCGATGCGCTGGATCCGCGCATTGCCCCGATTCGCCCGTTAGCAATAACGGGCGTGGATTGAAACGAAGTCGAACGAGCCTAGGCAGCTCGGGCACACCCCGATTCGCCCGTTAGCAATAACGGGCGTGGATTGAAACATACCCTGGAGACCGGCATCCTTCCCACCTGCGGGATTCGCCCGTTAGCAATAACGGGCGTGGATTGAAACCATGCGTTGGCCTCTTTGAGCGGATCGATCCAGGGGATTCGCCCGTTAGCAATAACGGGCGTGGATTGAAACAATTTTCCATGCGCTTCCTACATTGGCGCCGTCCGGGATTCGCCCGTTAGCAATAACGGGCGTGGATTGAAACGACGTCGAGCGCTCGCACGCGTTTGGCGTCAATGGATTCGCCCGTTAGCAATAACGGGCGTGGATTGAAACATGCCGGGCAAAAGAGCTGGAATACCGGCACCAAGATTCGCCCGTTAGCAATAACGGGCGTGGATTGAAACCCGTACTTTGCTGCGAGCCAGCTTTTCGGGCCGGCACGATTCGCCCGTTAGCAATAACGGGCGTGGATTGAAACAAACTTGCGGCGATGTTGCGAGCCTTGGCCACCTCGATTCGCCCGTTAGCAATAACGGGCGTGGATTGAAACGGATCACAACATGATGTTTAGTTACAGTACTGACGATTCGCCCGTTAGCAATAACGGGCGTGGATTGAAACTCCTGAACCAATTCATACGTCCGCGATGTCCGCCGATTCGCCCGTTAGCAATAACGGGCGTGGATTGAAACCTAATATTGGCATCAAGCAACCCCGGATGTTGCGGATTCGCCCGTTAGCAATAACGGGCGTGGATTGAAACCACTGCGCAGTTTCCGACGCCTCTTGAACATCGTGATTCGCCCGTTAGCAATAACGGGCGTGGATTGAAACGCCTTTGAAGCAATCATGAGCCACATCAACCCGCGATTCGCCCGTTAGCAATAACGGGCGTGGATTGAAACATGATCTTTGCTTTCTCAAGATCGACATAGGCACCAAGATTCGCCCGTTAGCAATAACGGGCGTGGATTGAAACTGCGTGTCCGTGCGTCCAAATCAAACCCAACAGAGTGATTCGCCCGTTAGCAATAACGGGCGTGGATTGAAACCGTCGATTCGATTTCAACATCCACAATCTCGGCATGATTCGCCCGTTAGCAATAACGGGCGTGGATTGAAACTTCTCGCGCAGCGCGGTGCGGACCTCTTCGCACAGGGATTCGCCCGTTAGCAATAACGGGCGTGGATTGAAACAGAATAATGTTATTACTGAGGCGGTTGTCGTTCAGATTCGCCCGTTAGCAATAACGGGCGTGGATTGAAACCGTTTGCGGCGGCTTCCGCGATAACGATGACGGCGATTCGCCCGTTAGCAATAACGGGCGTGGATTGAAACATTTTTCAAATAACCGACTAAACGCGCCTTGCCGTGATTCGCCCGTTAGCAATAACGGGCGTGGATTGAAACTTTACGACTCTTTTTTCAAAGCTCAGTGCCATTGTGATTCGCCCGTTAGCAATAACGGGCGTGGATTGAAACTTGTCACAGTCTGAGGACTGCCCGTAACCGACGTAGATTCGCCCGTTAGCAATAACGGGCGTGGATTGAAACAAAATTGCCATGTTGATTACCTCGCTTTTACGGTAGATTCGCCCGTTAGCAATAACGGGCGTGGATTGAAACAGCGTATCGCCCTGGCTCGTCGGCATCGACGGCAGATTCGCCCGTTAGCAATAACGGGCGTGGATTGAAACCAGGTCGACAAGGCCGGCAAGATCAACACCGGCCGGGATTCGCCCGTTAGCAATAACGGGCGTGGATTGAAACATGCCGGAGGCGTCGGAGTCCGCGCAGGCGACCGAGATTCGCCCGTTAGCAATAACGGGCGTGGATTGAAACAACCGTCCGGAGGGAATGTGATGGCCCGCCGCCCGGATTCGCCCGTTAGCAATAACGGGCGTGGATTGAAACTTCGATCTCCAGCAGCTCGGCCATCGCCTCCTTGGATTCGCCCGTTAGCAATAACGGGCGTGGATTGAAACTCCAGACGCTTGAGCGATGCGCTCAGCTCGGAGGTGGATTCGCCCGTTAGCAATAACGGGCGTGGATTGAAACAGGACGCAGTGGATGATGGGCTGTATGAGCGGGTGGATTCGCCCGTTAGCAATAACGGGCGTGGATTGAAACTGAAAACTGCGCGGCAGGCTATCGAGTGGTGGCGGCGATTCGCCCGTTAGCAATAACGGGCGTGGATTGAAACTGATGTGGACTGAGGGAGGCGAGCATGTCTCGTACGATTCGCCCGTTAGCAATAACGGGCGTGGATTGAAACGATCTGAGCGTTCGAAAGCACGCCGTGCAGCGGAGATTCGCCCGTTAGCAATAACGGGCGTGGATTGAAACACCAAGTCGATGGACGAGCGGAGCGTCTGCGCGCACGATTCGCCCGTTAGCAATAACGGGCGTGGATTGAAACGGCGTAGGGGTCGGTGGGTTCGGGGAGGTGTTCGGGATTCGCCCGTTAGCAATAACGGGCGTGGATTGAAACCCCATGAGGTGCCCATTCGGGCGCGATCGAAGACACGATTCGCCCGTTAGCAATAACGGGCGTGGATTGAAACCTTGTTGGGGGCGGGGTTACAGGCAGTCGGGCTTGGATTCGCCCGTTAGCAATAACGGGCGTGGATTGAAACTGGCTGATGAGCATGTCGGCGGCGAGTTGCTCGGTGATTCGCCCGTTAGCAATAACGGGCGTGGATTGAAACGAGCCGCTGCTGGACAGTGGGGGTGACGACGAAGGATTCGCCCGTTAGCAATAACGGGCGTGGATTGAAACAAACTCCAGGGTAGTTTCAGCAGCGGCGGTGAAGAGATTCGCCCGTTAGCAATAACGGGCGTGGATTGAAACATCACCAGCGTATTGATGCGCATCTCAAGCGTGCGATTCGCCCGTTAGCAATAACGGGCGTGGATTGAAACAGCATCACGCTTGCCCACGGCCGGCCCGAGCTGTTGATTCGCCCGTTAGCAATAACGGGCGTGGATTGAAACCCCGAACACCCCTCAGCCATCTTCGTCCCGCTCATGATTCGCCCGTTAGCAATAACGGGCGTGGATTGAAACAGATTGCTGGAGAAGGTGGCCACCCAGCCGACAAACGATTCGCCCGTTAGCAATAACGGGCGTGGATTGAAACGAAGCCGACATCCTCAACAACAACACCGCCGACCTCGGATTCGCCCGTTAGCAATAACGGGCGTGGATTGAAACGGATAGCTTCCCGTACTTCGCGGCAAGCCATGAGCGATTCGCCCGTTAGCAATAACGGGCGTGGATTGAAACCGAGGCGTTGTATCAGGATTTGATTGCCCTGGCCGATTCGCCCGTTAGCAATAACGGGCGTGGATTGAAACGTCCCAGCGATTTACGCCCAGGTATCCGCCCCGGGATTCGCCCGTTAGCAATAACGGGCGTGGATTGAAACAGCGCACGCCTGAAAGGGCGCGGGCTTCGGCTACGGGATTCGCCCGTTAGCAATAACGGGCGTGGATTGAAACATGCTGTTCTCCGGTGGCTTTGGCGATAGCGGCGATTCGCCCGTTAGCAATAACGGGCGTGGATTGAAACCTGGGTTTTCTGCTGTTCTTCTTTCATGCTTTGCGATTCGCCCGTTAGCAATAACGGGCGTGGATTGAAACTACAAGAGCCAGGAGGAGTGGGAGGGCGAAATCGGCCGATTCGCCCGTTAGCAATAACGGGCGTGGATTGAAACCTATCGGACGCGACGTGACGCTCAACATCGTCACCGATTCGCCCGTTAGCAATAACGGGCGTGGATTGAAACCGTTGATCTCCAGCATCTTCGCGTCGCCGTCAGGGATTCGCCCGTTAGCAATAACGGGCGTGGATTGAAACGATGACGACATCCCCTTTTGACGCCGTTCGCTACCGATTCGCCCGTTAGCAATAACGGGCGTGGATTGAAACCGAGTAACGGAGCTATACCGGCTTTAGCATCATGGATTCGCCCGTTAGCAATAACGGGCGTGGATTGAAACAAATGACACACGTTGTATAACTTACGTGTTCAACAGATTCGCCCGTTAGCAATAACGGGCGTGGATTGAAACGTGGCTGACGCTGGATGATTTCCAGTGCATCGCCGGATTCGCCCGTTAGCAATAACGGGCGTGGATTGAAACTCGCTGATGCTCCCACGGCTACAATCGATCAATCCGATTCGCCCGTTAGCAATAACGGGCGTGGATTGAAACCGGCCAAGGCCTTTGCGGCGCTCAACAGCAACCCGATTCGCCCGTTAGCAATAACGGGCGTGGATTGAAACATGACGACTTTTTTCACGTCCCGGCCTGAGGCCTGGGATTCGCCCGTTAGCAATAACGGGCGTGGATTGAAACAACGCCAAGATGGGCAACAGCGTGCAGTACACGGCGATTCGCCCGTTAGCAATAACGGGCGTGGATTGAAACCGCGGTGAGCGGTACATAAACCCGGCCAGCTTGAGATTCGCCCGTTAGCAATAACGGGCGTGGATTGAAACAAATGGTCGGCAAGCGTTGGGTTGGGTTTTGCGGAGGATTCGCCCGTTAGCAATAACGGGCGTGGATTGAAACGACCTGTACTTTGCCGAAAGCATCACTCACCTGGCGATTCGCCCGTTAGCAATAACGGGCGTGGATTGAAACCGGCGCCAGTGATCGCCACGTCGAACGCAAAGCCGATTCGCCCGTTAGCAATAACGGGCGTGGATTGAAACGTGCACTTGGTGGGCATTCCAGCCTTCGTACTCAGGATTCGCCCGTTAGCAATAACGGGCGTGGATTGAAACCGCGCGCAGGCGGTCGGCTTCGTTGATCGCAGAGTGATTCGCCCGTTAGCAATAACGGGCGTGGATTGAAACTTCGGAACCCTGCGGTGCGGTGTGCAGAATCACGATGATTCGCCCGTTAGCAATAACGGGCGTGGATTGAAACCACTCCAAAATCAGGGCGTCCATCATCGAGCGGGCGGATTCGCCCGTTAGCAATAACGGGCGTGGATTGAAACAAGCAGCCGGCTACGTCGGCGTCACCCCGAACCCTGGATTCGCCCGTTAGCAATAACGGGCGTGGATTGAAACATCTCCGTCGCGAAGTCGGGGATGTCGCGAATCCACCGGATTCGCCCGTTAGCAATAACGGGCGTGGATTGAAACAGGGTGCCGGCAGCATCAAGCGCGACTGCCAGATTGATTCGCCCGTTAGCAATAACGGGCGTGGATTGAAACGTTTTCTCGGTAGGCATTGACCCCGGCGTCAATACGATTCGCCCGTTAGCAATAACGGGCGTGGATTGAAACACATCGCCGTTGGTGAAAATCTCGATTTGGCATACGATTCGCCCGTTAGCAATAACGGGCGTGGATTGAAACCCGCCGAACACCGGCCAACTGGCCGCGGTGTGCGAGATTCGCCCGTTAGCAATAACGGGCGTGGATTGAAACCAGATGAAGCACTAGTCAGGGTGCGCGTGCCATCGATTCGCCCGTTAGCAATAACGGGCGTGGATTGAAACGACTTGGGCACGGACGACATGCAGGCCTTCGGCGGATTCGCCCGTTAGCAATAACGGGCGTGGATTGAAACGACGTACACCGAATGAGCTAGTCTCTGTCGGGGCGCCAGATTCGCCCGTTAGCAATAACGGGCGTGGATTGAAACCAGATATGGAAGAGTTGAAAAACTTATTGACGTTGATTCGCCCGTTAGCAATAACGGGCGTGGATTGAAACACCCGAATCCGGAACTCCCTCGGCTCCGCTGAAACGATTCGCCCGTTAGCAATAACGGGCGTGGATTGAAACAAGTACAGCGAGCGTATCCAAGCCGAAGACCGCAAGATTCGCCCGTTAGCAATAACGGGCGTGGATTGAAACTTTTTGCTGACGGCGTACCACGCTGCGTATGGGGGATTCGCCCGTTAGCAATAACGGGCGTGGATTGAAACGGTCAAAAAAAATCAGACTGGAAGCACTGAACGAGATTCGCCCGTTAGCAATAACGGGCGTGGATTGAAACTAATCTGTCTCACGCCACCCCCTGAAAATGAGACAGATTCGCCCGTTAGCAATAACGGGCGTGGATTGAAACCCCCGTCAGCCGGGCCGACACATCCACCCCGCCGGATTCGCCCGTTAGCAATAACGGGCGTGGATTGAAACGCGCAGCAGCTAACGAAGCCTATGACAAGCTGCGGTGGATTCGCCCGTTAGCAATAACGGGCGTGGATTGAAACACGCCCTACGATGTTTCGCTGATGATGGCAAAAATGGATTCGCCCGTTAGCAATAACGGGCGTGGATTGAAACTTCTAAACCACCTTCTCGGCGGCAGATCTGATTATGATTCGCCCGTTAGCAATAACGGGCGTGGATTGAAACGCGCTGGTCTTCGCCCGAGAGTAAGGGGATGCGGTGATTCGCCCGTTAGCAATAACGGGCGTGGATTGAAACCGCGTCCTGCATGACACACCCGCTATTACCCATTGGATTCGCCCGTTAGCAATAACGGGCGTGGATTGAAACCCAGCAGTAGGCGACAGAGGGCGACAGGTCAAAGTGATTCGCCCGTTAGCAATAACGGGCGTGGATTGAAACAATCATGGTGGAAAAGTACCCTGACACATACCCGGAGATTCGCCCGTTAGCAATAACGGGCGTGGATTGAAACGATGGCAGAGAGCGCGGCGGCGATGGCGGGCTTCGGATTCGCCCGTTAGCAATAACGGGCGTGGATTGAAACATCGCAAATTGCGCGATGTAACCGAAATGACAACGGGATTCGCCCGTTAGCAATAACGGGCGTGGATTGAAACGGGAGTAAAGGCCGGGAGAGCCTTCAGGGTGCCGGGATTCGCCCGTTAGCAATAACGGGCGTGGATTGAAACTCGCAGGCATGGAAGCCGCCGGTGCATGCCTCGACCGATTCGCCCGTTAGCAATAACGGGCGTGGATTGAAACAGGCGCTTGCGGATTTCCACGAAAGTCGAGGCGGTGATTCGCCCGTTAGCAATAACGGGCGTGGATTGAAACCATGTGTTGTATTATATACGCACAAAACTTAATTGATTCGCCCGTTAGCAATAACGGGCGTGGATTGAAACAGCGCTGCGCCGGATCGTCTCAAGCTCGTCCATCGGGATTCGCCCGTTAGCAATAACGGGCGTGGATTGAAACCCGATCCTGCTGGAAAATGCCATGCATAAGACGCTGCGATTCGCCCGTTAGCAATAACGGGCGTGGATTGAAACATCGAGAGGGCTATTCCAGCTAGCGCAAATATGATCGATTCGCCCGTTAGCAATAACGGGCGTGGATTGAAACAGCATCAAACAGGCTGGGCCCGGCAAGTTGTTCGCCGATTCGCCCGTTAGCAATAACGGGCGTGGATTGAAACCAAAATGGCTTAATATCTGTTGCGCCTAATTCGACAGATTCGCCCGTTAGCAATAACGGGCGTGGATTGAAACGAAATGGCGTGAAGACCCCAATCGGTGGTAATAAGATTCGCCCGTTAGCAATAACGGGCGTGGATTGAAACGTCAGCAATGAGCCACACGTCGCCCGCGAAAATCGATTCGCCCGTTAGCAATAACGGGCGTGGATTGAAACATACTCCCCGCAAAACATCGTTTACCGTCACCAAATGATTCGCCCGTTAGCAATAACGGGCGTGGATTGAAACCGAGTGGCGTCCGAAATTGACGCGGGTGGAGATAGATTCGCCCGTTAGCAATAACGGGCGTGGATTGAAACCGCTTTTGGTTGGGTTGTCTCTGTTTTGGGTGTTGATTCGCCCGTTAGCAATAACGGGCGTGGATTGAAACATGTCGGCAGATTGAGCGGTAACAGAAAAACAAAAGATTCGCCCGTTAGCAATAACGGGCGTGGATTGAAACCCAATGGCGCCGCCGGACGGCTCCGGCTACTTCGGATTCGCCCGTTAGCAATAACGGGCGTGGATTGAAACGCTTGAGTATGGGCTGTTTTATTTTTATTTTTCTTAGGATTCGCCCGTTAGCAATAACGGGCGTGGATTGAAACCCTTCGACGCCCTGCAGCAAGGGTGCCCATTGAAGATTCGCCCGTTAGCAATAACGGGCGTGGATTGAAACAACTGGATTTAACGGCTTTCCCCGTTGCGTCAATGGATTCGCCCGTTAGCAATAACGGGCGTGGATTGAAACATCGTTCATATCTGCCTCAATGCGCGCCAGCTCACGATTCGCCCGTTAGCAATAACGGGCGTGGATTGAAACAGGAAGCGGTGCAAAAGGTTGGCGAATACAAGCCCGGATTCGCCCGTTAGCAATAACGGGCGTGGATTGAAACAACTTCAAGTTCTGAGGGGCGCGACATGGACACACATGATTCGCCCGTTAGCAATAACGGGCGTGGATTGAAACCGCAAAAGATAACATCATTAATCGTGATTCTACGGGGGATTCGCCCGTTAGCAATAACGGGCGTGGATTGAAACTCCGAAGTCGTCTTTGATTTCAGATGAAGGTCACGGGATTCGCCCGTTAGCAATAACGGGCGTGGATTGAAACGTCATAATTAAAACGTTATACGGACGTATTCGAAGATTCGCCCGTTAGCAATAACGGGCGTGGATTGAAACTGTGGTATTCAGACGGATACAAAGGATGCGACGGAAGATTCGCCCGTTAGCAATAACGGGCGTGGATTGAAACCACGAGGTCTCAAGATGCCAAAGGCTGACCGTCGGGGATTCGCCCGTTAGCAATAACGGGCGTGGATTGAAACCGACCGGGCGGGCAACCACTGCAGAGGATGTGCATGGATTCGCCCGTTAGCAATAACGGGCGTGGATTGAAACAAGCTCGGTGCGGCCGCAGACCTGCTGCATGCGCAAGGATTCGCCCGTTAGCAATAACGGGCGTGGATTGAAACAACGCATCCAATGACCGCAATTCGGCGACCGTTTTGGCGATTCGCCCGTTAGCAATAACGGGCGTGGATTGAAACCAGTTTTCGCTAACCATCGCCACGTGGCCACGCTGATTCGCCCGTTAGCAATAACGGGCGTGGATTGAAACCAGTTTTACGTCGACAATTGCAATTTGGGAGGCTTCGGATTCGCCCGTTAGCAATAACGGGCGTGGATTGAAACCAGCTTTGCGCGCATCTTGGGCATTTCAATTTCTCCGATTCGCCCGTTAGCAATAACGGGCGTGGATTGAAACCGGAGAGCGTGCCCGGAATCAACAGATACAAAAAGATTCGCCCGTTAGCAATAACGGGCGTGGATTGAAACCGTATTAACAGAGCCCAGCGTAAGCGCGGATGAGGATTCGCCCGTTAGCAATAACGGGCGTGGATTGAAACTCATTGATGCCGTTGTAGATAAGTTCGTATTCCTTGATTCGCCCGTTAGCAATAACGGGCGTGGATTGAAACTAACGCACCCTCATTAACCGGCTCACTCTTAGCCGATTCGCCCGTTAGCAATAACGGGCGTGGATTGAAACACCCGGAGCACCGGCCCAAACATTGCCATATGGCGATTCGCCCGTTAGCAATAACGGGCGTGGATTGAAACAGAACGCTCAACAGACCATGAATTACGCTCAACATCGATTCGCCCGTTAGCAATAACGGGCGTGGATTGAAACCCGAAGGGTGCGCGGATTTGTGGTTCTGCCGGTCTGATTCGCCCGTTAGCAATAACGGGCGTGGATTGAAACCCGCAAATCACCCAGGCTGCACAGATGGCCGAACGATTCGCCCGTTAGCAATAACGGGCGTGGATTGAAACGATTTCTAACGGCATACGGCGGTTTCCGACTGCGGGGGATTCGCCCGTTAGCAATAACGGGCGTGGATTGAAACCGCACTTTACAAGTCTGGCCGCGTCGAGGGCAACGCGATTCGCCCGTTAGCAATAACGGGCGTGGATTGAAACGGTGTGGATTGCCTTGAGCAGCCGCCGCCGAAAAGGATTCGCCCGTTAGCAATAACGGGCGTGGATTGAAACCGACTTCACCGCTTGGACAAAAAGCTATGTCTATTGATTCGCCCGTTAGCAATAACGGGCGTGGATTGAAACTCGCCGCAACATATGGCGACCCAGGCCGCACGCTGCGATTCGCCCGTTAGCAATAACGGGCGTGGATTGAAACATTTCACGACCCCATCATTTTTGCAATTTGTTCAAGATTCGCCCGTTAGCAATAACGGGCGTGGATTGAAACCACGCGGACAGGCAGAGGTGTTCCCACTCTTCGCGATTCGCCCGTTAGCAATAACGGGCGTGGATTGAAACCCCCATACCTGCGCTTTGACGGGGTGGATGACTTGATTCGCCCGTTAGCAATAACGGGCGTGGATTGAAACAAGGTACTGCTCCGGCAGGCGCGCACCGCGCGTCAAGATTCGCCCGTTAGCAATAACGGGCGTGGATTGAAACGGATAGCGGCGGATTCGTGAAAACCGCGCCAGAAGATTCGCCCGTTAGCAATAACGGGCGTGGATTGAAACAGCAGATCAAGGGGCCACCCGTGGGGGTGTGGAGGGAGATTCGCCCGTTAGCAATAACGGGCGTGGATTGAAACCGAATTCCCGCGTTTCATTCGCCGGAACAAAAAATGATTCGCCCGTTAGCAATAACGGGCGTGGATTGAAACGCAATGATCGGCGCTCGTGAGATGGGTTGGATTGCGATTCGCCCGTTAGCAATAACGGGCGTGGATTGAAACCCTTCACGTGGATCGCCCATGTCTGCGACGCCAAAAGATTCGCCCGTTAGCAATAACGGGCGTGGATTGAAACACACCAGTGGTTTTGAATTCATCAGCAACTTCGAGATTCGCCCGTTAGCAATAACGGGCGTGGATTGAAACCCACGTCTGGACTGCATACAGCCCCGTCGTGTCCGATTCGCCCGTTAGCAATAACGGGCGCGGATTGAAACCCGATATCAGTACCGGCGATCATT
>APMI01070064.1_pt1 | contig 13021 bp, 10 predicted proteins | sample 667938 | NCBI WGS metagenome assembly APMI01 (sample SAMN01084076, study PRJNA167559) | wastewater metagenome | biome: Wastewater | place: Denmark: Ejby Moelle, Odense | collected 2011-11-28 | reverse complement strand
TTATCAGCGATTATCGGCTCGAGATAGAAAACATATCGATACACTATTGCAAGCTGAATATACTAGGCTCAAAGATGAACCGGCATTTGCATCGCATCTGGCGTCATACGGTAAATTATCGGCAGTTGAGTTGTCTAGCGAGCTTCACTCGATTATTGGTACTGAGGTTGATAAAATTTCTACTGAGCTTGATCAACACTATGCTCGATACTTTACGGACAGACAGGCTTGCGTCAGATTGCATCAAAAGATAGCCAAGGTTTTTTATGAAATTGAGCGACGCTCAAAGGAGCTTGTTGACCAAGCCAACAGGTTGGCGATGAATATTCAGACAGACAAAGAGGCATATACAGCTGGGATTACGCAGCTGGGAGCAGCTTATGACGTGCTTGAGAGACAAATTCGTCTAAAACAGTTATCTTCTGATGCTGCCAACAGAGAGATCGTTCGGCTACAGCGTGAGTATGACAGGCTCGACTCGCTGCGTCTGTCGATTAATCAGCGAGTCGGTGAATTTCAAACCTACAAAACTCAGATTGATGAATTATCGCTACATGCTGACAAGATCAATACTAGTATTAACAGTAAGCTTGCACCGAGTGCAGCTACAATGCACCCATAAAAAAGGGGGTCAGTATGGCAAAAACAAAATCACAATTTGTCTGTCAGTCTTGCGGCATGTCCTATTCTAAGTGGACGGGGAGATGCGACAACTGCGGTCAATGGAATGCACTGGTTGAGCAGCTTATCGATGTCGGTAAATCAGCGATAGCGCGTAGCAGTGAAAACGCTAAGCCACTTGTGCCGCAGACGATGCAATCTATTATCGTAGATAGCAAAAAAACGCGACTTCTGACCGGATTTGATGACCTTGACGCTGTGCTCGGAGGAGGTGTCTTGTCTGGAGGTGTTGTGCTGCTCGCAGGACAGCCAGGTATAGGTAAGAGTACACTCCTGATGCAGATGGCTAGCTATATTAGTCGTGACGAGCCTGTCTTGTACGCGAGTGGCGAGGAGTCGGCTGCGCAGGTAAAATCACGAGCAACGCGTCTCGGGGCTGTCGATACCGATAAGCTCCATTTTGTTGCTAGTACCAGTGCTGATGATATTGCGGCGACGATTCATAGTGGGAAGTATCAATTGGTCGTGATTGATTCAATTCAGACACTTGCGATGGCCGATATCACATCTGCGCCAGGAACCGTGAGTCAAATCACCAATAGTGCAAATGTTGTGATACGAGCCGCCAAAGAGTCTGGAGCTGCAGTTGTCTTAGTTGGCCATGTCACCAAGGAGGGCAGTATTGCTGGTCCAAAAGTACTTGAACACCTTGTGGACGTTGTCCTGCAATTTGAAGGAGATAGGTATGGCGGATTCAAGGTAGTACGCGCTATTAAAAATCGCTACGGATCTACTAATGAAGCTGCAATTTTTGAAATGGTTGATAGCGGCCTGCGTGTTGTTGAAAATCCCTCTGCTGCATTGCTGGCGGAACGCCAGGATGCTGACGGATCAGTCGTACTAGCAACTATTGAGGGTACTCGTCCACTACTGGTAGAAATTCAAGCACTTGTCAATTCGACAAATTTCGGCTATCCTAAACGTACGGCTTCGGGCTTTGATCTCAATCGACTTAATTTACTGATCGCTGTTCTTGAGCAGCGAACCAAACTGAAATTATCAGATAAGGATATTTATATCAATGTTGTCGGTGGACTCAAGCTCAATGATCCCGCAGCAGATCTTGCGGTGACAATGGCAATTGCGAGTGCAGCAGCAGGGCGACGGTTGGCTGAAGGCGTGGTCGTGTTTGGTGAAGTAGGCCTGGGTGGAGAGCTACGAAGCGCTAGGGCCAGTGATTGCCGAATCGCTGAAGCCAAAAAACTTGGATTTAGTCATGCTATTGCTCCGAGCAGTACCACAAAAAATTCATTTATCCGAGGGGCACGCGATCTTCGCCAGGCGCTTGTCGACCATCTTAATACTACCTAAATAAGGAAGAAATTATGAATATATATGACGTTATCCAGTTAATGATGGCTGGAATTACACTTATCGGCGTTGGCTATCTTGTGATGCAGTTGCCGCGAACCAGTCTTGGTCGTAGGCGGAAATTAATTTTTGTTGACACATCAGTGTTGATTGATGGACGCATTGCGGCTATTGCACAGGCAGGCTTTGTGACCGACACACTGGCTATTCCGCGCAGTGTAATTGGCGAAATGCAGTACATGGCTGATCATGCTGATAGCGAAAAACGCACACGCGCTCGGCGCGGCCTAGATCTCGTAAGCGAGCTACAAGGTCTTGATAAGTTAGATATTGTGATATTTCAGGATGGCAGCCATGCTCGTGAGGGTGTGGATGAGCGACTCCTGAAGCTTGCTAAGAAGCATTCTGGACTATTGTGTACGATTGACTATAATCTTCAAAAAGTAGCTCTTGTCGAGGGGGTCCAAGTGTTGAATGTCAATGAACTTGCCCAACAGCTGCGCATGAGCTACTTGCCAGGCGAAACAGTATCCATAACACTTACTCAAAAAGGCCAGGATGCTCACCAGGCAGTCGGTCACCTAGCCGATGGTACTATGGTAGTAGTTGAGTATGCGCAGCGTGAAATAGGCAAAACCCACGAAGTCGAAATTATTCGTAGTTTACAGACAGCTGCTGGCCGTATGATGTTCGCAAAACTCAATAACTCTGGTCAAGACTCGTCGCCCCAGCGTGTGACATCACAAAAAACCATGACACACTCGACGCGATCAAGCGATACCGCAAAACTAACAAAAACTCATAGTAAAAAAACGCCAGTTGTCTCAAAAATCTCACGTTCATCGGCTGTGCCGGCTGTTTCGCCATCTCAGCCGACAGACGAGTCTCCGGCGGATAAAGCGCAGCAAGTTCGACGTCACCATAAGCGACCACGCTCACAGTCACCTCAAACCGCTCAGCGCACTACGAAGACCAGTCAGCGCCGTGATCGTGAAGCTGATTTTATTAAGCTGGTTGAGAAAAGTTCTTAGCGAGAACAGTCTACTCAGTGTAGGCTGCGCTATAGTACGCTTCATCGGTCAGTGTGACAGAAAGTCGAGCATCGTTTGGTCCTGCATAGGGATACTCCAACAGACCAGGTGTGCTAACGGGGCCGCTATAGATGACTTGATCGCCGGCGCGTACGGTGATGTCGCGCAGCGCAAACGTACCAGGTGCAACGTCAACTCGTACCTTACCGGCGCGAATTTGAGCACTGCGCACGACTGGACGAGCATCATCACATTTATGGAGATCATCTTCTTTGGTGGCGTCGTAACCATCAGGCGCTGTGATCGCTTCAATACCAGAAGCAGGATCTTTATAGGAGAGAACATCTACCTCAATCTTGGCACTATCCGGAGTACAAGCGGTAATTTTTTTCTTAGAAGCACGATCAAATACTAATTTTGAGTTAGTCTGAGCTTTAGCTTTGTTATACCACGACGGAAATAGTTCACCGTTAATCCGTTGAATACCCTGTGGTTGAGTGAACCAATCGCCCGACTTCCATTTCCCCTCCGGGGCATACACGTCCTTGTGGGCATATTCCATGACTTGGCCAATGATCCTGGCAGGAATAGAAGAGTTGCCGTTTGAGAGAATACTTGTGTCAGAGTTACCCAGCCACACCCCCATAGTGAGTGCGCTGCTGTAGCTAAGATTCCATAGATCTTTTGGTTTGCCGTCTTTGTCAGATGTGCCAGTCTTGATCGCTGTTCTCACGCCTGGCACAACTAGACCGTATAGGTTACGTCCATAAAGCCCAGCTCGAGCATTATCATCACTGAGAATATCCGACAAAATATAGGCTGCTTGAGGATCGAGAACTTGTTTGCTATCTTCCTTGTACTTCTTAATAGTAGTGCCCTGACTATTTTTGACCTCTAGTATGCTTGCGGTGGGGCGATAGGTGCCCATTCGGGCAAGGCTCGAAAATGCGTTGACGTGATCAATCATCCGAGTGCCGCAGCCGCCAATGGCGCTCGATAGGCCAGCTTGAGCATCAGGCCCCTTTGTGCAGTACGATTTGTCGCCAAGTGCGCGAATCATCTCCCAGGTTGGCTCTTTGCCGGCGATATGCATCGCCTTGACGGCGGGTACGTTGCGCGATAGAGCTAATGCTTTGCGAAGATTGATACTGCCAAGAAATTTGCCATCAGCATTGCGCAGCGGGGCGCCATAGATCTTAGTCATTGATGAGTCATCGGCCAAAATTGAGCCGCTACCAAAGTTCTGTTTGCCTGGTCCTTGATCACTAAATAGCTGAGCGAAAACCATTGGTTTGATCGTAGAGCCGGGTTGAATATAGGCAATGGCGGCGTTGTCTTGACCAAATCCCTCATATCGGTAGTCGCGACTGCCTAGCATAGCAACAATTTGCCCGGTTTGGTTGTCTTCGACAACACTTGCGCCATTGGTAAACCCAGCATAGGCAGGCGTGCTAGAGGCAAACATAGCATTCATTGACTCTTCAAGTTTTTGTTGGATGCGTAAATCTAGCGATGTCTTAACTCGCAAGCCACCGCGACCGACCGTTGCCTTGCCAAGCTCTTGTGAAAGTTGTTGACGCACATAGAGCACAAAATGCGGCGCCTTGATATCGCTCAGTTGGTCGGCTAATGGTTTGATGTTGTCTAAGATTGGGTACTTTTTTGCTTCATCAGCTTGCGTCTTAGATATATATTTCATCTCAAGCATGCTGTTGAGTACCTTGTGCTGTCGGGCAATTAATGACTCATGGCCTTTGATGTTATAGGGGTCATATAGACCTGGCTGATTAGGGATAGCTGCAAGCAGTGCTGACTCAGCTAGGGTAAGATTCTTAGCTGACTTGCCGAAATAAGTTTGAGCGGCAGATTCTACGCCATTACGTCGACCGCCATAGGGTGATTCGTTGAGATAGAGATCCAAAATTTGATCTTTGCGATACATGCGCTCCACCTCAATGGCAAGGATCATCTCTTTGATCTTACGGGGGACGCCGCCGAAACTACGATCTTGAGTTTCTTCGGGTGGAAAAAACACTTGCTTAACCAGTTGCTGGGTCAAGGTAGAGCCGCCTTGGGTAGAGTTGCCCTGTGCATTGGATAGCACTGAGCGAGTAAGTCCGCTAAGACTAATACCGTTATGCTTTTCAAAGTCGCGATCCTCAATAGCAATGGTGGCTTTTTTCATAGTATCGGCAATTTCTTTGCCGTCGACAACAAGCTTATAATCGCCTTCTCCCTTGTCTTCCCAAAGCAGCTGATCGTTGCGATCGTAGTATTTCGTGACAGTCGTCTGAACGCGCTGAGCAAGTGTGCCTGGTCGAATTGCGTCAAGATCCTTGCGGTAGTACAGGAAAAGTCCGCCAATAAGAAGTATAACTGTCAGGACACCAATGCCAATGATTTTGAGGGCCATGATGCCGCCTTGTTTGCTCAGCCAGTAGCGAGTAACACGTTGCGGATGAAGACGATAGAGGATGCGTTTTATAGGATGTTTTGGTAGAGTGGCGAGATACTCGGCCTTGCGACGTGCTGATAGATCTTTATTGGCACGACGATTTTTCGCTAAATTAGTATACACACTCATTCTCTGTGCTTTTTTCTTGCTTTTTCCAGTGGTAATTTTTCCCATAAGTGATAGTTATGATTATAGCACCACAATGCTGACTACGGCTAGTATTTGTTTACACTCTGGGAGCAACAAGCTACAATGATATAAGAAGTAGCTACCAAGGAGAATAACTGTGACACTATCTGAAGAACTATCATGGCGGGGCTTTGTTAATCAAACAACTTATGGACAGTTGAGTGATATTGATCATGAGCCGATCACCTTTTACTGGGGTGTTGATCCGAGCGCGAGTAGTATGACTATTGGCAACTTAGCGATTGCTATGATGGTGCGGCATTTTCTCGATTATGGGCACAAGGCAGTGCTATTGGTTGGTGGTGCCACTGGTATGATCGGTGACCCGGACGGCAAAAAGCAAGAGCGCGACCTGCTAACCCCAGAAAAACTAGTCGCCAACAAAAAAGGTATCGCGAGCCAGTACAAGACGATCTTCGCTGACAAGCAATTCGAACTTGTCGATAATTACGAATGGTTTCAATCTATTAATTATCTTGATTTTTTGCGTGACATTGGTAAGCACGTCTCGATGACTCAAATGCTCAGTCGAGATTTTGTGCAGTCGCGCATTGGCGAAGGCGGTGATGGTATTAGCTACGCTGAGTTCAGCTACAGCTTAATACAGGGATACGACTTTTTACATCTGTATCGCAACCATGGCGTTACTCTACAGCTGGCCGGAGCTGACCAATGGGGCAACAGCATTTCTGGCGTACATCTGGTGCGTAAGCTGGAGGCAGCAGAGGCTCATGTCTGGACGGCACCGCTGATCGTCAACAAAGCTACGGGTATGAAGTTTGGCAAGTCCGAAGGCGGCGCGATTTGGCTCGATGAGAGCTTGACGAGCCCCTATCAGTACTACCAATTTTGGCTGAATGTTGACGACCAGTCGGGCGAGGACCTCATAAAAATCTACACTTTGCTCGATAAGTCGACAATTGAAGATATTATTGCCGAGCACCGTGTTAACCCCGGCGCGCGTCTATTACAAAAAACACTAGCCCGCGAAGCGACTAGTTTGATACATGGCGTTGATCGTTGTCATGCGGTTGAGCGCGTCACGACTGTACTGTTTGGTGGGGAGCCAATAGATAGCTTAAATACTAGTCAGATAGAGATTCTGGCGCAGGAGATATCTACCCAGCCACTCAACCAATCGTTGCAAAACTCCCTTGTGGCAGCGGGCGCAGCAGCTAGTCAGTCGGATGCTCGGCGGCTGATTGCTGGAGGGGCGATTTCGGTCAATCATGCCTAAGTTACCGAGAATATTGTCATTGAAAAGACTGCATTGATCAAAAAAGGGAAGAATACTTATATTTTAGTACGCTAGACGCTACATCTAGTGTATATTGTAAACATGAGCAAAAAACTCATAGCGTTTGGCCTCAATGGTACGCTGAGCGTTTCTAGAGAGCCAGTGCCCGAGCAGATGACTAAGCTTATCGTGCGACTTGCTGCTACGTATGATATCTGTATTATTACTGGTGAAACTTTTAGTCAATGTGAACAGAGGCTGCTTGCGAGATTGCGTATGAACGCGCGCGCCAAGCAGCGTGTTCATATTTTGTCGACATATGGTACATGTTACCACAAATACGACAGCACACAACGCAAGTGGATACGGTGTTATGCTGAGGATCTAACGAGTGACCAAAAACGACATATTGTCGGAGTTATTATTGCGTGCGCCAAAGAACTTGGTCTATGGTCACCTCGACCTTACGGGGCCAGTATTGACGATAGGTATAGTCAGATTACCTATTCAGCCTTAGGGCAGGATGCGCCGATCCAGAAAAAATATTTATGGGCTGAGCGTCACGGTGCCGCTCGCCAGGTATTGCGACGCAGGGTAGCTGCTCGGCTCGCTGGCTATGAGGTTCGTCTAGGTGGGACGACCAGCCTCGATGTGATGCGAAGCGGTGTCAATAAGCTCTATGGCATGAAGTTATTCCTGCGTCATTCTCGGCTGCGAGCGAAGGATATCATCTATATTAGCTCTCGACTTGGCCGTGGTGATAGCGACTATGATCTTCGGGAGCTCGATATGTCATTTGTAGAAGTTGGGGGTTATCAAGACACTGCCTATGTGCTCGAAGGTATTTTGAGTGTAGGTACGCAGCAAGATAAGCTACAATAGATGAATAAACAATTATCTCAAAGAGGGGGAAAGCATGAAAAAATTGATAGCATTTGACCTCGATAATACATTAGCGGAGTCAAAATCTCCAATACCAGATGTGATGAGTAACGGGTTGAGGCGATTACTTGAAAAATACGATGTTTGTATTATCTCCGGCGGTAGTTTTGTGCAGTTTGAAAAGCAAGTTATTAGTCGGTTGGATGTATCGGTTGAGTTGCTGGCAAAGCTTCATATCATGCCGACTTGTGGTACGAGATACTATCGTTTTGATGTAATCGACAAATATTGGAGAATGATTTACCACAACGATCTCACTATTGATCAGAAACAGCGTATTCGCAAAGCTATTGAGGATGGAGCCAAGCAGCTTGGCCTATGGGAGGAGAATCCGTATGGCGATATCATCGAGGATCGCGAGTCTCAGATGACGTATTCTGCGCTTGGGCAAGATATCGGTGAACAATTGGGCGAAGAGGGTATCAAGCGTAAGTACGAGTGGGATCCCAGCAAAAAAAAGCGTAACATGCTTCGCGATCTCATTGCACCTATGCTGGACGATGTTGAGGTTCGTGTTGGTGGCATCACTAGTCTTGACGTGACGCTGCCAGGTGTCGACAAGGCTTACGGTATTACGAAGCTTATCGAAGAGCTTGGTATCTCAAAGGAGGAGATCCTATTTGTCGGTGATATGCTTCAAGAAGATGGCAATGACTATCCTGTCAAAGCTATGGGTGTTGCGACAATCGAAGTGCGTAATTATAACGATACACCCTTTGTGATAGAGGGTATACTTGGTGTCACGACGTAACTTTGCTACGATTTAAAATGTGAGATTATCTAACAGCCTCGAATCAATCAAAGGAATAGGCCCCAAAGCAACAGCACAGTTCCATGCAGCTGGGCTGAGGACAGTCGATGATTTGATCAACTTTTTGCCTCGTCGGCACGAAGACTATACCAATGTTGTTGCGATCGATGATATCAGCCCTGGTAAAAAAACAATTCGTGCTACCTGCGAATCAATCTCTACGCGTGTTGTGCGACGTGGTTTGCGCGTGACAACAGCCACCCTGGCAGATGCTACCGGCAGGTTGCGGGCGGTGTGGTTTAATCAGCCATATCGCGCTTCGCAACTGAGCGGCGGCGAAGAATTTTTTTTCTCTGGTGAGTTTGAGTTTCGTGGTGGACGGTACCAGCTGACAAATCCCAGCGCAGAGTGTGTCAGTGATATGCCGATACAGACCGATCGACTGCTGCCCATCTATCGGGTGGTCAAGGGCCTAAAGAACCAGCTCGTGCGTAAGGCGCTGATGGAACTGAAGCCATTTATTACGATGCTGGATGAGACGTTGCCGCAGAGCATTGTCCAGCATGAGCAGCTGCTCGGTCGTGCCGAGGCGATCAATGCGATGCATTTTCCACAAATGCTCAGTGATGTTACGCAAGCACGTGAGCGCCTAGCCTACGAAGAATTATTTCAGCTTCTGCTGGCTAGTCAGCTTAATCGTCAGGCCAATGCTCGTCTGCGCGGGTACCATATTCCTTTTGAGCAGGCGACGATAAAACGGTTTGTGTCGAGTTTGCCATTTGACTTGACTGGCGCTCAGCGTCGCGCAGCATGGGATATTTTGCAAGATTTTGAGCGAGCTATACCGATGAATCGACTACTCCAGGGTGATGTCGGTTCAGGCAAGACGGTAGTGGCAGGTCTTGCAGCGTTCCAAGTCGTCAGCCATGGATATCAGGCTGCCGTCATGGCTCCAACTGAGCTATTGGCGAGTCAGCACGCCGAGACACTGACGCAAATGCTGCGGCCATTTGGTATTACGGTTGTTCTTGCAACGGGCAGCGTCAAGGGTCGTGCGCGCACTAAGCTATATCAGACAATTGCCAGCGGTGATGCACAAGTGATTGTTGGCACTCATGCGTTGATTCAGCAGCAGGTGACATTTCATAAGCTTGGTTTTGTTGCTATTGATGAGCAGCATCGATTTGGCGTCGAGCAGCGCCAAAAACTACTCGCAAAAGGCGACATGTTACCACATTTACTAGCGATGACCGCAACACCGATTCCACGCAGTCTTGCATTGACTGTTTACGGTGAGCTTGATGTCAGTGTCGTTGACGAATTGCCGGCTGGGCGCCAGCCTATTATTACAAAAATAATTTCACCTAATTCGACGGCCGCTATCTATCAAGAGATTGATCAGCACATTAGCCAGGGTCGACAGGTATATGTTGTGTGCGGTCTGATTGATGACGACCCAACAACTGAGGTCAAAAGCGTACAAGCCGAGTATCGTCGGTTAAAGACGACCATTTTCAGTCATTGTTCTATTGGTTTATTGCATGGCAAGCTCAAACCGGATGAAAAAGATGCGATCATGAGCCAATTTAAATCTCGAGCTTTTAATATATTGGTCAGCACGACAGTTATTGAAGTTGGAGTTGATGTTCCCAATGCCACAATCATGATGATTGAAAACGCTGATCGATTTGGCCTGAGTCAGCTTCACCAGCTGCGCGGAAGAGTTGGTCGAGGAGAGTATCAAAGCTATTGCTATCTGATGATGAGCGATAGTGCCAAGCCCTCACAGCGCTTGCGAGAACTTGAAAAATCTCAAGACGGGTTCTATTTGGCTGAAGTTGATCTGCGCTTGCGGGGACCAGGGGAAATTTATGGACGCTCGCAGCACGGCACGTTCAATCTGCAAATTGCCACCTTTGGTGACGCCAAACTGATTGCTCGAGCGCAAAATGCAGCAAAGTTATTTGTCAATAGCGGCCAGGCATTGACTGATTATCCGACACTTCAGGCCAAAGTTGCGCATTATCAGCGCCTGACAACCTTGAACTGATGAGTAAGTAACTAGCATATTTTATACCGATATTTTACCTATGTGTCAATAGACAAACGACTGACAGATCTGCTATCATAAACAGGATGTATTCAGGCACCACTTTTCGAAAAAACTCTGGCGCATTTATTGGTGTTCACCAAAAGATCGACCGCGTTGCTCGGCGCAAGCTTACGCCACTACTGGGCGAGGCCATTTTTCCTGATGTGCGGTCAATTTTGCATTTCGAGGGCAATAACGGACCAGATGGTCTCAAGCGAAAAAGTCCTGGTGTTGATGAGCCGTGGGATTTTATTGATCCAACTGATCCTTGCGATGATCGGCTCATAGTAGCGATGACTGCACATATCCATAATTTAGCGCATGCCCTACAAAGCCAGGATATGTATCGAGCTGCCTTTGAGGCGGCCTGGTTAGCTCATGCTGTGACCGATGGGCTAACGCCAGCTCATCACTATCCTCTGGAGCAAAAAATCGAAGAGTTGTGGGGTAAGCCAAGAGAGCAGCGACTTTCGATCATTGACAAGAACTTTATTCGTGGCCACACACATCGTGATACGATTAGTAAAAACTGGCAATATTGGGGCGCAAAGGGTGTGTTTTCGACACATTTTTTGTTTGAGTGGGGAGTGGCTACAGCCGTCAAGACGCATACGTTTGCTAAGCTCCAGGTGCCAGATCACCTGGTGAGTCAGGTGCAGCAGAGTGGATTTGTACCGATATTTCGGATGGCACTCCAGGGGGTCTATGCGCTCAATATGTACGAAGAGTTTTGGAAGCGTGGCTGGTCTACCGTGTTGGCTCGTCAGGCACGGCAAGAGCTGGTGCCGGTTATTATTCAGACTGTTGTGCTCGCGTGGTATGCAGCGGTAATAGATAGTGAGACGCAGCGGTGAAGCTACGGATTATTGCTGGCCATTATGGAGGACGGTTGATTGAAACGCCGCGCAATAGTCGGCGCACCCACCCCATGGGCGATCGGGTGCGTCTGGCGCTCTTTAATATTATTGACAATAGGCTACAGTCGGCGTCGGTGCTTGACTTGTTCGCTGGTTCAGGGGCATTGGGGTTTGAGGCGCTCAGCCGTGGTGCCACAAACGTAACATTTGTCGAAAAAGACAGGACTGCCCAGATGGTTATTCAGCAGAATATTTGGACTTTAGATGTTGATAATTCTACTACAGTTATTAAAACCACGGTTAGCAATTGGCTGAACACCTATGACGGAGATGGCTTTGATATTATATTTGCCGATCCGCCCTATCACGATTTACAGTTATCCACAGTCTTGCGCGCTCAGGGGCTTTTAAAACCAAATGGGCTTATGGTATTATCACATACAGGTAAAAGTGAGGTACCTGTTCAGAACGAAATTGTTGTGGTGGACAATCGTAGTTACGGTAACGCTTACCTCACTTTTTACCGCCGAGTGACGTCAGCATCTATGGCCGAATAGGCCTATTTATTTATTGATATGATTGAGACAACGAGACATATTTGGAGAATATTTTGGACGGATGTGTTCGTGATTTTGCTGTGTATGGCAGCGTGTGTATCGTTTGTGGTGTTGTCATATTTGGATGCGCGGATCGATCGGCAGAGTGCTGAGCAGCGTATTGCCGATAACACAGCTGCGATTGTTCGGATAAAACATGATAAGAAACAAGCCGACGAACGGCGATATGTCGAGGCGACACGACCAATCGACGATACCAATTGTGCGCCTGTTGGCAAATACGCTGATCCCGCACGTATCGATGTCGTCGTCAATAAACGCCGTTGTCTTTCTCCTCTGGACTACGCACCGCAGGAACTCAGATACTATCAGGGTATTCCAGTACAGGCACGTATCTACGATGATCTGGTTGCGATGATGCAAGCCATGAGCGCAGCAGGCGTACCAGTACGTCTTACGAGTGCTTTTCGTGATCGGCAGGCGCAGCAGTATGCGTGCGAGGGCTGGATAGCATCGACTGGCAGTCAGACCGAAGCCGACAAAAACTGCGCCCGTCCGGGCTATAGCGAGCACCAGACGGGGCTTGCGGTGGACTTCGCGGCCGGCGGCTGCGTATTGGACTGTTTGCGGGCGACGCCGCAATATACTTGGCTCACAGTACACGCGGCAGAATATGGATTTATAGAGCGCTATCCGCTTGGCTATGAATCGTTCACAGGCTACCATGCCGAAGCATGGCATTATCGTTATATTGGCCGCGAGGCTGCAATAGATATGAAGTCAAAGTCTATCCAAACCCTCGAACAATACCGTCGCATCCCAGGCCCTGGTATCACACCAGGCGTACCAGGATACGCGACTCTATAGGGCAGTACCCCGCCGCGCGTTTTTACGCGTGGGGGGGGGACCCCTTGTTTT
>APMI01016300.1_pt1 | contig 13021 bp, 14 predicted proteins | sample 667938 | NCBI WGS metagenome assembly APMI01 (sample SAMN01084076, study PRJNA167559) | wastewater metagenome | biome: Wastewater | place: Denmark: Ejby Moelle, Odense | collected 2011-11-28 | reverse complement strand
AAGGGCAAGCGGGTGGTGCCGATCTTCGTCACGGTCGATCCTGCTCGCGATACACCGGCGGTGATGAAGCAATATGTTGCGACCTTCGATCCGGCAGTCGTGGGGCTGACCGGCACGACCGAACAGGTGGCGGCCGTCGCCAAGGCCTATGTCGTCGTCTACCAGCTCAATAAGAAATCACCGACGGACGAGGCCTATCTGGTGGACCACAGCCGGGCTGCCTATCTTATGGATCCCGATGGCAAGCCGGTGGCGCTGCTGTCACAGGATGAAAAGCCCGCGGTCATCGCGGGGCAGTTGGCAAAATGGGTAAAGTGATCGCCAAGGAACAGGAACGCTTCTGGGAGACGATTCCGCTCGAAAAGCTCGATCGCGGGCAATGGGAAGCATTGTGCGACGGTTGCGGCAAATGTTGCATCCACAAGCTGGAGGATGAGGAAACCGGCGAACTGTTCCCGACCAATGTCGCGTGCCGCCTGCTCGACCGGCGTTCGTCGCGCTGTTCGGATTACAAGCACCGCCATGCCTATGTGCCCGACTGTATCCGCCTGACGCCGGCCAAGCTCGACCAGTTCGACTGGCTGCCGCTGACTTGCGCTTACAGGCTGCGTGCGGAAGGAAAGCCGCTGCCCGATTGGCATCACCTGAACACCGGCGATCCCGAAAGTGTGCATAACGCCGGCATGTCGACGCGTGGATGGACGATCAGCGAAGATGATGCGGGCGATCTTGAATATCATCTCACCGACCGCGTCCTCTGAACTGGTCTTCAGCGGGGGCGGCCGTTCACGCGCGCTGACCGTCGTCCGCCGCTCGACGGCGCGGGGCATGCGGCTGACGGTCGATCCGCGCGATGCGACGGTGCGCCTGACGCTCGGTACGCGCGCACCGCTACGCCCTGCGCTGTCCTGGGCAGCGGGCAAGCGGGGGTGGGTCGAGGCGGAACTCGCACGCCTGCCGCACCCGAATCCGGTCGTTCCCGGCATGGTTTTCCAGCTGGGCGATGAGGAAGTGCGGCTCGACTGGGCGGTCGAAAAGTCGCGCCGCGTGACTCTTGGTGACGGTATCTTGCATGTCGGGGGTCCGCGAGACCAGCTGACGAACCGTGTGACGCGATTCCTGCGTGCGCATGCGCGCGCCGTGCTGGAGACTGAAACGCGCGCACTTGCCGCAAGACACGGCATCACCGTGGGACAGGTCGGCGTCGGCGATACGCGAAGCCGCTGGGGCAGTTGTGCCGCGTCGGGCGACATCCGTTACAGCTGGCGGCTCATCCTTGCGCCGCCGTTCGTGTGGCGGTCGACGGTGGCGCATGAAGTCGCGCACCGCATCCACATGAATCACAGTGCCGCTTTCCATGCGCTTGCGGCCAAATTGTACGACGGCGACCCCAACCTTGCGCGTGCGTGGCTACGCGCGAAGGGTTCCTCGCTTCACTGGTTCGGGCGTGAGGGCTGAGGCGCGGGATCGACGCGGCGTTCGCGAGCCGGCGGCGGTACTGCAGGCGCCTGATCCCGGTCGTTCCGGCGGCCGAGGGCATTGTCGATCCAGCGCTGGTCGAGCCGCGGTGGCGGCGGCGCGGCGGGATTGGTGTCAGGACTTTCGATGCGGTTTTCGGATGACTGGTCCATCGGATCCGGATCGAGCGGTGCTCCGGATCCTTCCGAATAATTGCCCTCATCCATATTCCCGAAATAGGCCTCGGCATCGGGTTCCAGCTGCCATTCGGGCAAGGTAACATCGGTCTGGAATTTCTCGACCGGCCGCTTTGCGACGGCAACGGTCATGAACTGTGCAAAGGCGCGGGCAGGGTTACGTCCGCCCTGTAAGCCCGGAACCGGCTTGTTGTCATCGCGCCCCATCCAGACGCCGGTCGTGATCCCGCTCGAAAAGCCCAGGAACCAGCCGTCCTTGTTCGAACTGGTCGTACCCGTCTTGCCCGCGACCGGCCGTCCGATCTGCGCCGCGCGGGCCGTGCCGGTGTTCACTGCGGTCTGCAGCAGGTCGATCATCTGTGCGGCGACTTGCGGCGCGACCAGGACGTTGTTCGTATTGGCGCGATGTTCGTACAGCACCTCGCCACCCGCGGTCGTGACCTTGGTGATGCCATAGGGCGCGACGGACGCGCCGTTCGCCGCGACACCGGCAAAGGCGCGGGTCATGTCGATCAGGCGGACGTCCGACGTTCCCAGCACCATGGACGGATGCGTGTTGATCGGCGTCGAGATGCCGAAACGGCGGGCCATGTCCGCAATCGTCGTCGTGCCGACCTCGGCACCGATCTGCGCCGCAACGGTGTTGATCGAATAGGCGAAGGCCGTGCGCAGCGAAATCTCGCCCGAAAACTTGCGCGACGAGTTGCGCGGTTTCCAGCCGTTGATGTCGACTTCCTTGTCGACGACCATGTCCGCCGGCGTGTGTCCGGATTCGAGCGCCGCCAGGTAGACGAACAATTTGAACGCCGATCCCGGCTGCCGCATCGCCTGTGTCGCGCGATTGTAGATCGACGTGACATAGTCCTTGCCACCGACCATCGCGCGTACCGCCCCGTCGCGGTCGAGCGAGACGAGCGCGCCCTGCGACCCGTCGGGCGTGTTCGCGCGGATCGACGCATCGGCGGCGCGTTGCATGTTGAGATCCAGCGTCGTCCATACGTCGATCGGCTCGGTGCCCTCGTCGATCAACGTGTCGAGCTGCGGCAATGCCCAGTCGGTGAAATAGCGTACGCTGTTCTGGAGCGGTTCGGGCGCGAACTTGATCGATTCCGGAGACGCCTCGGCGACCTGCGCCGCGGTGATCACGCCCTGTTCGCGCATGACTTCGAGTACGACGCCGGCGCGTCCGACGGCCGCCTTTTCGTCCGCAGTCGGCGAATAGTTCGACGGCGCCTTGACCAGCCCTGCGATGACCGCGGCTTCACCCAGCGACAAGGTGTTGGCCGGATGGCCGAAGAACTTCCGGCTCGCCGCATCGACGCCATAGGCGCCGCCGCCGAAATAAACGCGGTTCAGGTAGAGTTCGAGGATCTGGTCCTTCGAGAACTTGCGCTCGAGAGCCAGTGACAGGATCATTTCGCGGAACTTGCGCGTCCAGGTCTTGTCGTTGGTCAGGAAGATATTGCGCGCCAGCTGCTGCGTGATCGTGGAGCCACCCTGGGTGAACCGCCCCTTGGTCGCGCGCACGTAGAACGAGCGGACGATGCCGAGGGGGTCGACGCCGATATGACTGCGGAAGCGGCGATCCTCGACCGCGACCATCGCCGTCTTCATCGTCGCGGGCAACTGGTCGTAATCGAGCCATTGGCCGTAACTCGGGCCCAGGGAAACCAGCACCGTGCCGTCGACCGCATGTACGCGGATCATCTGCCCGTTGGGCGACGATTTCATCTGCGAATAGCTGGGCAGCGTCGAATAGGCGACCGACACGGCGATGATGAGCGCGACGATGCCCAGCACCGCGCCCGCAGCGCCGATCTTCAGGATACGGAAGGTCCAGCGTTTCCAGCCGGGCTGGCCTGATCTGGCGGAAGAGCGCGGCGCGGCCATCGGTCGCGGGTGATTAGGCGCTAATCGTCCGTGTCACAAGCGATTGTGATCAGGCCGATTTGAAATCGAGCGCCGCGCTGTTCATGCAATACCGCAAACCGGTCTCGGCCGGGCCGTCGGGGAAGACATGACCCAGGTGGCCGTCGCAGGTGGCGCAGCGTACCTCGGTACGGACCATGCCATGCTGGGTGTCGGTGTGCTCGGTGACGGCATCATTGTCCGCCGGGCGGATGAAGCTGGGCCAACCCGATCCGGAATCGTACTTGGCGTCGCTGGTGAACAGTTCGGCACCGCAACCGGCGCAGCGATAGGTGCCGGGTGCCTTGTTGTCGTTGTAGATGCCTGTGAACGCGCGTTCGGTGCCGCCGTTACGGAGGACCGCATATTGTTCGGGGGTCAGGCGATCGCGCCATTCGGCGTCGGAGAGATCCATTTTTTCCATGGCTCCATAGATGGCGTGGCGACGGTCCGGCTTCAATGCCCGATACGGGTGAGGGTTGCAGCCAGGTTCGCGAGCCCGGGGAAGCCGGCCACCACGGGCATCGCGAGGCGTGCGAGTGGCGGGCGTTCGGCGGCGTGCCACAATGCGTTGGCTATCGTGACCGGGCGTCGCGTGCGGCCGGCAAATGTCCGCTGGTAATCGACAGCCGCTGCGGCACCGCCCCGGATATACGCATCTGCCGCCGCGATACCGCTGGCAATGGCGATGCCGATGCCTTCTCCCGCCAGCGAGGGAATGACCGCGGCCTGGTCGCCCAGCCGGAACAGGCCGGGCAGCGTTGCGCCGGTGCGCCATCCGTAGGGAACAGCCGCGATCGCATCGGGTGCCATGACGTCAGCGAAAGCAAGTCGGTCGCCGAGCGGTGTGCCGTTGCCGATTTGCTTCAAGAGCTGCCCGGGCTGCCCTCCTGCCTCCGCCAGCCGCGACTTGCGGACGGCGAGGCACAGGTTGGCCGACCCATCCTCCTGCAGAACCAGCCCCACATATCCGCGGTCGAACAGGTGCAGCTCGATCGCATCGCCGATCAGGACGCCCAGGCGCGGATCGGGCGGAATGCGGATCCGCAGGCCCAGGGCCGGGTCGGTGTCCTGCCGTGGCCGTGCCAAGCCGCGAACGTCATGCTTTCCCGAGGCGAGGAAGATCGCATCGTTCCTCAGGATCGCGCCGTCGGCGACATGGACCTTGCCCGCCGAAATCTCGCGAACCGCGACACCGAGTTCGACGCCAGCACCCTGTGTTGCGGCAGCATCCCGAATCATGCCGTCGAGCGACCGCCGTGAGAGGCCTATTGCACGACCGGGAAGGCGTGAGCGGGCGATGCGGCCGCCGGCGAATATGGCCAGCGTCGAAACCGCATGCCCTTCCGGTTCGATCCCGATCGTCTTCAGCATCGCCAGCGTTCGCCAGCTCATGAAGCCGCCGCAAATGGCGTCGTGAACCTCGCGGTCGCGCTCGATCAGCGTCGCAGGGATTCCGTGCCGGGCAAGGACGATCGCGGCAGAGCTTCCGGCCGGTCCTCCCCCGACGATCAGCGGAGGCATTCGACGCAGAGCCGGAAGGGAAAAGCCCGAAATGACCGCGCGTTTGAAACGCATGCTTCGACAAGGATCGGCGGCCATTCGTCCGGACGGTAGCTGCGTGCGATCGACAGCTGGCCGTCGTGCCGCACGATCGGGTGCCAGCGCGCCAGGGTCGCGAGCAGCGGAAAGCCCAGCCATGCAAAGCCGTGGCGATGCAGGTCGTTGACCAGCCACCCTGCGCGCGCCTCCCGGTCCATGAAGCGAACGAATGCGACCAGCTGTTCGTGCGTCATGTGATGGGCGACGAGGCTGGACAGCACGATGTCCCAGCCCTCGCCCGCCAGGTCCGCATAGTCGCCCGTGCGCCAGTCGATCGTCATGTCGCCTGGCGTATGGGCAGCGGCCGCGGGTGCGCTTCTGGGATTAAGGTCGATGCCGACCAGCGTGACGGGCAGTTTCCGCCGCGCCGCCCAGCGGGAAACGGCGCGCAGCATGTCGCCGTCACCGAACCCGACATCGAGGATTTTCAGTGCCCGCCGCTCACGAGCGATGACCCGGTCGAGGAAAGCCAGCGTCGGCCGCCGGGCCAAGGTTATCGTATTGACCGCGGCAAGGTCGCGCATGACGGCGGCATAGGTTTCGGCAGGCAGGTCGTCCGCATCCATCAGTTCTTCAGCGATGGCGCGGTGCGCGAGCATCAGGCGGTCCACCCGAATTGCAGCCCCTCTGCCGCAAGGCCGGGACCGAACGCCAGCGCAACGCCCTGTTGGGGACGTTGCGGCATGATCCGTTCCAGCGCGAACATGAGGGTTGCCGACGACATATTGCCATTGTCTGCCAGCACGCGCCGCGACGCGTCCAACGCGTCATGGGACAATCCGAGACCCGCTTCGACGGCATCGAGGATGGATCGCCCGCCAGCGTGAACCGCCCAGGCGTCGATCTCCGACGGATCGCGGCTGCCCGTCATCGCCGTGCGTATGGACGGGTCGGCGAGGGCAGCTGCGATACGCCCGGGAACCTCGCCAGAAAGGTGCATCGCGAATCCAGTATCGCCGATGGTCCAGCGGATCAGGTCGTGGCTTTCGTCCAATCCAACGGCAAAGGGGTTTTGAAGCATCAGGCCGGACCCGCCGCCTTCGACAATCGCGGCAGCCGCTCCGTCACCGAACTGGAGCATGGCGAGCAGGGGCTCGATTTCGGTTTCCGGTTGCAAGTGTAGGGTCGACAGTTCGACGGTCACCACCAGCACGCGCGCCGCCGGTTCGGATCGCACGATATGGCGCGCGGTTTTCAATGCGGTAATCGCCGCGTAGCAGCCCATGAAACCGATGAGCGTGCGCTCAACGGAAGGCGACAGCCCAAGACGCGTACACAGGATCTGGTCGATGCCGGGCGCGACGAAGCCGGTACAGCTTGCAACGACCAGATGGGTGATACCTGCCAGCGCAGGCAGCTTGGCAATTGCCGCGAGCGCGAGATCCGGCGCGGCTGCTGCGTACAGCGACATGCGAGCCGATGTCGGTGGCATGAATCCGTCTTCGTAGAACCCGCCGGGCGCGATCGGAGAGCCTTCGTCCTCGCTTCTCGGCAGTATAGACCAGCGGTGACGGATGCCCGATCGGGCGGCCATCCGGTCGAACAACGCGGCTTGGCGCGCATCGCCCAGCCGGGTTCGCGCCCAGGCAATGAAAGCCTCATGGATATCGTGGTCTGGCACCGCCGTGGCGATCGCCGTGATGCGAGGGTGGGCAGTCACTGGTGATGCGGCATCCGAAGGTGACGCCCGGTGGCGTTCTGCGGAAGATCATGGCGTAGTTGGGGTGTCATGGGAAGCGTAACGCGCGACGCAGGGAAGTGGTGACGGCACTTGGGATGCGCCGCGGCAAAACCGTGCTGTCGGTCCGATTGCCGGCGCTCCCGATAGCTCCGCTATCGGGTCGCACGATCGGACTGGTGCGGTCGAGAAGACTCGAACTTCCACGGCCTTTCGGCCACAACGACCTCAACGTTGCGCGTCTACCAGTTCCGCCACGACCGCACAGTCATAAACCGGCGGGCATGCCCGTCGGCCGGTAGGCGGGCGCCCCTAGCAAAGTGATGGCGGCCCTGCAATCCCACCTGATACCGGACGATGTTCTCTGACGCCTAGTTATCGCACGCGGCGTAATCGCCGGCCCGGCATGCGGCGACGGCGCGACGCCACGCGGCCATTTCCCGCTCGTACTGCGCGTGGTCGCGGGCATAGTTCGCCATGCCACGCCGGTAATTCGCCGAGTTCGCGGCATATTCGGCATTGTCGGTGGCGCGCGCGGGACGCCAGCCCAGTTCGCCGCGCGCTTCTCGCTCGCGCACATCCCGGAGTGCGTCGAGGTTGAGCTTGCGAGTGTCCTCTCTGTCGCGTGCGCGCGCTGCGGCGTTGCGCATCGCGGGATCGTTAGGGTTATCCGCCAGCGCCACGGCGGGCAGCAGCGATGCGGCGAGTGCGACGCACGCGAACGGACTGATTTTCATTCGAAATTCCCCCAAGGCTCCGGGCCGAGATTAGCTGTCGAGCAACTATCCGGCAAACCGATTGCGATGAAGTTACCGCTGCTCGTCGCATAACGCCCGCGCTTCGGCGCGCGGCGGCTCAGCCTATTTGGCCGCCCCGATGAAAGTGAATTTCAGCTTGGCCGCGTTCTTCGGCGGATTGACCGTTGCCGATTCGAACGAGATCGAACCCTTTGCAGGCAACGTCTGTGCGGGGCGCGGGATCGTCCAGCTGTAAACGACACGGCCTTGCGGATCGCGGATTTCGGTCAGGATGTCGAACAGCGGCTGTGCAGTCGCACTCGGGTTGACGATCCGGCCCGAGACCGGCAGCAGCACGTTGCCGTTGGCTTGCACCCGCGGCTCCATCGCGCGCGGCATGATGAGCAGCGGGGTGTCGAACTGTGCCGCCTCGATGCCGAACAGTGACGCGACACGTGAAGAGCCGAACCACCACACCGCGCCGCCCATGGCGGCCAGTGCTACCGCGATCCCGACGGCGATCCCGGTCCACATCTTCGCCGGGTTGCGGCGGGGCCGGAACGGTTCTTCATACGCATATGCGTCGTACCCGTTATCGACGACGCTTTCGCGGGCCGGCTCGGCCTCTTCGACGGATGTGGGTGGCGGTGTTTCAGCCGTGGGCGCTACGGCTACAGGCGGAGCCGGGGGAAGCGGAGGCGCCGGCGCCTCGGCGCGTTCGACCAAGTCATATGCCGGTGGATCCTGGTACCAGCTGTGGCGGCACGCGGCGCAACGAACCTGTCGGCCGGTCGGGCCGACGGCGCTGTCCGGCACCACGTAACGTGTCCGGCATGCAGGACAGGAAAGGATCAACGAAAGGCCCCGGTCATATTTGTGACGAGTCTAAGCACTGTTGACGTCATGCTGGCAAGGGCCGTTCCGGCGTCAATACTTTACGAAAGCGCCTGTCGCGTGCGATTGGACCTGCTTCGGGGTGAAGGGCGTTGGCGCGGAATGGCGAATATCGTGCAATTCGACAATGTCGGCCTGCGCTATGGCACGGGCGCGGAGACCCTGTCGGATGTCAGTATGACATTGGCAAGCGGGGGTTTTTACTTCCTGACCGGGCCGTCTGGCGCGGGCAAGACATCGCTGCTCAAGCTGCTCTATCTGGCCCAGCGGCCGAGCCGCGGCGCGATCCGGTTGTTCGGGCAAGACCTTGTCACGCTGCCGCGAAATAAATTGCCCCCGCTGCGCCGCCGGATCGGCGTGGTTTTCCAGGACTTTCGCCTCGTACCGCACCTGACCGCCTTCGAAAATGTGGCCCTGCCGCTGCGCCTTGCCGGAACCGACGAAAAAGAGATCGTCGCGCCGGTCGAAGAGATGCTCGCATGGGTCGGATTGTCGGACCGGGCCAATGCGCGTCCGGCAACCCTCTCGGGGGGAGAACAGCAGCGTGTGGCGATCGCGCGGGCCGTGATCGCGCGCCCCGACATGCTGGTCGCCGACGAACCGACGGGCAACGTCGACCCCGACATGGCGTTGCGCCTGTTGCACTTGTTCGACGGGCTCAACCGGCTGGGTACGACCATCGTCGTCGCAACCCACGACCTGCATCTGATCGGCCGGATTCCGTCCGCGCGGATGATGCGGCTCGACAAGGGGCGCCTGTCCGACCCGACTGGTGTCCTGCGTCATCCGCCGCGCGTTCCCGAGGTTTCCGCGTGAACACTGGCGAAGCCCAACCGCGTCGCGTGTTGCCGGACGGCCGGTTTTCGGGACCGATGCCCTGGGTCATCGCGATCATGATTTTCCTTGCCGTGCTGGCGGCCGCGGCGGGCCTGTCGATCGGTCGTGCCACCGGCGCAATCCAGGGCGCGATCGCGGGGCGCATCACCGTCCAGATCGTCGAAGCCAATCCCGATGTCCGCGCCGACAAGCGTGCACGTATCGCCAGGGCCCTTCGGACCAATGCAAACATCACGGATGTGCAGGAAGTGGGCGATGCCGAGATGCGCAAGCTGCTGGCGCCATGGCTCGGGGCGGACGGCCTTGAGGGCGACTTGCCCGTCCCCGCGCTGATCGATGCGTCGCTGCGGGATTCGTCAGCGAAAACACTGGCCGCGGTCGAAACCGCCGTGCGGTCGATCGATGCCACTGCGCGTATAGACCGGCATGCCGACTGGATGGGTCCGCTGAGCGGTCTGCTCCACACGCTCAAATGGCTGGCGATCGCGCTTGTCGCGGTCACGGGTGTGGCCGCGGCCGCAGCGGTGATCCTGGGGTCGCGTGCCGCAATGGACCAGCACCGTGCGACCATCGACGTCATGCACCTGATGGGCGCGACCGATACCCAGATCTCGCGCCAGTTCGAACGGCGCGTGGCCCAGGATGCGATATCGGGGTCCGCGCTTGGTTTTGTCGCGGGAATCGGCGTGCTGATCCTTGTCGGGCAGAGCATCAGGGCTGTTGGGGCGGGTTTGGTGACCGGTGCCTCGCTCGGCTGGTTCGACTGGCTGCTGGTACTCATCGTACCGGTGGCGGGTGTCGGGCTTGCGATGCTCTCGGCGCGGATCACGGTCATGCGCGCACTGGCACGCATCCTGTGATGCGTTGGCTGATCCGGCTGATCGCTTTCGTGCCGCTTCTCTGGGCGCTCGGCTTTGCGGCGTTCGTCATTCTTTTGCCGGGCCCTGCCGACATCAAGGCCCGGACCGACGCGATCGTCGTGCCGACCGGTGGTCCCGGGCGCATAGCGCGCGGAATCGAGGTGCTGGCCGCTGGGAGCGCGCCACGCATGTTCATCAGCGGTGCCGACCGCAGCACCAGCGCGGCCTCGATCGCGCGGGTGGGATCGCTCGACCGGCGGCTGTTCGCATGTTGTGTCGACATCGGCCACGAAGCGAGCAACACGCGCGCCAATGCCGAAGAGACGCTTGAATGGCTTCAGGGCCGCAAAGCAAAGTCGCTGCGGCTGGTGACGACCGATTGGCATATGCCCCGCGCGCGGTTCGAGCTGGAGCGCGTAATCGGCAGGGACGTCCGCATCGTGTCCGATGCCGTCGACAGCGAAGCGGACCTCAGCGTGCTCGCGCGCGAATATAACAAGTTTCTGCTGCGGCGGGTTGCTGCGTTGGGGGGCTTGTGAGTTTCGTCCGGTCGCTGATCTACACGGTCGTGTTCTATACCGGCAGCATATTCTTCGCGCTGGCCACGGTGATCGCGATTCCCTTTGGCCATCGGGCGATTCTCGTCGGGCCCCGCGCATGGTCGAATTTCCATCACTGGTGCGCGCAATGGATCCTGAGCATCCGTATCCGGCTCGAAGGGACGTTGCCGGAAACTGGCGTCATAGTGGCATTCAAGCACGAATCCTTTTGCGAGACGGCAGAGATCCTGCGCCTGTTCGACGACCCGGCCGTGGTCTTCAAGGCAGAACTGATGCGCATTCCGATCTGGGGAACGGCCGCCCGTGCGCATGGCGTGATCCCCGTCCAGCGTGAAGCGGGGGCAAGCGCATTGCGCCAGATGCTGAAGGCCGCAAAGGCGGCGGTCGCTGCCGGACGGCCGATCCTGATCTTTCCGGAAGGAACGCGGGTTCCCCATGGCCAACGCCCGCCGCTGCGTCCCGGAATTGCAGGGCTCTACAAATCGCTCGGTTTGCCTGTCGTGCCGGTCGCACTCGACAGCGGACGGTTGTGGCCGCGCCGTTCCTTCGTGAAGAGGCCGGGTGTGATCCGGATGGTGGTCGGAGAGACGATTCCGGCGGGCCTCGATCGCGATGAGGTCGAGGCGCGCATTCACACGGCGATCAACGCCCTGAACGACTGATCAGTGGTCGCTGCGGCCGAAGTCGGGCCGCGCGTCGTCCTGGCCCTCTTCGATGATCGACCGGCGGACGGCGCGCGTGCGTGCGAACAGGTCGAACAGCGCATCGCCGTCGCCCCAGCGGATCGCGCGCTGCAATGCGGTCAGGTCCTCGCTGAACCGCTGCAGCATTTCCAGAACAGCGTCCTTGTTCGACAGGAAGACGTCGCGCCACATGGTTGGATCGGACGCTGCGATGCGCGTGAAATCGCGGAAACCGCCGGCGGAATATTTGATGACTTCGGATCGCGTCACCGCTTCCAGGTCGGACGCCGTGCCGACGATCGTATAGGCGATAAGGTGCGGCAGGTGGCTGGTGATCGCGAGCACCAGGTCATGGTGCGCGGGATCCATCGTCTCGACGTTGGATCCGAGCCGTTCCCAGAAGTTGCGAACTCGCTCGACCGCGGCATCCGGCGCGCCCTCGGGCGGAGTCACGATGCACCAGCGCTGGTGGAACAGCGTTGCGAAACCTGCCTCCGGACCGCTGCGCTCGGTGCCGGCAACCGGATGCGCTGGGATGACCACGGAATTCGGCAACGCCGTTGCCAAAGCGCTCGCGACGCTGGCTTTCGAGGAGCCCACATCGCTGATGATTGCGTCGGCAGGAAGGTCGGCGGCGATCGACTGGGCGACCGCGCCCATCGCGCCCACCGGCACGCACAGGATGACAAGGTCGGCATCGGTGACTGCGGCACCCGGTGTGTCGGTCACGTCGTCGCACAAATTCAGCGACCTGACAGTCTCTCGGACCTGCGCGTCTCCATCGTGGCCGGTCAGGCGCACTGTCGGCATGTTGGCGCGTACGGCGCGTGCGACCGATGAGCCGATCAGGCCCAGACCGATGATGGAAACGCGTTCGAACGGCAACATGCCCGCCCGCTAGCCGTGTAAGGCTTGCACTGGCAAGTCGCGCGCCCTAGCCGCGCGCAAATGGACGACCGTTTCGGCCTCAATCGACGTGCAATCCTGCCCGGGCCGCTTCCGCTCGATGGTGGCGCTTTACTGGCGCCGGTCGAGATCGGCTATGAAACCTATGGCACGCTCGCGCCGGATGCGTCGAACGCGATCCTGATCTGCCACGCGCTGACCGGGGACCAGCATGTCACGTCGCCGCATCCGATCACCGGAAAACCCGGCTGGTGGGAACGCATGGTCGGTCCCGGAAAGCCGATCGACACCGACACATTCTTCGTCATCGCAGCCAATGCGATCGGTGGATGCATGGGCTCGTCCGGCCCCCAGACGCTCGCACCTGATGGCAAACCCTATGCGATGCGGTTTCCGGTGATCACGATCAGCGACATGGCGCGCAGCCAGACGATGCTGATGGATCATCTCGGTATCGAACGGCTGCACGCAGTGGTGGGCGGATCGATGGGCGGGATGCAGGCGCTCAGCTGGGCCGCGCATTTTTCCGACCGGGTGGGTTCTGCGCTCATCATCGCATCGACGGCGAAGCACAGCGCACAGAACATCGCGTTTCACGAAGTCGGGCGTCAGGCGATCATGGCCGACCCCAATTGGCGGAACGGCGATTACTACGCGGATGGCGTTTCACCCGCTGCGGGCCTCGCCGTCGCGCGGATGGC
>APMI01030892.1_pt1 | contig 13029 bp, 14 predicted proteins | sample 667938 | NCBI WGS metagenome assembly APMI01 (sample SAMN01084076, study PRJNA167559) | wastewater metagenome | biome: Wastewater | place: Denmark: Ejby Moelle, Odense | collected 2011-11-28 | reverse complement strand
GGTCTACCGATCGGCTCAGCGGCACGACGGCATCTGCTTTGCGCTCTTCGAGCCGGTACTGGGGTAATGACAGGGAAGCTGTCACCAGCGGCAATCTGGGCCCCAAGTTCCTGATTCCATTCGAGTTTCCGACGCGGCCATGTAGCTGCGAGGCCGTCAATGAGTCGATCGGATCAACCGAGCCGCTCGCCCAGCACCTTGCGAACCTGCTCGGCGAGGTCGCCCACGAGCATGACCGCCTTACGGGTTGTCGGATCCGCGCGCGTGCCGGCGAGCACTGCGCTCGACAACCGGCATTCCCTGAGCAACTGCTCTGGCGCCACGGCGAGTTCCGCGCCGGGTCTGTCCATGGCAATGGTGAGGCGCAACACCTGCAGCTGATGCTCGACGTCTCCCAGATGTCCGGCAAGCTGGCGCTGCCAGGGTTGCGCGCGCGCGAGACCCTTCAAAAGTAGCGAGCCAGCTGCTGCAGATCCAGGATGTGCTTGGCCAGCTTCTCTACGCGGGCCTGATCGGGCTCGTCCTGACTCACGCCCTACTCGCTTTGCGGCGCCTCTCGCGCGCGGCCGGCCCCGGCGCCGAGGTCGGCGGCGTCAACCTCTCGACAAGCGTCCTCAGCGTAAGTGCTTCAGCCGCATGGCTGGCCGCTGCCTGCCGGGCCTCGTCCACTGCGAGGCGCAGTGCTGAGCCTTGCTTCTGCAGTTCTTCCTGTGCCTCCAGGGCGCGTTGCAGCGCGGTCGTCTTGGCGGTCAGCTCCATCTGCGCTCGGGTGGCGGTCTCCGCGTGCTCCAGCGACTGACGTCGCTCACGCGCCTCTACCTCGGACAACTTGTCGCGCAGCCCGTCGGCAGCCTTGTCTGCGCGGGCACGCGCCTGACGCTCCTGCTCGATCTCCAACAAAGCCCGCCGCTCGGCAGCAGCTGCTCGTTCCTGGGCGACCTCAATGTCACCGCGGGCCTTGGCCAAGTCGGCGCTGAATGCGTCCTGCTGCCTTTGCTGCTGCGTGCGCGCCTGCTCAAGCTGGTCCTGCATCTCATGCGCACGCCCCTGGGTGGCGGCATGGGCGCGCCGCTCAGCCTCAAGTTCGGCTTGACCCTGGCGGATCGCTTCGTCGCGCTGGGTAAGTTGCTCACGCAGGGTCTCCGTGGTTTCCTGCGCCTGGTGGGCGGCGTGCTCTGCACGGGCCTGTGCCTCGCGCGCCATTTCACCCTCGGCCTGTAGCGCCAACCGCGCGCCGGCAAGCTCTGTCCTTGCAACCTCGGTCGCCTGACGCCAGAGCGCCGCAATGGCCTCGGCCGCCGTTGCCTTGACCCCTTCAGGCAGATCGGGATGCTCGACGTCCACCCGGGCCTTGTGACGCAGGTCGTCCCAGAACTTGGTGAGTTCCTCAGTCGGCACGTTCATCGAACCGCGCCGGACGTACTGGTACAGCTTGTTGCCGGTCGGCGTGATGCCGTGCCGAAAAAACAGCAGCACGCAGACCTCGCGGTACAGCGCACGCGTGTCGCTGAATTTGGCTTTCAGCAACTCGATCTCGGTAAGGATCTCTGATTCAATGCTCATGGTGTTGATACTACGCCGTAATACGTTATGAATTCAACATCATGTTTTGAAAGTTTGACATTATTGGTATAGTGTCAAATTCTTGGAAAGTGCGGGCTGGAAAATCCATGGAGACCACGCGGCACGACGAAACGAGCGCTCTGGCGCCCGCCGGACTCGCCGCAGTCGGTGAAATCGTCGTCGCTGATGCCCTTTCCGGCCGGCACGGCTCGAATCGGTCGCGCGCCGGCAATCGGCAACTCGACGCGGACACCGATCAGGAGGCGGTAATGGCCTGGCTGGCGCGGTTCGCCGATAGCCCAAACACACTGGCCAACGCCCGGCGCGAAGCAGAGCGCCTGCTTCTGTGGTCCTTGACCGAGCGGAGTAAGCCGCTGTCGTCGCTGGCCCACGAGGACCTGCTGATCTACCGCCGCTTCCTTGCCAACCCCCAGCCCGCCGAGCGGTGGGTGATGGCGCCCGGGCGCAAGGCTGGTCGACGTGATCCGCGCTGGCGTCCGTTTGCCGGGCCGCTGTCCGAGGCCAGCATCCGCCAGTCCATGGTGGTGTTGAACTCCATGATGTCGTGGCTGGTCGAGGCAGGATATTTGGCTGGCAACCCTCTCTCGCTGAGCCGAACACGCCGCAAGGCGCCTCCGCCGCGCGTGGTGCGCTTCCTGGAAGGCGATCTCTGGGAAGCCGTGCGGCAGACCATCCTGGCGCTGCCGCGGGTAACGCCTCGGCAGCGTGCCGTCTATGCCCGCGCCCGCTGGCTGTTCAGCCTGATGTTCCTCGGTGGGCTGCGGATCTCGGAGGTCGTCCGCAACGGCATGGCGAAATTCTTTGTGCGCTCGGACCCCAGGAGTGGCGAGCAGCGCTGGTGGCTGCAGGCCACCGGTAAGGGCGACAAGGAGCGGCTGATCCCCGCTACGACGGAGCTCATGGTCGAGCTGATGAGCTACCGACGTTCTCTGGAGCTGAGCGATCTGCCTCAGGCATCCGAGCCGTCGCCGCTAGTCTTCCCAGTCGCTTGGCGCCGTTCCGCCAGTTCGGTTTCGGCCTGGCCAGAGCCGCTGACCCGCAGCGCCATCCACGGCATCCTCAAGGAAGTCTTCGCGCTCGCTGCCGAGCAGTGGCGGCGCAGCGGCCGCGGGGACGCCCAGGCGGAAAAGCTCGAGGCCGCCTCCGCCCACTGGTTGCGGCACACCGCTGGCTCTGCCATGTCCAACCAGATCGACTTGAAGTACGTGCGCGACACGCTCGGTCATGTGTCGATCGCCACCACCAGCATCTACGTTCACGGCGAAGACGACGCTCGCCATGATGCAGTCAGCGGCGCGCACCGCATGAGTTGGGATGCGGTCGGCAGCGCTCGCCAAGCCTGACTGATGAATCAGACGCGATGTCACTCGCCTTTGTTGCGTCCAGCGTGACCTCGCATCGATCGGCATGTTCAGCCGCAACCTGGGCACCCGGTTCAGTGACTCTTTGAAGCCGGCTCGGCGCATTCTGAGCGCCAGACAGACTGGCGGAATGGCGGCCGACAATTGTCTCGAGCGGCGTTCAGCGACAACTATGGTGAGCAGCGGCAGCGCAGGATAGTTGGCGCCGGGCAGGCCGCGCAACACGTTGGGGCACCTTGATCCCCGTCTTGGTGGCCCGATGCCGTTCGGGGCGCCCAGCAATGAGTGTCCCCACCTGTCGATTGGGGCGACAGCCGGTTGCTCAAGCGGCATATCCACGCCGACGCAATCCCATACACGGACTGTTCGGCGTCGATGGCTGCGGCATTGACGAGCAAAGAACCGGCATTTTCGCCAGCAACTAGTTAAATCCACCCGGAAAACATGTGCATGTCAATGGGAAAAATAACAGAGCCAATGCCCCCTGGGGAATTCACCAATCATCATGGCCACAGATTGGCGCCCAAAATCGGCTTGCCTTGGTGGCGGGAAATTCGCTGACATGGCTGTTGCTGCAAACACATCTTATTTAGAAAGTGCAATCATGAAACCATCTAAAGCTGCCAGCATTCTTGCATTTTGCGCTGGACTAGTCGTTGCAAGCGCCTCCGATGCAGCGGTATACACATGGTCTTCAGTGCCGAGAATTCAGGATGGGCAAAATGTCCTGGAGCCGGTTCTAGTGACTGGATCGCGCATCTATTGGGGGACGGGTCGATTTGATTTGTCATGGCCCGCTCTTACGACCATTCAGTTTGACGGATCTGGCGGTGTGGGGACCGTTTCTAGCTACACACTTAGTGTTCTTGATCGCCAGGCAACTCTTGCATTCATCAAGCGCGCAAACGTCTGCACAGCACCAGGCCTCAGCCAAGCTGCCAAGGACACAACCGGTGGACATGATGTGCTTGACCGCTGGCAAACAGCCAATGAAGTCTTTACGAAGGGATATGCGCTGGATGCCATGGCCATGTTTTACTACGACAAAGCCGTCCCTCCCATTTCTATAATTATTGATGGCAAGGCCTACAAGGGATTCAAGATGTGGTACAAGGATGGCTACAGTGAAACCTGGGTGATGATGCCAAACTGGTCGACTGCATCGGTGAAGCTGTTCCCGGATCCGGCGCCGGGTTCTCTGAAGCCTGACGGCCCTGGATGCATGGAGTCTTGACTTATGACTGAAATTCGTCTTCGGCCGATGTATCGCTGGCTTCTTGGTCTCGGCCTTGCTGGTGCATTGATTCTTATGCTACCGATACGCGTTGCAGAGCCGGAGTCTGAAGCGCCGAAGACGATTCGTTCAAATGATGCGGCTCAGGTGGTGGTTCCAGCTTCCGTTGCTCAGCTCGTTGGCGATCCCCTTGGTGGCAATGATCTGGAGTCGAACGCAAATCGCGGACGGTCTGCGGATAATTTGCATGCAGCGCTCCTGAATGATTTCAACAATCTGACAAACGGCAGGGCTTTCGCGGAGAAGCATTGGCAGAATCGCGATCATGGCGGATCGCTGTATGTTCGGACTCTTCTCAAACAATGTGAATTGGCCGCCGATTCTGGCGATGTGCTGAAGAAGGGTGACATTGATTTTTCGAAGCTCCCTCAAGAGGAATTTGTCGCCGCCAGCAAGGCGCTGGCAAGTCTTCAGGCGAGATGCTCCCAATTTACGACGGATGACTATCAGAAATACATCGTCGCGAAGGCATCGGCGCCAGGTGATTCGCATGACCCCTACAACACCTTGCTGCGCGACTTTTTGAAGGCGGCTCGACTTGACCAAGATGCCAAGCGCGGAGCGGTTGCCAGTTTGGTCGAGAGACCTGATCCGTTGATTTTTGAAGAGATCGGTGCGCGCCTGTCGATGACAAAGTTATCCGGCGAGGGTGTAATATTTTTTGACGGCATCAACTATCCAATACGCGACAATCCAGAGATTTTGTCTGCATACAAATTGGTCCCTTGCGGCTTGGGATTGCGTTGTGATGATAGTGATTTTGAAGTTGTCTTATCCTGCGCAACAGGGCGAGGTTGCTTTGCAAGTCGATTTGAAATGATCAAGCGAAATGATCTTGGGAACGACCCAATCCGCTACCAGAAAGTTATCGGGCTATATTCTCAAATGATTGAGGCCATCAATAAGAAGAATATTGGAGCGTTCGTGACCGAGCCTCACAACTGAGCTGAGTGCAGGTGAAGCAAAACTGGACCGCCGCTGAGTTGGCCGTCTCATGGACGTTGTTGCCACAGGAGCTGACCGCGGTGCGAGCCAAGAGCACGCGCTGGCGCCTGGGATTCGCCCTGCAATGGAAGTTCTTCGAGCTGGAACATCGCTTTCCGGAAGAACGAGCCGAGTTGCCGGATGCCGTGGTCTTGCATGTCGCCGCCCAGTTGGGTGCCCACCGGCGGCATTTTGACGACTACCTGCTCGACAGCCGCACTTCACGCGAGCACCGCAGCGAAATCCGCGTACTGTGCGGCGGCTGGCGTCCGGCCACGGTCGAAGACGGCGAAGCACTGATCCAATGGCTGCTCGACGAAGGCCTGGACAAGACGGCAGCCGCCGACCTCGAATCTGTCGCGCTGCAGTGGTTCCGTCAGCGTCGCATCGAGGCGCCGACCCCGGGGCGACTTGATCGACTATGCCGTAGCGCCGTCGCGCAACACGAGGAACGCTTTTTCACGTCCAGCGCCGCGCGACTGAGCGATCAGACCCGCCAGGCGATGGACCGATTGCTGGAGTCCTCGGCCGACACGGCCGCCAGCCCGGAGGAAGGCAAGGAGCCTGCCGTCGATTTCAATGCCCTGAAGGCCGACCCGGGCCGCGTCGGCCTCGAAAGCGTGCTCACCGAAGTGGCCAAGCTCAAGTGCATCGAGCGCCTGCAGCTACCGAAGGACCTGTTTCCGATCAAATCGTTGAAGACCGTGCAGGCGCTGCACCAGCGTGCGGCCACGGAGCCACCCAACGAGCTGCGTCAGCGGGTCGAATCGGTGCGCTACACACTGGTGGCCGCGTTTTGCTGGCAACGGCGCCGCGAGATCATCGACGGGCTGATCGAGCTTTTGCTGCAGATCGTCCACCGCATCGGCGTTCGCGCCGAAAGCAAAGTAGAGAAGGAGCTGCTGGCCGACTTCCGACAAGTGCGCGGCAAGACGGGCTTGCTGTTCCGGCTTGCCGAAGCCGCCGTCGATCAGCCGGAGGGCATCGTCAAAGACGTCGTGTTTCCGGTGGTCGGCGAGCAGACGTTGCGCGATCTGGTCAAGGAATTCAAGGCATCAGGCCCAGGCTATCGCAAGGTCGTGCACACCGTCATGCGTGCCTCGTACAGCAGCCACTACCGCCGGATGATGCCCGTCTTGCTCGACAGCGTGGTCTTTCGGTCGAACAACGAGCACCACGCGCCGGTGATCGACGCGTTGGACCTGCTCAAGGCCTACCGGACCAGCCGTGCCCAGCATTTTCCCGACCACGAATCGGTGCCGATCGAGGGTGTCGTGGCACCGAAATGGCGTGAGATCGTCGTTGACACCGACAAGCAAGGACGGCCCCGCGTCAATCGCATCAACTACGAGATCTGCGTCCTGCAGTCCTTGCGTGACGGCCTGCGATGCAAGGAGATCTGGGTCGAAGGTGCCGACCGCTTCCGCAACCCGGATGACGATCTGCCGCAGGACTTCGCCGAGAACATCGGGGGCTATTGCGACGCACTGGACCTGCCGCACGAGGCGGCGCCGTTCATCATGGACTTGCAGCAGGAAATGACGCAGGCGCTGCAAATGCTCAACGACGGCATGCCGAACAACGGCAAGGTGAAGTTCCTCGCCAAGGGTCCCCATCGGATCGTCCTGACGCCCCTGGATGAGCAGCCAGAGCCGAAGAACCTGGCCGCCCTGAAAGGCGAGATCCATGGACGATGGGGCACGATCACGCTGTTGGATGTCTTGAAGGAGACTGAACTTCGCTTGGGCCTTGCTCAGCATTTCGAAAGCGCCGGATCCCGCGAAGTGCTCGACCGGGACACATTGCAGCGAAGGCTACTGCTGTGCCTGCATGCGCTGGGCACCAACACCGGCCTGCGGCGGGTGCTCAACGACGATTCGAAGGACACCTACAAGGAATTGCTCTACACGCGCCGCCGCTATGTCCAGAAAGCCTTCCTGCGTAAGGCGATCGCCGAGGTGGTCAACGCCACATTCGCCGCGCGCCGCCCGGACATCTGGGGCGAAGGCACCACGGCTTGCGCCTCCGATTCCAAGAAGTTCGGCGCCTGGGACCAGAACCTCATGACCGAGTGGCACATCCGCTACGGTGGCCGCGGCGTGATGATCTACTGGCACGTGGAGACCCGCTCCGTGTGTATCTACTCTCAGCTCAAACGCTGCTCGTCGTCTGAGGTCGCGTCCATGATCGAAGGCGTGTTGCGCCATTGCACGGACATGGAGGTCCAGCGCAACTACGTCGACAGCCACGGCCAGAGCGAGGTGGCCTTCGCGTTCTGCCGGATGCTGGACTTCGAACTCATGCCTCGGCTCAAGGGGATCAATCGGCAGAAGCTGTACCTGCCGCACGCGGGGGATGCCGGGCAGTTCCCGTACCTCTCGGCGGTGCTCACGCGTCCCATCAACTGGGAGCTGATCGCGCAGCAGTACCTGGAGATCATCAAGTACACAACCGCGCTGCGCCAGGGCAATGCCGAGCCGGAGGCGATCCTGAGGCGCTTCACGAAGGAGAACTCTCAGCACCCGACCTACAAGGCGCTGATCGAGCTGGGCAAGGTCATCAAGACGATCTTCCTGTGCCGGTACCTGCATTCAGAGGAACTGCGCCGGGAGATCCACGAGGGACTGAACGTCGTCGAGAACTGGAACAGTGCCAACAGCTTCATCTTCTACGGCAAGGGCGGCGAGGTGGCGTCGAATCGGCTCGAAGACCAGGAGTTGTCGGTGCTGGCGCTGCACCTCGTGCAGTCTTGCCTGGTCTACGTGAACACGCTGATGATCCAGCGGGTCCTTGAAGAGCCGCGCTGGCTCAAGCGCATGAAGGCGGAGGATCGTCGCGGGCTGACGCCGCTCTTCTACCTGCACGTGAATCCGTACGGACGATTCGATCTCGACATGGCCCAGCGGCTCGATATCGGAGAGAGCGATGCTGTGCCTGCGTGACAGCCAGCTATCCTGGGGCCGACTGCGCGGCCTCCCGCCGCCAGGCGTGATCGCTTTTGAGCGTATCCGTTTGAATGGCTCCGACCCCAGGTTGACCAGATGAATGCCTCGCCGCGCCGATCACCCTTGGTCCCCCCGGAGATGCTGCGGCGGCGAGCCTCGCCGTTGGCCATGGTGGTCGCCACGCTGTGCGAAGAGGTACTGCGCGAATTGCGCCAGCCCGCGCGCAGCGCCGACGCAGATGCCCTGGGTCGAATGCTGAACCTCTCGGAGTGGGGAAGGTCCTTGGCGCAGGCCCTTGAAGGTGGCGAACTCGACGACCCGTTTGTCGGCCTCGAGCGCGTCCAGGAGGCGGCGCGGCACCTCGGGCCGAAGTACGTCGCTTTGCTTGACACGCTTCTCGCTGGGCCGGAAGGAAGAGATGCGCCCCCCGGCCCGCTGCCGCCCTTGAGACTCCATCGGGATCTTGTCGACACCCTACTCGACGCCGAAGCTCCGGCGCTGGCCCTCGGCGCAATCGAAGAGGGCGATGTGCGCGGCGGTATGTTCGCACTCTTGCTTGATGGCCAACTGCCGCCTTCAACCAGCGGATTCCGCCTGGGCATCGGCATGGCGTCCGTAGAGGGCCTTTCGGTGCTGCACTTGGTGTACGAGTTCTATGGATTTGCGCGCTACGAGTGCGTCCTGCGCCCGACGGCACCGATCGTCCGCCAGTGCCTGCGCCGAATGCTCGACGCAAGTGCGATACACATCCTGACCTTCAACCCGCAGGGCGCGGTCTCCGTCTTCAAGAGCGAAGGCGAAGAGTTCGAGTGTCTTGGACTGCGGCACCTCTGGCCGGCGATTGCTGCGGCGGAAACAAATGCGCGTGACTACGAGCGCGCTGCGGAAGCGTTTGCTCGGATGACGCTGAAGAGTACGGTGTTGCACTGGATCGCACGCGACGCGCGCCAGCGATTCGACCTCTCCACCGATTTCGTATCGCTACGACCGAAGCAGCGCTGAATTCGCCACCCTGCTGAGTTTTCCCGTGGAATCAATGGCTTGCGTTCAACATTGCCGTTGGTGACAGCTTCCCTGTCACTACCCCGTACTGGCCGGCATCCGCACGCGCCGCAGGCAGCGCTTGATCGAAGCTGAGACGGGCAACCTGCATCGCCTGGTGGTGACGGTGGCGCGCGGCACAGGGCTGCCGCTTGTTTGATCACGCACTGGGACCGGTCAAGGCGTACGCCAGGTCACCGAGGCTGCAGGTCGCCGAGCCCCGCTCACAATCGACCGACTCCTTCGCCGAAGATTCTGAGGTCATATGAACGACAGTTTGGGAGCGTCACCCCAACCGCACGAGCGTTACCGGCTGGCGATGGTCGAGGTCAAGCAACGCCTGCGCGCTATCGACAGGGTGTTGGGCGCCAAGAAGCCAAGGACTTTGACGACCGAGCTCGACAACGAGGTCATGTGGCTGCAGGTCCGCAAGATCGTGGAGCTGGTGACCTTCGGCGGCATCATGGCCGACGAGGCCCGTTATGCGGCGCTACGAGCCGAGGCGAAAGACAACCCGAACTACCGACGTGATTGGAAGGTGGGCCAGATCTTGAAGCGCCTGGCCGAGATTACGCCGCACTACCTGCCGCGCCCCTTGGGCGACATGCTGCTGCTCAAGGACGGCACCAAGCACTTCGAGGCCGGGAAAGAGAAGGAGACGCTCGAGCGGTTCGTAGAGATCTACGAGCTCGCTGGCGAGCATCTGCACGCGCCCAACCCCTTCGACGGAGAGGCTTCTGCGGGTCGTCGGCAGCTACTGGCGCAGTCGCGTTCCCGGCTCGAGACGGAGGTCCGCTACCTAAAGGAAGTGCTCTGGACCCACGTCAAGATCGGCTTGGCCTTCGAGCCGGGTAAGGACGATGCTCGGGTGCCGGCCAATCCTGAGACCGCCTGGATCGTTTTGCTGGGGTTGCCGTGCGACGATGAGGTGCGCATGGGCCTAGCCAATGCGATGCCAGACTGATGGTCGATTGCAACCGTGAGTGGCCCGCCTGGTCATCCCACGCTGCTGACGGCCAAGGCAGTTGGGCGGCGGGTGGAGGCTTATGGCTTCTTCGCGCGACGCGCCGCCTCCCTTTGCAGGCGCCTTCTTCGAAGCTTCATGTCGGCCTTGAGCTCCAGCCGTTGGCGAAACGACAGGCGCTGGGTGGCTGGCCGCCAGAATTGCTCGGCGCCGACCGCCGGCATGCGGTCCCAGGCCAGATCCTCCCGGCGTTGCTCCACCGCATCTACCCAGGACTGAAAAGCCCCGAGCCTGACGGCGCATGCGGTGCCGACGTGCTCAAGCATCGCCCCGAGCAGCACCAGGCGCTGTGCCTCGTCGAGGCCCAGCCTGCCTTCAAACATCTCCAGGCGCCCCGGCAGATCGTCGTGGCGCGACATCTCGTCAGCGGTCCAGCTCCTTCCCATGAGGCGTATGTCAAGCTCATCCAACTGGCGCTCCCCCCGCGTGATGACCCTCTCCGGCGTCGAAGTCCGTACTGCGCTTGCACGTACTACTCGGCAGCTTCCAGTCGGGCCCAAAACTGGTCACTGATGTCGATGCCGCCTGCCAAACCAAGGTGCGCGGCGCCGTTGCGGATGGCCCGGCGCTCCAGTGGCCTGCTTTCGGGTGGGCCAATGAGCACATACCGGCGGCCGGATGCCGTCGTGACGACGCCGGCCCTCATGTCGAACTGAGCCAGGGCCGACGTCAGGCGCACCACCGCGCGGTCGACGTCGCGATCCCTGAGGGTTCCAAGGTGAAGCTCTCCGGACGGAGCTTTCATCAGGCGCCATGAGTGCACCTGCAGGGTCTGCTCCTCTTCAGGTGGCGGTGCGTCGCGTTCGTTGACGAACGCAATGCCCACGTCGTCGCCAGAGCTGTTCACGCGGCCCCCTTGCGGACGCTTGCACGACGGGCCCGGCGGTTTGGCTGCGGTCCTCGGCGCTGGCGTGGTGCTGCTGGTGCGATCCGCAAGATCAGCTCCTGCTCGATAGGCTCCTCATGGTCGGGCACCATGCCGCAGTCAAACTTTTCGCCCGCAGTGTCGGCCAGCATGACGCTGTGGCCGGCCGCGGACCGGCAACGCCACACCTCGCGAATCTCGCGTGACGTCCACTGACCGGTGGGCGACTGCCACGCCGGCATCATGCACACGATGCCCTTGACCCGGTCCGGCTCAAGCGCGCTCAGCAACTCCGCCAAGTCGGTATCCCAAGCGATGCATAGCGTACGGGTCATGCTGCAGTCGGGGTGCTCCGGATCGATGATCTCGACCGACACCATGAACCAAGGCGCATGCAGGGTCAGTTCGACGATGCGCCAATGCTGGGTGCCTGGTTCGGCCAAGTTCGGAGGGAACGGAAACTCGTACTGCGACTGGGAGACGAACATGCTTCTTCTGCCGCGAACAGTGAGTGGTTCGGCGGTCTGACTGTTGAATTGCTGCGAATTGTTCCGAGGGGCTGGCCATATCCAAATTCTTGATATGGCGGTGGGTCCGCTACGGTGCGAGGCTGAGAGAGATCCATGTTCAAAAGTCTGCACAGCCGCCACAACAAGGTCTACCTGGACAAGCTCCGCCTGCTTCGAGAGTCCCGCCAGCTTCGTCAGGCCGACCTCGGCAAGCTGTTGGGCCGCAGCCAAGGGTGGGTGAGCTACGTCGAATGCGGCGAAACCACCCTCGACATCATTGAACTGCGCCAGTGGCTGGATGCCCTGGACTGCAAGTTCATGCGCTTCGTGAAGGAACTCGATGCCGAGCTGCGCCAGCTCGAAAAGCTGCGCCTGGCCAAGCCTCGCCAACGACGCCCCCGAGCAGCGCTGATCCAGCTGCTGCACGCGGTACCGCTGGACAAGGTCGCACCGTCGCCGGCGGCCGGCCGCAAGGCAGTCGCGACAAAGACCACCAAGAGCCGCGCCCAGCGATGACCACGCCTGCCGAACGCCGTCGCAACCTGATCTGGGGCCGCGAGACCCTGGAAGAACTTGCCCTGGACAACACCTTGCAGGCCGACTGGCGAGAAGAGGCGTCGGCTCTCTTCAGAGCCTACCCGCCGCTGGAGCGATTACAGGAGGTCGACGACGTCGACTTGGCCCAGCTGCAGGATGAATTCATTCGCGTGCTGACCGAGGCCAAATGGCTGTTCATGCGAGTCCAGAGCCATCACGCCAGCACCGAGCAGCGTAAGTACAGCCTCCGCGTCGTCCTCAGGCACTTTCTGTGAAGCGCCGTGGGCCGGTCACTCGGCGCCGTCAGTCTCGTCGGGTCGCAGCAGGCCCGGCAGCTGGTTGCTGCGGATGCGCTTGTCCAGGCGCTTCACGAATTTTTCCAGCGTGGTGCCGCAGGCTTGGCACCACAGTGCCAACTCGAACACGTCGACGCGACGCTTGCCCGATTCACAGCGGCTGATGATGTCCTGGCCGACGCCGAGTTGGGCAGCCAGTTCACGCTGGTTCCAGCCCTTGCGCGCCCGGAGCTCAATGAACTCTTCCAAGAAGAACTGGTATTTCTCGTGGTGTAGCGGGCTTCTCATTCAGCAGCGGTCGCGTGTGCAACCGCGCAGGATCAGAGAGACCCTCAAATATGGGAAAACGCCATCAAGCCGATTTGCCCAGGGCGGGCGCGAGCCGGTCCGATGGGTGCTTTGCCCGGAAGCCAGGCCTGACAGGCGTCGCGACGACCAACAGGGATGCCGGGATGCGGGTCAAAATCCCCCATAAGCCGATTCGATATAAGTGGGCGCATCAAGGGCAATGAAGCCGCATAAACCCGGTTGTGTGCCCGAACTGTGCAGCGTGATTGCTTCGGGCGGACTTTCCGCCGCCTTTTTTGTT
>APMI01001382.1_pt1 | contig 13030 bp, 14 predicted proteins | sample 667938 | NCBI WGS metagenome assembly APMI01 (sample SAMN01084076, study PRJNA167559) | wastewater metagenome | biome: Wastewater | place: Denmark: Ejby Moelle, Odense | collected 2011-11-28 | reverse complement strand
TACGTGCGAGACGTAAGGCCTCGGCCGGTTTATCAGCGCTCCAGATGAGGTCATAGGCGGCAAACGCCTCGGTCGCGATCTTGCCGAGGCGAGCCGGCTGGTAGGAAGGCGATATCGCCAGCGCGCGCGTGAATTCGGCGCGTGCATCCGCATTCGCGGTTTTCGATTCATCCCCTTCGGCATGCAGCGACCAGCGATCGGCGAGAACCCATCCTAGTTCCGCGTGAACGGCCGCGTTATTGTCGTCTTGTTTCAACAGGGTATGCAACAACCCTTCGGCACGTTTGAGCGAGACGAGCGCCTTGTCCGGCTGGCCGAGGTTCGACGTTGCGGGCAGTCCCTGGATCGCGGCAAGCCGACGATAGCCGCGCGCGGTTTCGAGCCGCAGGTCCGCCGGCGCATCCGGCGCAACCTGAAGCCGGTCGAGGTAAAGTGCGCTGGTCTCGGCGATTTCCGCGCGCTTGCCGACCGTCCCCGGTTGCCGGGCGAGCGCGTCGTACAGGTCGTAGAGCATGAAGCCGGAGAGGTGGCGCACCTCCCCGAAACGCGCCTCGGCGCCAGCGCGGTTGCGTTCGGCCCGCACATAGCTGGACGTGGCGATCAACGAGGTCGTGGCCAGCATCACGAAGGCGACGCCAGTGGCGAAAACACCGGTGCGGTGACGCTCGACGAATTTCGTCGCGCGGTACCGCCACCCGTCCGGCAAGGCCGCGACCGGCAACCGCGCGCGCCAGCGGTCCAGATCTGCAATCAATGCGGCCACGCTACCGTACCGGATCAGCGGATCGGCATGGTGTGCCTTCGCGATTATGGCGCGAAGTTCTCTGTCGGACGTGGGATCCAAAACGCGCGCCATCGTCTTGCCCAGCGCGTAGACATCGTCCTGCACCGATGGACCGTCGCCGGCGATCCGTTGCGGGCTGGCGAATTCGCGCGTCAGCGGGCCGGAACCGTTCGGCGATCGCGCATCTCCACCGATCAGCGCGGCAATACCGAAGTCGAGAAGTTTCACACGTCCCTGTTCGTCGACAAGGATGTTCGACGGCTTCAGGTCGGCGTGCGCGACCATGTGGCTATGTGCATATTGCACGGCATCGGCCGCCTTGATGATCAGCCGTACGCGTTCAGAGTCGGCCAAGGCTTCGGCCGCTTCGTCGATCGGGCGGCCTTCAAAATATTCGAGGACCAGCCAGGGCAATCCCTCTTCGGTAACACCGCCATCGATGAGGCGGGAAATATTCGGATGCTCCAGCCGCGCCAGAAAGCGCCGCTCGTCGTCGAACGCGGCGGCCGCGCGGTGGAGCGCGTGGCGCTGGATCAGCTTTATCGCGACCTTCTGGTCGTACAGCCCGTCGTCACGCTGCCCCGCCCAGACATCGCCCATGCCGCCGCGCCCGATGCGTTCGATCAGCCGGAACGACCCGACCCGCGCCGGGGGGATTGCGGCGTCGCCCGCATCCGCACTGCCGGGAATGAGCGTCGGGATCGCGTTGCCCGCGCGTGTTGCGCTTTTCTCGAGCGCCTCCAGCCGCGCGCGAACATTGTCCGGCTCGTTCTTCAACAGTCTTGCGCGAAGCCGGGCATTATGGGGTTGCTCGGCCAGACGTTCGAACAGGGCGAGCGCACGGCGCTCGATGTCAGGCGGGTAACGGGTCGGCATTGTCGCTCAGATAATCGAGCAGCCAGGCCCGCCCGGCGGCCCAGCGGCGCTTGATCGTGCGTTCGGGAACGCCGCTGGCCAGCGATGCCTCTTCGACGGTCAGGCCAAGCATGAAGCGCAGTTCGACGACCTGGGCATGGTCGGGCGAGAATTCCTCGAGCGCCTCGAGCGCGCGATCGAGATCGCTGACCTCGATCAGGCTGTCCGCCCCTTCGTCGGGCCACGCCGTGACGAACGTGGGTGCGCGGCGCTTGGCGGCGGAGCCCTTGCGGGCTTCGTCGATCAGCACCCGGCGCATCGTTCGTGCAGCCATTGCAAGCATATGCGCCTTTCCAGCGATTTCCATGCGATCCACGCCCATCAGCCGGATCGCTGCTTCGTTCGCAAGTTCGGTCGCCTGGATGGCGCGGCTCATGCCGTCACGCGCGAGGATCGCGCGTGCGATCCGGCGGACGTCATCGTAGCACGCGGCCAGCAATTCGGCCGACGCGCCCGCATCATGGTTTTTTGCCGAGTCCCCCATCAAGCGGGGTTTCGAGCGAAATCATGACACGTGCAAGTCGTCTTGGCCGGACCCTGCGTCCCGAACTTGTACCCTTAAAGGCGCGAAACGCGCGAAAGGGGGCCATTACGAACGCAAATCGGGCTTCGGCCATTGCTGGCCGAAGCCCGTCTGCCGCCCCCGACAGAAGACTGGACGTTAGGCGGCGACCGCCTTGGTTGCCCGTGAACGCCGCCGCATGGAGGCGCCGATCAAGCCGAATCCGCCGATCATCATCGCCCAGGTCGCCGGTTCCGGAACGGCACCCGGTACGGTAACGGCGTCGGCGGTGAGGATCACATTGTCGAGACCCGGACCCGCTTGCGTCGAGCGCAGCGCCTGAATACGAACTCCGATGCTGTTCGAGGTCGCAGCGGCGTCAAGCGTGCGCGTGATCCAAGTGCCGCCGGTCGGATCGCTGTACGATCCCGAAGCAAGGACGGCGCCGCTCGTGGGGTCGTAGAGCTCATATCCGAGCAGGCCGCCGCGCGAATTGACCGCCCACGCCGTCGTATCGAGACTTAGGTGGAATATCTGTCCCGCGGTCGCCGAGACGATCTGGAAGATGCCGCCAAGTGCGCCGCCCTGGTTCATGTCAAGGAAGTTCACGCCGTTCGACGCATCGACCAGCACTTCGAAACCGGGCGCCTGGACGTAGTTGTTGTGAACCAGGTCGACGCCGTCGCCGAACTGCGTCCAGCCGGGCGTGCTGGTGTTGCTGCGCAGGCACCAGATACCGCCCTGGCACGCGTCGGTCGCAGTCACGGTGCGATCCTCGAAGCTGCCGTTGGTAAGAAGATTGGCGGCAAGTGCCGGCGCTGCGGCCAGGACCGTTGCGGCAGCCGTAACCAAAAGACGCGTCATTTTCATCGTAGAACCCCTGTTTACCGGATCATCAAACAGAAAAGGCGCAGCCCCGGGGAAACCGGGGCCACGCCCTTGCCGAAAAATGAATCCCGATCCGGGACGGGTTCTAGAGAACTTCGAACAGACCCGCTGCACCCATGCCGCCGCCGACGCACATGGTGACGACGACGTATTTCGCACCGCGCCGCTTGCCTTCGATCAACGCGTGACCGGTCATGCGTGCGCCCGACATGCCATAGGGGTGACCGATCGAAATCGCGCCGCCGTTGACGTTCAGCTTGTCCATCGGGATGCCGAGCTTGTCGGCGCAATAGAGTACCTGCACCGCGAAAGCCTCGTTCAGTTCCCACAGGCCGATGTCGTCCATCGTCAGGCCGTTGGCCTTCAACAGCTTGGGGATTGCGAAGACGGGGCCGATGCCCATTTCGTCCGGCTCGGTGCCTGCGACCGCCATGCCGACATAGCGGCCGAGCGGGGTCAGGCCCTTCTTCGCGGCGACCGATGCTTCCATCAGGACCGATGCCGAGGCACCATCGCTCAACTGCGATGCGTTCCCCGCGGTGATGTTCATGTCGGGGCCGAGTACGGGCTGAAGCGCCTTCAGGCCCTCCAGCGTCGTGTCAGCGCGGTTGCCCTCGTCCTTCGCCAGCGTGACCTCCTTCTGGGTCACTTCCTTCGTTTCCTTGTTCACGACCGCCATCGTCGCGGTTACCGGCACGATCTCGTCGTCGAACTTGCCTGCGGCCTGCGCGGCGGCGGTGCGCTGCTGCGACTGGAGCGCGTATTCGTCCTGCCGGTCGCGGCTGATGCCGTAACGCTTGGCGACGACTTCGGCCGTTTGCAGCATCGGCATATAGATGTCCTTGTGCATCGCCAGCAGTTCGGGGTCCGGCGCAACGCGCATCTGCGGCGTCTGGACCAGCGAGATGCTTTCGACGCCGCCGCCGATCGCGACATCCATGCCGTCGACGATGATCTGCTTGGCGGCGGTCGCGATCGCCATCAGGCCCGATGCGCATTGGCGGTCGAGCGACATACCTGAGACTGAAACCGGCAGGCCGGCGCGCAGCAGCGAGGTGCGCGCGATGTTGCCGGCCTGATGACCCTGCTGGAGCGCGGCGCCAAACACGACGTCGTCGACCTCGGCGCCGTCGATCTTCGCACGCTCGACCGCCGCCTTGATGGCGTGGCTCGCGAGCGTCGGTGAAGGCAGGTTGTTGAACGCACCGCGATAGGCGCGGCCGATGGGGGTGCGGGCGGTGGAAACGATGAGCGCGTCGCGCATGGGGTTTCTCCTGTGAGCCTTAAGGCCAATTAAACGGGATATGGGAAGTGGTCGTGACGATTACACGAAGAACTGGCTGATCCATTCGGCGATAAGCGCCGGCTTGTCCTCGCCCTCGATCTCCAGTGTGTATTCGACAGTCTGCTGCCACTGGCCAGGGCGTTTTTCTTCCAGCTCCAGCAGCTTGAAATGACCGCGAACGCGCTTGCCGCTGCGGACGGGGGCCAGAAACCGGGTTTTGTTGCCGCCATAATTCACGCCCATCCTGATGTTCTCGAGGCGAGGCAAATCGGCCGTGTCGGTCAGGACCGGCATGAGCGAAAGCGACAGGAAACCATGCGCAATCGTACCGCCGAAGGGCGTCAGCTTCGCCTTTTCGACATCGACGTGGATGAACTGATGATCGCCGGTCGCATCCGCAAACTTGTTGATCATGTCCTGATCGACGGTCAGCCATGCTGAGGTGCCGATGGTCTTGCCGACCAGTGCCTTCAACTCGTCGGCTGTAACAGTGCCCATGTGCAGTCCTCGCGCAATTTCGCTGGCGGGTATGAGTCCCGCCCGGCTGCCATTAGGACCCGGAAAAACCCCGAGTCAAAAGCCTCGGATGCCGTTACGTCCGTTTGGCCCGTGGCGCGGGCGCGGGCTTCGTCTCTTCCGGATAGGGCATGATCATCCGCCCGTCGGGTGCAGCGGTGAAGGCGGTCTGCGTCGGATAGGCAAACTCGATGCCCTCTTTCGCGAACAGGCGGAGAATTGCGATATTGACCGCATGCCGCGTTGCGAAGACGACATTATAGTCCTCCGAATGCACGTCATATTGTAGTTCGAAATCCAGGCTCGACGCACCGAATCCGGTCATGCCGCAACGGATGAGCTTTGCGGGAGAGCACTGGCCGACGACTTCCGCGATCATCTCCGGAATGTGTTTCAGAGTGTCGGGCGGTACCTGGTAGATGACGCCGAACGTCGAGACGATCCGCCGGTAACGCAGTCGTGCGAGATTATGGATTTCCTTATCCAGCAGTTGCTTGTTGGCGATGATGATCTGCTCGCCGGTCAGGGCGCGGATGCGGGTGGACTTCAGGCCGATGTCTTCGACCGTCCCAGAAGTATTGTCGTACTTGATCGAATCGCCTTTGCCGAACGGACGATCGAACAGGATCGCCAGTGCGGCGAACAGGTCGGCGAAGATGCCTTGCGCGGCAAGGCCGATGGCGATGCCGCCGACGCCAAGACCCGCGATAAGACCGGTCACGTTCACGCCCAGGTTCGACAGGATCAGGATCGCGGCGATCGCGAACAGCACAACCGTTACAAGCAGGCGGATGATGCCCATCGCGCTCGCCAATGCCGCATGTTCGTCGTGCCCGTGCGCGCGTAACTCGATGACGCCCAGGATGATTGCGCGAATGAAGACCGCTGCCTGCAGCGTCGTCGCGATGACGAACAGGAACTTGACCGTCGTCGCTAGATCCGTCGGGGCGTGCGCGTAATTCGCAACGACATGCGCCACGACCGCGATCATGAACCACAGGCGTGTGCGCGAAAGCGCTTTGCCGATCACCGTCTGCCAATGGCTCGTTTCGGTTTCCGCCGAAGCCAGACGTTTGCCGAACCATTTGAGGCCCAGCAGGATCAAGAAGATGATCGCGCCCATCACCGACGCAATGATGATCTGGGTCGAATGGTTGACCATCCAGTTCCAGTTATCGGTCATGATCTGGCTGATCCGGTCCGCGATCTGCGGATCGGTCGTTACGGTTGCATTATTCATCAGGCTGCTTTCGACAGGTCCTTGGGCCCTTCGTCAAGCAGTGCTATCAGCGCGCGCTCGACGGACGTCATCCAGCGAGTCTTCCGCGGCAGGGCAGGCGCTGCATCGCGATGACCGGCGAGGTCGAGTACGGCGGGGTGGACGTAGGATTTGCGCGCAATCGTGGGCGTATTGCCCAGCGCCTCGGCAACCGGCGCCAGCACATCGGCGATCTTGAGCGGCGCATCATCGCCTGCGCCGGTGATCGTTTCGAGCGCGATCACGCTCGCGCCCCAGGTGCGGAAATGCTTGGCCGAAAAATCGTCGCCCATTGCGGCCTTGATATAGCCGTTCACGTCCGCCGACCCGACTGCGCAAGCCGTGCCGTCATCGTCCAGATACTGGAACAGGTTCTGCCCCGGCAGGTCGTGGACGCGCCGCACGATCCGCATCAGGCCGCGGTCGCTGATCGTCAGCTTGCGCATGATGCCCGACTTGGCGCGGTACTGCAGGCTCAATGCGCTGCGCGTTACCTTGGCATGACGGTTGCGCAACGTCGTCGCGCCGAAGCTTTTGTTATCGCGCGCATAGGATTCATTCCCCACGCGGATATGGCCCTCGTCGAGCAGCCGGATCACGGCGGCGATGACGGTGTCGCGCGCAGTCGGCTTGCCGCTGATATCGCGCTCGACCTGGGCACGGAGCAACGGCAGGGCGCGACCGAAATCGGCGAGCCGGTCGTATTTCGCCGCATCCTGCTTCGCGCGAAAATCGACATGATAGCGATACTGGCGTCGGCCCCGCGCGTCATGACCGACTGCCTGAATATGGCCTTGCGGGCTGGGGCAGAACCAGGCGTCGACATAAGCCGGGGGCAGGGCGATCTTATTCAGCCGGTCGATCTCGTCGCGGTCGGTGATCCGCTTGCCCGTGGCGGTCCAATAGCCCCAGCCATTGCGAACTTTCTTTCGCGAAATGCCCGGCATGTCGGGGTCGACGTAAACGATCATGGCGCGCCAACCAGCGAGCCATGTCGCTGGTTCCGTGGATTGCCGAGCGAGGTTGTATTCTTGCCCAAGCCACGGCACCGCTATGCCGGTGCCCACAAAGACAGATCTGGAAACCGAGCTTCTGGGACCGGTTCTCGCCGATCGCGCCTGCGGCGATTGCACGGCATGCTGTACCGTCCTGACCGTCGATACGCCCGATTTCAAAAAGCCGCCGGGCACGCCGTGCACCCATCTGACGTCGCAGGGCTGCGGCATCCACGCGGTTCGCCCTGAGATCTGCCGGACGTGGTTCTGCGGCTGGCGACGAATGGCGGAAATGCCCGATTGGGCACGCCCCGACCGATCCGGCCTTCTTGTATCGCTCAATTTCGTAAGAGAGCCGCGCAATGTTTTCGAGGGCGTCTCGATCAATGTCCGGGCGATCAACGATGATCGCCCGATCGACAACGCGATGGCCTCGGCGATCCTCGACGTTTTATGCGATCGGCTGGTTCCCGTGTGGTTCAGCAATGGATCGAAGAAGATGCTGATGCATCCCGAGAACGATGTGGCGAGCCTGGTCGTTTCAGGAAAACCGGCGCCCCCGTATTTGCAGGCAGAGGTTGCCGCATGGCGTGAACGCTACGGTGTTTTCGGGGCAAGCCGTTAGGCCGACGCCCAGCCCCGGCCCACTGCCGCCTCTCCCTTGCGTTCGCGGACCGCATAGGTCGAGAGGCCGATCTGTGCGCCGATCAGCATGTAGACGAACGGCTGGAATGCGATGCCGACGAACAGCGCACCGACGAGGTAGATGACATGCGCCTGGAACAGCGCGCCCGCCAGCATGGACATCCATTCGCGGTCCGGGTCACGCTTCGTCCGCCAGCGTAGCCGCTCCATGCTGAACAGGCCGCCGATCTGGATCATCAGCCACAGGATCAGGCCGGGCCAGCCCTGTTCCCCCAGCATCTCGAAATAGGCGCTGTGGTAGGCGCGCGACTGGTCGTACTCGACGACCGTCGTGACGTCCGAGTTGGCCGCCGACCCGTCGACCTCGGTCTTCACGATCTTCAGCTTGTTGCTGCGATACGCCTCGAACCCGCCGCCCATGGGATGGTCCTTCGCGTAGTCCCAGGTCCATTTCCAGACCGCGACACGGGTGGAGGCCGAACTGTCGGCCTTGTAGCCCTTGATCGTGTCCATGCGCTGCGTGAAGCTCGACGGCAGGAATGGGATCGCGATGGTAAGGCCGGCGGCGACGATGGAGATGTAGAGCACTCGCCGCTTTGTGTGGCGCAGCATGAGGATGCCGAGCACGCCGATACAGATCAGGCCGGTGCGTGCCTGTGTGCCGACCGGGATAAGCAGGCAGGCGAAGATCAGGCCCGCCGCGAAAAGCTTCACTCGGATGTCCGACGGATAGATCGTCCCGAATTTCGTCAGCCACAGGATGATGGGCACAATTGCGACGGCGACGGCCGCAAGCGTGCTGCCCTCGTAAAGTCCGCTGTTGCTGGTCACCATCAGGTTGAGAATGCCGTACCCGCCGCCCGACGCCAGCGTCTTTATGCCGCCGACGATGATGATCGAGGCCGCCGATAGCACCATGAACAGCAGCAGGGATTCGATCCTGAGCCTCGTCCGCAATGTGAACGGCAGGAACGTCGCGAAGACCAGCGCCTTCCACACCCAGTCCCATTTATTGGGTGCGCTGTCGGGGAAGTCGGCGTGCATCGTCGTATAGCCGCAATAGAGCAGCAGCATGACCAGCAGGATCTGGCGTGGGGCGATGCCGATGCCCTTTTTGTCGTCGGCAACGGCCCATCCGAGGAAGGCGAGCGCGAAGGCGATCAGCGAGATCGGCGCGCTGTTGAGCAGCAGGTAAGTCAGCCGCTGCGGCGAGACGATGTCGATATAGGCATAGGCCAGCACGAACAGGAACGGGCGCTTGAACCCGAACCCGATCAGCGCGAGCAGGAAACCGACGAAAGCGAGATCGCGCACCTAACGCTTTCCCCATTTGCCCCAGCCGCGCGGCTGATCTTCGGAAGCGATTTCGCTATCGAGATCGGGCCGGCGGAGCAGGCGCCAGGCGGCATACAGCATCAGCGCATGCGTCAGACCCAGCGAAAAATTGTCGATCATCCTCGGCCCGCGCCCCTTTTCGATTGCACCCGATAGCGGAACGCGGTTGACGCCGAATTAAGTTTGCTGGGGCAAAGCGGCGGGCGATGCGTATTCTTCATGTTCTGGACCACAGCCTGCCGCTGCACAGCGGTTACACCTTTCGTACGCGCGCCATATTGAAGGCGCAGCAGACGATGGGGTGGCAGGTGATGGGCGTCACCGGGCGGCGCCACTACCAGGCCGGGCCGGATCCCGAGACGGTCGATGGCCTGACCTTCATGCGCACGGCAAAGGGGAGGGCACTTCCCAGCATCCTGTCCGAAATGGCCGAGGTGAATGCCTTTTCGCACTCGATCGCGGCGGCGGTGAAGAACTTCCAGCCCGACATCGTGCATGCACATTCCCCGGTGCTGGGCGCGCTTGCGGCGCTCAACAATGTGAAGGGCCGCATCCCACTGGTCTACGAAATCCGCGCCTTCTGGGAAGATGCGGCGGTCGGCAACGGGACGGGGACCGAGGGCAATTTGCGCTATAGGGTGACGAAGGCGCTGGAGACCTGGGCAGTTCAGCGCGCCGATGCGGTCGCGGTCATTTGTGAAGGACTGCGCGGCGACCTGATCGCGCGGGGCACGCCGGCGGACAAGATCGTCGTGTCGCCCAACGGTGTCGACCTGACCCTGTTCGGCACGCCGTCCGCACCCGATGCCGAGCTCGCCGCCGAACTGGGCCTGGCTGGTGCGGAGGTCGTCGGTTTCATCGGCAGCTTCTACGATTACGAGGGCATCGACGACCTGATCGCGGCGATGCCGATGCTGGCCAGCGAACGCCCCAAGGCCAAGCTGCTGCTGGTCGGCGGTGGCCCGATGGAGGCGGCGTTGCGCGCGAAGGCAGCGGCATCGCCTGTCGCGGACCGGATCGTCTTCGTCGGCCGCGTGCCGCACGAGCGGGTCGAGGATTATTACGCACTCACCGATATCCTCGCCTATCCGCGCAAGAAGATGCGGCTGACCGATCTCGTCACCCCGCTGAAGCCGCTGGAAGCGATGGCGCAGCGGCGGCTGGTCGCGGCATCGGACGTCGGCGGTCATCGCGAACTTATCGAGGACGGTGTCACCGGCACGCTGTTTGCGCCCGGCGACCCCGCGGCCGTCGCGACGGCGCTGGGCAAGATGTTTGCCGACCGCGCGTCATGGGATGCCCGGCGCGACCGGGCGCGTGCCTTTGTCGAGGCCGAGCGTAACTGGTCGTCAAACATTGCCCGTTACGGACCGGTTTACCAAAGGCTCGTCGAGGGACGGGCGTAGCAGGATTCGGCCATGGCCCGCAAAGCATCGACCCTTCAGCGCTTGCCGCTCGCACCCGTCATCGGCGCCATGTTCGGCGCGGCGGCGGCGGTCCTCGTTGCGGCGACACCCGACTGGATGTTCGCGCAGGTTATGGGTGCCTCGGGCATGGGCGTGCGTCTGGTTGCCGTCGTTGCCGCATTCGCCCTTGTCGGCGGCGCGATCTGGGGCCTGGTCAAGGCGGTCGAGCGGCTGATGGCCTCGCCCGCCGTGACACGGACCAGCGAGGAACTCGACCTTGCGACCTTCAACGAAGCTTTGCCCCTCTCGAACGAAGTCCGTCGACCCATTTCCGCGGGCGAACTCGGCGCGCCGCTGATGTCTGACGAGGCACTTCGCACCGTTCCACCATTGGTGCAGGGGCCGGTCGAGGAACTGCTTCCCGAAGCGGAGCCAGTGCCGACGCCTGTTGCTGTGGTGGCAGAGGCCGAAGAAGCCGCGTTCGACGACCAGGGAACGACCATCGAGGCTCTGATCGCCAGGCTGGAAGCCGGGCTCGCCCGCTACGGCAAGCCAACGCCGCCGACGTCGAATGGACCTGCTGCCACTCCGCCTGCGACGGGCAAGGCCTCGTCCTGGATCGTGCGTGAGGGTGACGCGGGTAACGATCCTTCGGCCACGCTGCGCCGCGCGTTCGCGGGCTAATCCAGCAGGGTCAGCACCTCGAGCGTGACGGTGACACCGTCCGCTCGGGATAAACGCTCGACTACGACCAGGTCGGCGACGAAGCCGCGTCTCAAGGGAAGATCCTCCTCATCGATCGTGTCGAGCGCGGCCGCCCGATCACCGACAATCGTGAAGCGCAACTCGTGACGCGCGCCGACAAAGGTTGCGCTCTGCCAGTCGACCCATTTGTGGGTTAAGGCGGACATCTCTCCGAAATGGCGGGTCAAGGCGGTTTTCAGCGACGCGGCCAGAGTATCGCTCGGCGAACGTCGGCTCACTGGCTGCGCTCTTCCATGAACGCGAGGACGCGCAGGCGGACGCGATCGCTCACGGTGCGCCCGCGGCGCAGGTCGTGAACGAAGCGCGGGTCGCGAACTGCTTCCCGCCCGAAACGGGTCGGTGGTGTGCGGGTCCGCCGCAGGTATTTTTCGATTTTCAGCAACAGCATCACGCATCTCCCCAGTAGTCCGATTCGATAGGTGATTTCCTATCTCATCGGCATTTTCCTACTTGTCTAGGGAAAATCCTATCGCTATGGAGTCATTATGGCGGACGCCCGTACCATGTTGGACCAACTGATCCGGGAACGGGGGGAAGACTATGCCTCGCTCTCGCGGCTGCTTGGACGCAACGCTGCTTATATCCAGCAGTTCATCCGGCGTGGTACGCCGCGAAAGCTCGACGAGGACGACCGGCGGACGCTGGCGCGGTACTTTCGCGTGGACGAGGCGTTGCTGGGCGGTCCTGCGAATGATGGCGCTACAACGTCGGTCACTGAAAGCCGCACCGGTTATCGGGGCCGTGTTGCTGCCGGACTTATGCGTATCCCGCGGTTGGCGGTGGGCGCGTCGGCGGGCGCGGGCGCGCTCGATCCCGATGAACGCGGTGCCGGGGCTTTTGGCTTCGACCCGGCCTATATCCGCACCCTGGGCAGCGATCCCGCCATGCTGTCGGCGATCAAGGTTGCGGGCGATTCGATGGATCCCACCCTCGGCGACGGCGACGACATACTCGTCGATCGTGCCGACGCCGCCGACCGCCTGCGCGACGGCATTTATGTCCTGCGGTTCGACGATGCGCTGAACGTGAAACGCATCGCGATGAACCCTGCTGGTGGCGTCACCGTCGCCAGCGACAATCCGGCCTATCCGACATGGGCCGATTGCGACTTGTCGCGCATGACCATCATCGGCCGTGTCGTATGGGTGGGACGCCGGGTGCGGTAAGCCTTATTGCTTCGCCAGCGCAGCAACCTTGCCGAGGTCGACTGCCGTCACTGCTGCCTTCAGCACGTCGATCGACGGCACGGTGCCGTCCGCCTCGACCATCACACGGTCGGCGACGATCGTGCTGTAAGTGCCTGATTTGGTCGCCGAATCATATTTCTCGGTGGTCATGCGGCCATCGACCTTGCCGATCTTTTCGTAGCTCGTGCCGTTCTGCTTCGACGATTCGATGTTGAGCGCGCCGCCCAGGGCGGCAAGGCCGCCCATCGCACCCATGTCGGTGACCGACAGCTTGATCGTGTTGTCGCCCGATCCGTAATGCGCCTCGGCGTTCGATCCGCCGATGCCGCCAGCGCTCGCCGTGCCGCCCTCGATCGAGGTGCGCTGCAGCCCCGCGATTGCGGCGGGCATCAGGCCCTGAAGCTCGGCGGGCGGAATGGCGGGACCGGCCTGACCGCTCTTGGCGCGCTCGGCGGCCGCCTCCATGCGCTTCGACGCTTCCTGGATCTTGCCGGCGTCGATACTGCCGACGCCGGGGACGGTCATCGTCCCCGACACGGTGCCACGGTC
>APMI01006649.1_pt1 | contig 13038 bp, 8 predicted proteins | sample 667938 | NCBI WGS metagenome assembly APMI01 (sample SAMN01084076, study PRJNA167559) | wastewater metagenome | biome: Wastewater | place: Denmark: Ejby Moelle, Odense | collected 2011-11-28 | reverse complement strand
TTCGTCCGCATCCTCGACACGACGCGCTTCACGGTGGATTTCGCACGTCACATGGGACGCGGCACCGATGTCGCAGACGCATTGCCGGTCTATGTCGGCGGCGCGACTACGCTCACGGCGCGCTTCGAGAACGGCGGTGCGCTGGCTTCCGCCGCAGCAAACGCCCTAACAAGGGCGCGCGTCATGGCGGCTGCATCGACCAACGCCACGTCGGTCAAGACGAGCGCTGGCCGAATCTATGAAGTGCATCTCTGCAACCTGGCGGCTTCGGCCAAATTCCTCAAACTCTACAACAAGGCCAGCGCCCCGGTCGTCGGAACCGACACGCCGGTGGCGACCTATCCGATCGCGCCGAATGGCGGCCGGATCGATTTCACCAGCTTCAACGGCATCTCGTTCGCCACCGGCATCGCCTATGCGATCACCGGCGCTGTGGGCGATGCCGACGCAACCGCCGTCGCCGCGAATGATGTGGTGGGCGAGCTTCTTTACGCCTGATCCAGCGCCAGATCCCAGAAGGAGAACACCATGTCCGCCGCACCGATCTCGGTCGGCGCCGATACGCTCACGTTGACGTGGGTTGTAGCCGGCAGCCTGATCATCGAATTGCTCGTTCTGATCGTCTTCCTCGTCCGTGTGGCGTGGTGGCTGTCGCAGCGCTTCACGTTGATTGACGCAACGCTCGCCGCCAACGCGAAGGAGATCGGCGCGATCAAAGTTGATGTTTCGAACGACATCGCTGGCCGGAAGGTCGTGGCCGAAGCCCGCACCGACATCGCTCAGATGAAGGCAACGCTCGCCGAGTTCCGAGAACGCATCGACCGGATCGAAGCCAATGAGGACGGGCGCAAGCACGCCTGACCCGCCGCCATCAACTCCAACCGCAACCCGACGAAAAGCCCGCCCTCCGGCGGGCTTCGTCGTTTCAGGAGGACATAATGCTGCCTGCCCAATACCGATGGCTCGAAGCCGAGCCCGGCCCGCGCATGATCGTCGAAGCGCTGAAGCAGTACGGCACGCTCGAAGCACCCGGCACCGCCGACAATCCGAAGATCATCGGCTGGCAAGCGGAACTCGAAGCCGCCGGGCTGGGCCGCGTCTATGCCGGCGTCTACCGCCACGACGCGATCCCTTGGTGCGGCCTCTTTATGGCAATTGTCGCCCACCGCGCGAACATCGAACGCCGCCCGGAACGCAATCCACCGCGCCTCTATCTCTCGGCGCTCGAATGGGCGGCGTTCGGCACGTCGGTTCCGAAAGGCGCTGCGGCGCTTGGCGACGTGCTCGTCTTCAAGCGCAAGGGCGGCGGGCATGTCGGCCTCTATGTCGGCCATGACGCCTCCGCCTTCCACGTTCTCGGCGGCAATCAGTCCGACCGCGTCTCGATCACGCGGCTGTCGCGCAACCGGCTCGTAGCGGTGCGCCGCCCGGCCTATCGCGCCCAGCCCGCCAACGTTCGACCCATCGCCCTCGCCGCGAGCGGAAGCCTCTCCGTCAACGAGGCCTGATCCAACCCAACCAAGGAGATTCTCCATGAACGCCGTTCTTCAGTTCGGTGCGGGCTACCGCACCTACATCATCGCCGCCGTGCTTGTGCTGGTCGTCGTCGAGAAGGGCCTCGGCATCGACGTGCCGGGCGTCGATGTCGGTTCCGACTGGCTCCCCCAGATCCTCGCCGCGCTCGGCCTCGGCACGCTGCGGGCTGGAATCAACGGGGCGACCAAGTGACCGGCTGGTTCGCCTTGGCCCTTATCGTCGCGGTGGTCATCGCCACTGCGGCGATCTTCGCCGCTGGCCGCAAAGCGGGCGTCGCCACTGAGGCGGCAAAAGCCCGCAAAGCCGAACTCAAGTCCCAGAAGGAGGCCTCCGATGCAAAGGACCGGATGCTCGAAGCAGGCGCTGCCGCTCCTCGTGATCGCGACGCTCTCGCTGACCGCCTGCGCGACGGCACCTTTTAGGCCGTCCATCGTCTGCCCGCCGGTCGCGGCTTACGACCGCGCATTTCAGGCCCGGCTTGCCGAGGAAATCCAACGCCTGCCACCCGGCGCGGCGCTGGAACGCGCGATGCTGGACTATGCCCGTCTGCGCGATCAGGCGCGGGCTTGCGAAAATCGAGGGAAAGCCCCGTAAAGACTGCTGAAAACTTTGCACAGACCGTCGGCTAACCCGAAACAGGACCGGACATTTCTTTCGAGACGCGCTATGAGGTCAGGGATCTGTGACAGAGAATCGGAGACCCTTGGCCGCCATAGAAGGCACCGCCTACTATTAGGGTCGACGAATCGCGTCAAAATATACACTGGGCGGGCCGATGCCAATAGCGACTGTAAAGCAACTCTGCACTCCAAATGCTGTCGTCACAAGCGACAGCCTTGTGGAACAAGTCGCCCAGCTCGAAGATTTCGCTTCTGGCAAGATCGATGGCCGCGAGTTTTTCCGCCGGAACCACTTCACGGCTGGACTGGATTTGTTGGTCAAGCGCGGGTTTGAGCGCCTGGCAGGCAAGACCGACGACGGCGCCTTTTACCTGACGCAAGCGATGGGCGGCGGTAAGACCCATAGCTTGATCGCGTTTGGCTTGCTCGCAGCGAACCCGGACCTGCGAAAAGAGATTTTACCTAGGCTTTCGACGGGTACCGAGTTCGGAGCCGCCAAGGTCGTTATATTCAATGGCCACCAAAACCCCGACAGCTTGCTTTGGGGCTATGTCGCCGAGAAGCTCGGCCATGGCGATGTCATGGCGCCGTTCTGGCAGAAAGGCGCGCGATCCCCGGGCGTGGATGAATGGGCGGCCGTGCTGGGCGACGAGCCTGTCCTGATCCTTCTCGACGAGCTGCCAAGCTATCTTCAGATGGCGCAGGGTGAACCTGTCGGCAACACGACGCTTGGCGATCTCACCATCGGCGCGCTTGAGCGTCTGTTCAACGCATTGCCGCGGTGCCCGCGTGCCTGCGTCGTCGTCACGAACCTCAAGGATGACGTCTATCTCGACGGGTCGGGCCAACTTCGCACGCTCATCGAAAGCCTGACCAAACACTATGATCGCAACGCGCAGGCGATCACCCCGGTTCAGCAGAACACCGGCGAGGTGTTTGCGATCGTCCGCAAGCGCCTCTTCGATTCGCTTCCTTCGGCAGACCGGATCGACGAGGTGGCGCAGGCCTATGTGGATGCGCTGCAAAAGGCGAAGCGGGTTGATACCATCGCAACCACGCCGGAGACGTTTATCGAACGCATCCGCGAGACCTATCCGTTTCATCCGTCGATCCGGGATATCGTTGCCCGCTTCGCGGAGAACCGCGGATACCAGAAGACGCGCGCCCTGATCCGGTTGCTGCGCTTGGCCGTTCGCGGGGCTTTCAATGCCAATGACAATGCGTTTCTGATCGGGCTCCAGCACCTCGATTTCAACGATCAGGGAACCCTCGAAGAAATCCGCAAGATCAACCCCGCCTATGCGAACGCGATCTCGCGCGACGTTGCCGATCGTGGCAACGCCCTGGCGGAAAAGATCGCAGCCGCCGACGGAGTGCCGACCGCCTCTTCCGTTGCCAAGGTTCTGCTGATGTCGTCGCTATCGACGGCGGAATCGCCGCTTCGCGGCCTCACGGATGGCGAGTTGATCGAAACCCTCGTCGATCCCCTGCTTGAAGTCTCCGAAATCAAAGCCGCGCTTGGCCGCATTCAAGGGCAGGCGTGGTATCTGTTCCAGGGCGTGGACCTTCGCGTCTTCTTCGGCCAGACGGCCAACGTCACTGCCGAGATTACCGAGATCGCCTCAAACATTGCCGAGGAGCAGGTTGACCAGACCTTGCGCGGCAAGCTGCAAGAAGTTTTCAAGCCTCGCGCTGGCGCCCTCTATTCCGACCGCATGGCGATCCTTCCTGCACTTGATGAAATCCAGTTGGACGATGATCGCCCAACTTTGGTGATCCTCGAACGCGCTGCCGACAAACTGCCTCAGGATTTCGTCGATTGGTGGAACAAGCAGGATCTCCAGAACCGCGTTCTGGTCCTGACCGCCGATCCGAATGCTGTTTCGACGCTCCGCACGAGCGCTCGGCGCATGCGCGCCATCGACAAGGTCGAAGAGCGGATCAGGGCGCAGCACGGCGCATCATCGTCGCAGATGCAAGAGCTTCAAGGGGTGAAGGAACGCGAAGCCGCCGGCTTCACCAGCGCACTTCGCGAAACGTTCAAGACCATCATGTTCCCCACCGGTAAGGCGCTGCGGAAGGTAGACGACTTCCGCATGGAGTTTGATCGCAACGACTATTCGGGCGAACAGCAGATCGTCGATACGCTCACAAAGCGCGGCAAATTTATCTCAAGCGACAAGTTCGACGCCGAGTTTGAAACGCTCCGCCTCGATGCCGAAGAAATCCTCTTCGACGCTGACGCCGTTCAGCAATCATCATTGAAGCGCAACGCGGCGGTTCGATCCGGCTGGTTCTGGTTGCCGCGAAGCGGGTTCGATCAACTGGTCAAGACCGCTGTTCAGCGCGGTTTCTGGCGCGAACGCGATGGGCTCGTCGCGAAGAAATGGGAGCGCAAGACCAAGGTTTCCGCGCGGCTGGACGATTTCGGGCCGGACCCTCTTCAGACCGGCCGGTTTCTGATCAACGTTACGCCTGAGGACGCCGACACGGTCTATGTGTCGGAGGACGGCCCCCCCGATCCGGCAACCGCCACGAAACTGAATGGCCGCGTGCATGAAACCGCGGCGGCGGCGGCGTGGTTCGTTGCCGTTGATAGCAAGGGCGTCGCGAAAACAGGTGACGCGTTCGAATGGCGCGCACCGATTCGGGTGAAGCCGGATGTGAAGCGCGTCTCGGGCGGTCACAAGGTGACCTTCCTGGTCAGCCCGCGCTCGGCTGTGGTTCGCGCCACGTTCGACGGCTCCGATCCGAAGAACGGGCCGGTTGTCGGCCTAGAGGTCGACGCGCCTGCCGACGCGAAACGACTGCGCGCGGTTGCGGAGGTCAACGGCCAGTTCAGCCAGGAAGAAGGCGCGCCGTTGCAAAGCGGCATGAGCGATTCCGCCGGCGGCGCCTACAACCCGGTGAAGCCAACCCTCAAGCTCGATGCGCCCGCGATTATGACATCGCGGTTCGAGCCGCGGGATACGGCTGCGGCTTTCTCGGCGCTGGACAGGCTTGCCAAGACGCCGGATGTGAAAGTGCTGGGTGGGTCGATCGAGGTCAACGGCGGTCGATCGGAAGCCGACTTCCTCACCCTTCGCCTCGGGCGTGATGTGGCTGTCCCGGCTGCGGATATCGATGCGCTCGTCAAGACGCTGGTCGGAAAGCTGAATGCCACGGCACCGACCGTCAAACTGCGCCTGGATGGAGTTGCATTCCCGTCCGGACGTGAGCTGACTGCGTTTTGCGACGCTGCCGGCGAGGATTTCGATCGTGTGACGTGGACGCAGGAGTGAGAGGATCGAGTAGGTGTAACCCATGAAGAATACGAACCAAAGTTCCGGCATCGCGAATTTCGATTGCGCCGATATCTATCAGGAGCACGGCTATCTCGTGCGCCTAACCAAGGGGCGCGAGGCGAAGGTGCAGGTCTTTGAGGTATTCGGGCGACCGCCGACGGAGCGCGAGGCGCAATGGGCGCCCGAAACGATCCTGCGCGTGGAAGCCTCTCGCGATGTCTGGGACGTGCTGTCGCCCGAGGTCCGGTCAGAGTTCAATCGCCGTCTCAAGGCTGAAGGCAAGCCCGCCGGACGCTGGGGCGCTGATGAAACCGCCGTTCAACGGCTTCTCGGCAAGGAACTGCTGGTGCTGCTCTGGGCGGTCGAACTGGCGGATGTGAAGCCCGAAGAAATCCTCGTCGCAATCCGCAATTGGGTCGGCCTCAAGGCCGAAGAGCGCTGGTGGCTCTATACAATGACGGCGGCGGCAACCGGGCTTGCCCATCAAAGCGGAATGGGCTGGCGCGGTGCGTTGCGCCAGGCGCTTTGTTTCGGAACCCGCAACGACGCCTTCCATCTCGGCGCGGTCACCGGCCGCGGCACGCTTCTTCCGCGCGCGAACGAGGCCTTCGATCCGAACGCCGGAAAGCCGAAGCGCGCCCGATCCAAAAAATCAACGCCGGATGATCCGGGTTTCCTCTTCGCCCCGCCCCTGCCTGCCGAATAGGTCCGCAGCGTGAGCGCCAATCAAATCCGGAGTTTTGATGACCGCAGCCACAACCGCCAAACACGAGGCTACTAAGGGCCTTGCACCGTTCTCTCTGAAGGACACGCCTTCGTTCATCGAGGCGCAGTTTCCCGTCGGCCGGCTGTCGGCTGAAGCCTTCAAAGAACGCAAAGCGGTGCAATCGCAGACCCTGACGCCTTTGGGCTCCTACTGGAAGGGCCGCAAGCCGCTTATTCTGGTGCGTGCCGTCGTGCTAGGTGCGCTGCTTCCAGCCACAAATCAGCCAGCGAAGGATCTGGAAGTATTCCTGATGCTGATGGGGATGGATGACGCCGCATTCGGGCGTCGCTTCAATGGCAGCGCTGCGGATTTTGCTCGCCGGTTTCCCGCTTGGGCTGAGCTTGTAACGGAAGAAAGCGGGCGCCGAAGGACTTGGCGCGAAGACCTCACGGACGCCGACCGCTCTGCCCGGATTTCTGAAGCGTTCGCAAGCCTTCCATATGAAGAGCGCCTAACGATTGCACGCAGACCTGAAGAGTGCTCGGAAGCCGAACTGCTTGGACCAGTTTGGATGGCAGTGAACGCTCATCTTGGGACCAACTCGCGCAGCCTAAAAGACCTCGTAGGTGAGCTCGGCCACGCGCGATTTGGGCATCATCCAAGGGTTGCGGATACGTTTGCCGGGGGAGGATCGATACCTTTTGAGGCCGCACGAATAGGCTGCGACGTTTATGCGTCCGATCTCAACCCAATTGCATGCATGCTTACTTGGGGCGCCTTCAATATCATCGGCGCATCACCCGAACGTCGCACCAAGATCGAGGCAGCTCAGGCGGCGGTGACATCCGCCGTCGAGAACGAAATCGCGAAGCTGCGTATAGAGCACGACGCAACGGGGAATAGGGCAAAAGCCTATCTTTATTGTCTAGAGACACGCTGCCCGAAGACCGGTTGGCTTGTCCCAATGCTACCAACGTTGGTGATTTCGAATTCACGCAATGTCGTCGCTAAACTCGTCCCGCTTCCTGATGAGAAGCGGTATGCGATTGAAATTCTTGCGAACGTATCCAGCGAAGAAATGGCTGAAGCAGCCAAAGGCACTGTGCAGAGCGGGCGTCTCATTCACCCCATGAACCCCGAACGTTCAGGCGTCGAGATCAAGACCATTCGCGGTGACTATAGGGACGAAGGAGGCGTCAATCGGAATCGGCTACGATTGTGGGAAAAAGTCGACTTCGTTCCGCGCAGCGATGACATATTCCAAGAGCGTTTTTACTGCATTCAGTGGATAACAAAGGATACGATCGGACGGGGACGGCAGGAAACGTTTTTCGCGTCGGTGACGGATGCGGACATTGCGCGCGAAAGGCAAGTTGAACAGATAGTCCGAGACAGTCTGCTGCAATGGCAAGAGGCCGGCCTCGCGCCAGATATGCCTATTGAACCTGGAGATGAAACTACCCGGCTTTTTCGCGAACGCGGCTGGTCACATTGGCACCATCTTTTTGGTGCGCGCCACCTTCTGATCCTAGCACTATTGAAGAAATCGCTGCTCCAATCAGAATCGCCGCCCGAAATGATGCTTGGCTTGGCTAAATCGCTAGATTGGGCTAACCGGCTTTGTTACTTTGGGACCGGAGCATCCCGTGAATCGATCAGCCACATTTTTGCAAATCAGGCTTTGAATACACTGTTGAACTATGGAGTGCGTCCATTCTCCGAAATTCGCTCTATCTTTGAGGACACACTCGGTCGCTCGTCTCCGATTTTGGTTGAGCCAAAGTTGGAGGTATGTCCGGCGTCTGATGCGCAACATTCGTCAGACATTGTAGTGACAGACCCCCCTTATGCGGACGCGGTGAACTATCACGAAATCACCGAGTTCTTCATTTCTTGGCTGAGGAAACATCCACCCGCCCCATTCGACAATTGGACCTGGGACTCACAGAGAAAACTCGCAATCAAAGGCAAAGACGAGGATTTCCGTCGGGAGATGGTCGCCGCATACGGTGCCATGACGCGCCGTATGCCCGATACGGGCGTTCAGGTAGTTATGTTTACGCATCAAGATGCGGGTGTCTGGGCCGACCTTGGTGGAATTCTTTGGGCTTCGGGACTCGAAGTTAAGGGTGCTTGGAACGTCGTTACAGAAACTGAAAAGCCGACTGGAAACGGAAACTACGTTCAAGGCACCGTCTGTCTCGTCCTGCGCAAGCGATTGAAGGAGGCCAATGCGCGGCGGATGGAGATCGAGGCCGAAATCGAGGACGCCGTTCGGGCGCAGCTTGACCGCCTCAACGCCCTCGACGAAGCTTGGACCGCCGAAACGCTCTATACTGACGGCGATCTCACGCTCGCGGCCTACGCCGCCGCGCTTCAAGTCGTCACCTCCTATTCGACGATTGACCGCCAGCCGCTGGATCGCGATCTCTATCGCAAGCTCGCCAAGGGCGAACGGACGATGATCCGCGATCTGGTCGATTACGCCGCGCAAGTCGCAAACGGCATGCTGGTTCCGACCGATTTCCCGCGCGATATGTGGCGCGATCTCGGCGCGCCAGAACGCTTCTATGTCCGCATGCTCGATATGGAAGCGAAAGGGTCTGCGAAGGTTGCCGATTTCCAGAATTTTGCAAAGAGCTTCGCGTTCGGCGACTATACCAGCGTCATGGCCTCCACCACAGCCAACGCCGCCTCGTTGGCTGGCGCGGCCGATCTCAAGGGCGGCAAGCTCGGCGGCGAAGGCTTCTTCGCCACGCAATTGCGGCAGGTTCTGTTCGCCGTCTGGAAGACGCTCGAAAAGGGTGATCCGAAACTCGGCGTCACCACCCTTCGGACGGAATACGCGGCTGACTATTGGCAGCGCCGCCAGAAGCTGATCGCCCTTGCCGCCTATATCGCCGCTAAGACGAAGCATACCCGGCCCGAGGAAAGCGCCGCTGCGCACGAGCTTGCCGAAGCCCTCAAGCTTGATCGGGTCTAAGGCATGGGGATCGAGCGCTTCTCCTCGCGGCGTCAGGCGCTCGGCACCGTTCTGGGTGATCGGCTCAAGGACGCTACGCGCTATCTGCGGATCGCAGGCTATTTCCGCTCTTCGCTGCTCGAAGTCGTCGGCGAGGCGCTCGATACGGTCGGCGAAATCCGGGTCGTCTGCAACGGCGATCTCGATCCGCATGACGTGAAGGTCGCAAAGGCGGCGCGCGATGGCCAGGAGGCGCTCGCGCGAACGCTGGTCTCAAGCTGGCAATCGACCGAAGACGGCCTCGATTTGCTGCTGGCCCGCGAGCGCTATCGCCGCCTCCATGATCTGTTGTCCTCGGGGCGGATGAAGGTCCGTGTCGTGCCGCGCGATGGCGACAACGTCTTCGTCCATGGCAAGGCCGGCGTGATCGAACACGCCGATGGGACAGTCTATTCTTTCGTCGGCAGTATGAACGATTCCGCCTCCGGGCTCCGCCACGCCTACGAAATCCTGTGGGGCGACGATGATCCTGCCGCGGCCGATTGGGTCCGCGACGAGTTCGAGCATTTCTGGGCGCAAGGCGTCGATCTGCCGGATGCCGTGGTCAAGCATGTCGCGGCAATGGCAAGCCGGGTCGAATACCGCTCGATCGAAGCCGCCCGTGATCCTATAGGCGGGATCGGCGCCGATGCCGTTCTCGCTGATCGGCCGATCTATAAAGGCGGGCAAATCCTCCGCTCGTGGCAGAAGCGCTTCGTGCAGACCTGCGTTGAAGATCATCGCATGTATGGAAAGGCCCGCTTCCTGATCGCCGATGACGTTGGCCTCGGGAAAACGCTCTCCATGGCGGCTGCGGCGCTCGTCCTATCGATGCTGGACGACAAGCCGGTGCTGATCCTCGCGCCCGCGACGCTGATCTGGCAATGGCAGGAAGAACTCGAAGACAAGCTCGGCGTGCCTGCGGCCGTCTGGTCAACGCAAAAGAAGTGCTGGCTTGACGCGGAACGCCGACCGCTCACGCAAAAGGGCGATCCGAGCTTCGTCGCGAGATGCCCTTGGCGGATCGGGATCGTCTCGACCGGATTGATCGTCAACGGCGATGACAACGGCGAGCGCGGTGCGCTGGCGAAGAAATCCTTCGGCGTCGTGATCCTTGACGAAGCTCATAAGGCGCGGGCGTCGCGGGAAACACGGCGCGGTCAAACCACAGCGACGCGCAACAATCTTCTGGAATTTCTCCACAAGGTCGCTCGCAACGCAACCAACGTGATCCTGGGCACAGCTACGCCGATCCAGCTCGATGCTGTGGAACTGTGGGACATCATCGCGGCCCTCGCTCAAGGCGCGCCGCAAGTGCTCGGAACCTCGTCCGATGGCGGCGAATGGATGCGGGACGAATCAATCCGCTTTCTCACCGGCGAGCGCCCGTGGCCACAGAACGATACCTCGCGCTGGGGCCTCTTCAAAAATCCTTTGCCGCCCGCCGCCGAGCATTCCGTTTTTCGCGATGTTCGCAACGATGCCCGGCTCGAACCCCGGGAAGTGCTGGGGCCGCGGTTCGATGAACTCCGCTCTGATGTCCGTGGTGATTTCCTTCAGGACTTCAACACCCTTGCGGAACAGCATAACCCGATCGTGCGGCGCGTAGTCCGTAGAACCCGGCCTATGCTCGAACAACGCGGCTTGCTGAAGCGGATCGGCGTCATTACGCACCCGCGAGCTGACGACGGCGTGCCAACTTCGTTCTTTGATGGTCAGGGGCTGGTGATGGGCCTCGCCTTCACCGCGGCCTATGAAGCCGCCGAGAACTTCAGCCGCATCTATGCGGCCCGCAGGCCGGGCGCCGGCTTCCTGAAGACAATTCTGTTGCGACGTATCGGTTCGTCCGCAAGAGCGGGCCTCGAAACCGCGAGGCACCTCCTCAACCGCATCGATGCCGGCATTATCCCTGAAGATGAAATCGGCGACGAAGGAACGCCAACGGACGACACGCCGCCCGATCCTCAGGAGATCCAATTCCTGCGCGAAGTCGAACGGAACCTCGCGGCTGTGGTTGACGGGAGCGACGTCGATCCAAAGGTGCAAGTGATTTTGCACTACCTGCGAGAGCGCCGGTGGTTGGAACTGAACGGCGCCATCATCTTCAGCCAATATCGGACCACGGCCGAGTGGGTGCTTGAGGCGCTTTGCGCCGCCTTCCCCGATGAACCCGTCGCCCTCTATGCTGGCGGCTCCGCCTCGTTCGTTCAGCGCGGTACTGAACGCCGCACGGCGGCGCGCGAACAGATCAAGGCATCTATCCAGCGAGGCGACATACGCCTTGTGTGCGCCACCGATGCCGCTTGCGAAGGCCTCAACCTGCAACGGCTGGGGGCGCAGGTGAACGTCGATCTTCCCTGGAACCCCTCGCGCCTTGAGCAGCGGAAAGGCCGCGTTCAACGCATCGGCCAGGTTCGGGACGACATTCACGTTCTGAACCTTCGCTATGCAGGCACCGTCGAAGACGACGTTTACGCCGCCCTGTCGGATCGGTTCGGCGACATCTTTTCGGTGCTCGGGCAACTTCCCGACGGCTTTGAAGATCAATGGATCGACGCCGTGCTCAACGATCGCCAAGCCGTGCGCAATTTTTCGCAGCGGGTGGAAAAGGCCCGGCCACCTATGGAGCTTCGCTATCTTCGCGACGTGGCAGATGATCGTGGGCTGGATTGGGAATACACCGAACGCGTTCTTTCATCACGCGATCTGGACGAATGGATGCGTCAGGGCTGGTGAAGTGGCGCAGCGACGGGCGGTCCAAATCGCCGGCTTCGCGAGTTTTCGTGTTTCTGAATGGCCCGAAAAACGGACACAGTGCGGACACAAGCAAAAGCCCCGCTGGCAAGAGCCAAGCGGGGCTTTGCATAAGCTGTTGAATTAGCTTTGGTATTTTGGTTGCGGGGGCTGGATCTAATCTTCACTTGCTGCCCGAGCAAGTAAAGATGGTTGCGGGGACCGGCATCGATCACGACTTGCAATCGACGCCGGTAAAGATGGTTGCGGGAGGCTGCAACCACCATTACTTGCGACCTACTAACAGCCATTTTCCTATCAACGCCAAATCCAACGCGGGGAGAATGGTTGCTAAAAATTGCAGCTTTCATTCCGTCCTATTCCGAACAGCAGCGTGAGTATCGGTTACACTACAACTCAACCGCCACGTTTTCCCGGCGAAAAATCCGGCACTGCGCGCCGAACGCGGTCAGCGCAGGTTCGTTTGTCATCTATCACCTCTGACCGACCTGGAACGGGACGCAGGACATCGCCATGCAACTGCGCCCTCAGTTCCAGCCAACGCGCCTTGAGAACCTGCCAGTTGTGATCGTCGTATGTGCCACTGACGACAACAGGGTGAACCCGAATGCGGGGCGGGAGACCATCACCATGATCCCTCCATTTCCGCCATTCGCGAAGCCAAAGACTGTTCTTGCGATCCACACGCCCAATCTGCTGCTCGACAATGCCGGGATTCCACTCCGCGTGCAGTAGAATCACTGTGCGACAGGCCTCATGCAGATTCAGGCCCTCACGCCCGACGCGGGATTGCGCGAGGAGCACCATCGGCCAACTGGACGACCGGTTGAATGCAGATTGCAGCATACGCCGCGTTTGCGGTGCGGTTGCGCCTGACATCATCCTGGCGAAGTTGCCCTCGCGCCCGGAATAGTCGTTCAGCCAGGCATCCAGCCGGGCTTTCTGCGTATCGTTGTTCTCTGCTTCATCATCCCCGGCAAGCTCCAGGAGCAGTTTTTCGAACAGCCCGAGCATTTCCCGCCCCGTCCAGGAAGCGCCCGCAACTTCCCGCCTGCCACCAAGTGCCTCGAGCAAAGCCCCGAATTGAAGGTCTTGTTTGCCGTCCTCATGGCGCAGAATCTCTGACAGAAATGCAGC
>APMI01064513.1_pt1 | contig 13039 bp, 10 predicted proteins | sample 667938 | NCBI WGS metagenome assembly APMI01 (sample SAMN01084076, study PRJNA167559) | wastewater metagenome | biome: Wastewater | place: Denmark: Ejby Moelle, Odense | collected 2011-11-28 | reverse complement strand
AAAACCATGTCTGCACAGGATATCCTTGAAGGCAGAATGATCGTGGAGATCGGTATGGCGGCAGTTCGTCCGGCAGAATTTATTGTTCTTCGTTTCTCACACAAACTGCAGGAAGCTTAAAAATTAAACAAACAAATAACAAAATTAAATCAAGACAATTATGAATACATATCCATTAGTAAAGTTTTCCTTTGAAGTAGACTGGGGCGGAACAAATATCGGTTTTCAGGAAGTTTCGGGATTAAGCATCGAGCGCGATATCATTGAATACAGACAGGGCGCAAGTCCGGATTTCAGCAAGATCAAAATGCCGGGAATGGCAAAATTCGGAAACATTACCTTAAAAAGAGGAACTTTCAAAGGCGATAACGATTATTTCGAATGGTTGCAGACGGTTCAGATGAACACGGTAGAAAGAAGATCGATCACGATTTCTCTTTTAGACGAGAACGGCGCACCTGCAGTAACATGGAAAGTGAAAAATGCCTTCCCATTGAAATTACAGTCAACCGATCTGAAAGCTGAAGGTAATGAAGTAGCAATTGAAACTTTGGAAATTGCGCACGAAGGTTTAACTATTGAACATAACTAAATATTAATTTTAAATTTTTAACAAAATGAATTACAAAACACCAGGTGTTTACGTGGAGGAACTGGCAAAATTTCCGCCTTCCGTAGCACAAGTAGAAACAGCGATCCCTGCTTTCATCGGATATACAGAAAAAGGACCAAAAAATGAGCCGACAAGAATTTCTTCGCTGTTGGAATATGAAAATCTTTTCGGAAAAGCAAAAAACGAAGGGAAAGAGATCAAAATTTCTGTTAAAGACAATACTGTCTCTACCACTTTTGATACCACTAAATTAGGTAAATTCAAAATGTACCATGCTATGCAAATGTATTTTGCAAACGGTGGTGGTCCATGTTATATTGTTTCTGTTGGAGTAGCTTCAGGATATCCTACAGAAGTATTAAAAAGCGAATTAGAAACAGGACTTAAGACTCTTGAAAAAGAAGATGAGCCTACGCTTATCGTTTTCCCGGATGCAGAATCTTTACCAACATTAGAGGCTTACGGTTTGTATGGATTGGCTTTGGATCATGCAGAGGAAATGAAAGACAGGTTTGTTATTATGGACGTTCTTGGAGATGATCTTACTTTCAGAAATAAAGTAGTTTCTACAGGTTTAAAATACGGAGCTGCTTATTATCCGAAATTGGAAACTGTTTTAACTCATAGCTTTGAAGATGAAGATGTTAAAATTACAAGTTTTGAAGAAAAAGATATCTCAGGAAATGTTTTGTCTCTTCCAAATGACTATGTAGACAATTTAAAATGGCTAAAATCCAACCGAACTGAGCTGTATAATAAAGCTAAAGCAGCAATCGAGTCTGAAAGAGTAGTGATGGCTCCGTCCTCAGCAGTTGCGGGTGTGTATGCAAAAGTAGACAGCACTTCCGGAGTATTCAAAGCACCTGCTAATGTTGGACTTAGCTATGTAGTGGCTCCTACAGTAAAAGTTTCTCACGAAGATCAGATGACTCTTAATGTAGATCCTACTTCAGGAAAATCCATCAACGTTATCAGATCTTTTACAGGAAAAGGCACATTGGTTTGGGGCGCAAGAACGCTTGACGGCAACAGCAACGAATGGAGATACATTTCAGTACGCAGATTCTTCAACATGGTAGAAGAATCCGTGAAAAAAGCAACGGAACGTTTCGTATTTGAACCGAACACAGCCAATACATGGGTTCGCGTACAGACGATGATCGAAAACTTCCTGAACCAGCAGTGGCAGGACGGAGCATTGGCAGGAAGCAAGCCGGAAGAAGCTTATTATGTAAGCGTTGGCTTAAATAAAACCATGTCTGCACAGGATATCCTTGAAGGCAGAATGATCGTGGAGATCGGTATGGCGGCAGTTCGTCCGGCAGAATTTATTGTTCTTCGTTTCTCACACAAACTGCAGGAAGCTTAAAAATTAAAACAAACAAATAACAAAATTAAATCAAGACAATTATGAATACATATCCATTAGTAAAGTTTTCCTTTGAAGTAGACTGGGGCGGAACAAATATCGGTTTTCAGGAAGTTTCGGGACTAAGCATCGAACGCGATATCATTGAATACAGACAGGGAGCAAGTCCGGATTTCAGCAAGATCAAAATGCCGGGAATGGCAAAATTCGGAAACATCACTTTAAAAAGAGGAACTTTCAAAGGCGATAACGATTATTTCGAATGGCTACAGACCGTTCAGATGAATACGGTAGAAAGAAGATCCATTACGATTTCTCTTTTAGACGAGAACGGTGCACCTGCGGTAACATGGAAAGTGAAAAATGCCTTCCCGTTAAAATTACAGTCAACCGATCTGAAAGCTGAAGGTAATGAGGTAGCAATTGAAACTTTGGAAATTGCTCACGAAGGTTTAACTATTGAACATAACTAATCATGGCTCTTTTATATCCTCCAACCAGTTTCTCTTTTATTGTTAACGGGATTTCGACAACAGAGGGTATTGACTCCAGATTTCAGTCTATATCTGGTTTATCTACAGAAATTCAGGTCGAAGAATATGCCGAAGGAGGCGAAAACAGATTTCTTCATCAGCTTCCTCTGAGACCGAAATATGAAAATTTAGTTCTTAAGCGTGGACTGATCGTAAGTTCAGGATTAATAAGCTGGTGCAGAAATGCAATGGAAAACTTCGAGTTTGAACCCAGAGATCTTGTCATTACACTTTCAGGAGGACTTCAGTCTACAGCACCGTTAATGGTCTGGAATGTAGTTGGAGCCTATCCGGTAAAATGGAACGTTTCAGAATTCAACGCAGAAGAAAGCAGGCTTGCTATTGAAACAATAGAGCTGAAATACAGATATTTCAAAATACCCTCATCGTTAGCAAGTTTAGGCTTGTAATTTCTAAATCAAATCTAAGCACTTACCGTGTGTTAGTTTTCGGATAACATTCAGCAAAAATTTTAAGATAAAAAAAGAAAGGATTGGTCTATAACAGGACTGAACACACGCTTTATGTGCTTAGATTTTTTTAAATAAATACGTTAAATAATTGGTTTTAAGTTTTTTACGTATTAATGATTAATTAAAAATAAACGAAATGCCAATAGAAATAAAAGAGCTTCACATTAAAATAAATGTGGACGAAAAAGCAGCTGCAACGACAACTACTCAATCAGTAGATGAAGCTAAAATTATGCGAGCAGTGAGTGAAAGCATAGAGCAGATAGTAAATATTGAACAACGTAAAAAAGAAAGATGATGGATAAATTAAAAATAGTCAGTTATAAAGACTCAAGTTATAAAGGTGAAGGAAGTAAGCCTTTTTATATTTTAATTAACCCGACTGGTTATTCTTTCACTCGTAAAAATCAGTTGAATCCAGATTCAGCAATAGGTACAAGCGATAATAACCTAAAGTATGATAAAACTCTTCCTTCAGAATTAAAACTAGAATTTTTATTTGATGGTACTGGTGTAGTACAAACAAATTCTGGAAATAAATTGGTAAATAAGATTGCTGAAAAAATAGGAGTTAAGAAAGATATTTTTAGAAAAAAAGCTGTAACAGAACAATTAAAAGATTTTTATTCGGCTACTGGCGACTACAATGGTTCTATTCATAAACCTTATAATGTAGAGCTTACTTGGGGAGAATTTCAATATCAAGGAATGCTTTCTGAATTTACGATAGATTATAAACTTTTTGACAAAGACGGTAAACCATTAAGAGCTGTCGGAAAAGCAACATTTAATGGTTCAGTTTCAAATGAACTTGGTGCTTTAAAAGCCAAAAAAAATTCCCCTGATCTTACCCACAAAAGAACTGTACAGGCAGGAGACACTTTACCCTTAATGACTGAAAGAATTTACGGAGACTCCAAATATTACCTGGAAGTTGCTAAAGTTAATAATCTCATCAATTTCAGACAGTTGAAACCGGGAACTGAACTCTACTTTCCACCCATAGAAAAAATAGCATAACATGAACAACAGCGGATACATAAAAACATCAAAAAATCCGGATCTGATCACTTTTAAAGTAATGTCCGGAGGTACCGAGTTGCCCGGGAAATATGGGGTAAAAAGTATTGTTGTAGAAAAAGAAGTAAACAGAATTCCTTATGCCCGCATTGTTATTTTGGATGGAAGCGTACCGGAGCAGGATTTTAAACTAAGCAATGAAGATCTTCTGATTCCCGGAAAAGAAATTGAAATTACCGCAGGCTATCATTCGGACGAAGAAAGTATTTTTAAAGGAGTTGTTGTAAAGCACAATATAAAAGTAAGAAACGGCTCTTCCTACCTCATCATAGAATGCAGAGATAAAGCAGTAAAGATGACTTTAGGCAGAAAAAGTAAATATTTCTACGACAGTAAAGACAGCGATATTATCGGAGAACTGATCAGTAGCAACGGTTTAACTGCCAATGTTCAGGCTACCTCAAATTCACACAAAGAATTGATTCAGTACAGAGCTTCCGACTGGGATTTTATGCTCACCAGAGCACAGGCAAACGGAAAACTTTGTTTTGTAGAAGACGGAACCGTTAAAATAGCGAAACCTGATTTCAGTAAAAAAGAAGTGGAAACAGTGATTTTCGGATCTTCGGTGCATGAGTTTGACGGAGAAATAGACGCAAGAGATCAGTTCAAAAAAATTTCAGCCAAAACATGGAGCTATACCGATCAGGAACTTACAGAAGTGGAAGCTCAGGATCCAGCAGTAAAACTTAACGGAAACCTTTCACCGGATGATCTGGCAAAAGTATTTGGAATAGACGATCTGCAGCTTAAACATGGCGGAAATCTTACCCAGAGTGAACTTCAGGACTGGAGTGATGCGAAAGCAACTTTCCAGCAACTGGCAAAGACCAGAGGAAGGGTAAAATTTCAGGGAATTCCGGCTGTAAAACCGGGAGTTTCATTAATGCTGCAAGGCGTAGGAAACCGTTTCAACGGAAAAATTTACGTAACAGGCGTCCGTCACGAAATTGCTGAAGGAAACTGGCTTGTTGATGCACAATTCGGGCTTTCTCCAACATGGTTCTCAGAAACGTACGATGTAAGCGAAATGCCGGGTTCAGGAATTATTCCTTCCATCAGCGGACTGCACATCGGGAAAGTATCCCAACTGGAATCCGATCCCGATGGAGAAGACAGAATTCTGGTGCAGATCCCGATCATCAATAACGAAGAGGAGGGAATCTGGGCGCGTGTAGCCACACTTGATGCAGGAGAAAACAGAGGATCATTCTTCAGACCGGAAATCGGAGATGAGGTAATCATTGGTTTTATTAATGATGATCCCAATGATGCAGTGGTTCTGGGAATGCTGAACAGCAGCGCAAAACCGGCTCCTATTGTAGCTTCCGATGACAACAACGAAAAAGGATTTGTTACCCGCAGCAAAATGAAGATGATTTTTAATGACGATAAAATTTCATACACCCTTGAAACACCAAAAGGCAAAAAAATAACTGTAGACGAAGATGCAGATGTCATTAAAATAGAAGACGAGCATAAAAATACTCTTACCCTCAATAAAGACGGGATCAGTATGGAAAGTGGGAAAGACATTAAGATCAAAGCAAAAGGTGATATTAAGATGGAAGGAACCAATATCGGTATCAAAGCATCCGCACAGTTCAAAGCAGAAGGAAGTTCCGGTTCTGAGCTTAAATCAGGAGCAGTAACCGTCGTAAAAGGCTCTCAAGTTAAAATCAATTAATCATGAAACCGGCAGCAAGAATTACAGATATGCATACCTGTCCGATGGTAACGGGAACTACCCCGCACGTTGGCGGACCCATCATTCCGGCAGGAGAACCCACCGTATTGATCGGAGGTAAACCGGCAGCAAGAGTAGGAGACAAAGCGATATGCACAGGTCCGCCGGATACCATTGCAGCAGGATCCTCAAGCGTAATGATCGGCGGAAAACCAGCCGCAAGAATGGGAGATTCTACCGCTCACGGAGGCGTAATAAGCGCGGGTGAAGCAACTGTTTTAATAGGCGGATGATACACAGCCTGCAAGATTAAAAAATGTAAAAACATCAATAACAAAACGGTTAGAAAACTAAAACTCTATGTTACAGATGCGAGATGTTACAATTAAATATAATACAAGAACGTATGAAAATAAATACAGATTTTTTAGGAATAGGCTGGAGTTTCCCGCCTGAGTTTAATGAGACTGAAGGAAAGCTGGTAATGACTACAGATGTGGAAGACATCAACAACAGTCTGATCATTTTACTCTCCACAAGACCGGGAGAACGCGTCATGTTCCCCGATTACGGATGCGACCTGCAGGAAATGCTTTTCAAACCTTTGGACTTAACGCTGATTACCCAGATGAAAGGAATCATCGAGCGTGCCATTTTATACCACGAGCCCAGAATAAACATTTTAAATATCGACATCGATACTCAGGAAGAACTGGAAGGCGAAGTGTTGATAAAAATTGATTACGAAGTAAGGAATACCAATACCAGAAGCAATATGGTTTTCCCTTTCTATAAAGGTGAAGCTACTGAAATATAAATAATTAGGGGATGTCTGTAACCATTTTGAATACTACCGAAACATTACATTAAGTATTGCATCTGACCATAGAATATAAATATAAACAAATGAAAAAAACAGATACATTTTCACATTATCGTGAAGGAAAATCACAAATGCAGCGCTTTTTAGCGGATCTGGATCCCGGCAATCTCGAATTGCACGACTTCGATCTGTTCGATTGGCTGCTATTTGCAAACAATTTTGCCAGTCATGTAAATTTTTTTGAAAAAGATGCTGATACAGCAATACCAGATAAGAAGTGGGGAAACTTTTTCTTTGGTGATGATACCAATGCTATTCCGCGCAGAGAAAGCGTAGAGTACAAAAGTATGAAAAAACAGGTTACAGATCTTATTTCCCAGTTTGAACAGGACAGCAATCTGACGCCTCATCTTACTTTGTTCGTCTGCTTTCTGAAATTGCTGGATTTTTCCAAAAAGGCTTTTAATAATTTAACGAAAAGACATCTGGATTTCTACTATAACGAGATCCTTCAGATTCAGAAGAATGATGCTAAAGAAGACAAAGTCTATGTAATTTTTGAATTGGCAAAAAAAGCCATTCAGGAAAGAATTCCGGAAGGAACACTTCTGGACGGAGATAAAGATGCGGAAGGAAAAAAACGTGTCTACAAAACCAATAACGAACTTATTGCCAATCAGGCAAAAGTAGTTGAAATTAAAAGTCTTCTTAATGACGGCGGAAAACAAGAGCTTAAAATGGCTCCGGTTACCAATTCTGCCGATGGTTTGGGCGAAAAACTGCCGGAAGGCGGAAACTATTGGTGGCCGTTCGGATACAATGCTGAAGAAACAGCTTCGGACAAATCGATCTATAAAGAACTTCCAAAAGCGAAACTGGGATTTTCTGTAGCATCATCTTTATTCGATTTAAAAGAAGGAGACAGAACAATTACCCTGAAAATAGATTTCAACCCCAATTCTGTTCAAAAATTAAAAAATCTTGAAAAAGAAGATTTTCAGAACAACATCAAAGTACTTTGCAGCGGGGAGAAAGAATGGTTATCCGACATTGCATTACAGTGTACTGAAAATGGAGAAACAGGAACCAAAAGTGATAAAAAACACCGTTTAACATTTTCTTTAAAATTACCGAAAGATTTTCCTGCCATCGTAAAATACAATAAAGATGTTCTGAAGGAAACTTTCCAGACCAGTTTTCCTGTTCTCAGATTCATGATTGAAGGGAAGAAATATTATGAAGTCTATGAAGCTTTTTCAGAAGCATTGGTCAACAATATTGAAGTTTCTGTAGATGTAAAAGGAATAAAATCTCTTCAGATTGAAAATGACAATGGAGAACTGAATTCCGAAAAATCCTATTATCCATTTACTGCGCAGCCGATTAAAGGTTCCAATTTTTACATAAAATGTCCTGAAATGTTCTCTAAAAAATGGAACACTGCAGACATTACCATCAATTGGAAAAATACACCGGCTTCCATAAAGGATTTATACAGCGGGTATATCATGGAACCGGATACAAATATCAGTCAGCAGGATTTTAATAATTTGAAAAATTCGTCAGTTGTAACAGGAGACGATTATTTTAAGATCGATACAGCGGTGTTAGACAAAGAAATCTGGCACAATCAGGAAAGTGATGTTGCTTTATTTAAAAAGAATGGAAATGTTTACCAAACACAGTTTTCTGTAAAAAGCACCAGTGATGAAGCAGGTACAGGCGAAGCGATCAGGGTAAAACTGAAGAAATCTTTATTACAGGACTTGTATCCTAAATTATATACGCTTGTTTTATCAGATCCACAAAAACTAAAAGTAGTTCCGAACGAACCTTATATTCCTTTTGCGGAAGATATTGAACTGAGCTACAGCGCAACAGAAACCGCTTATCATTCTTTAAGAAAAGATTCTGAAGGAGAACTTCTGAAAAGTGAAGAAGTACAGATGTATCATGAAGATGCTTTCGGGCAGTATGAAAAGGAAATTGATACGAAAACCATTGTTCCGGTACATCAGAAAGGAGGCGAATTATACATCGGTCTAGAAGCCGTTCCGCAAATGACGGTTTCCCTTCTCATCCAGATGCTGGAAGGAAGCGAAAATCCTTTAGCTGAGACTTTTGAAGAAAAAGAGTATATCGAATGGAGCATTCTTTCCGGAAATACATGGATTGACCTTTCAAACTCTATGCTGCAGAATGATTCTAAAAAATTCCTGGAATCCGGAATTGTAAAATTCAAAATTCCAAAAGATATTAATTTGAATCACACAAGATTTACAGATCAGTTAATCTGGGTAAGAGCAAGATCAGAAAGAAGTTACGATGCGGTTTGTAAAGTTCAGGGAATATATACACAGGCAGTTCTGGCAACATTCCAGAATCAGAACAACGATCTGTCTCACTTAAACAACGGTTTGGAAGCCAATACGATTTCCAGACTTATTACCAGAGTTCCGCAGGTAAAATCGGTGAGCCAGCCGTATAACTCATTCGACGGAAAATACAAAGAAACAGATACAGAATTCTACAGAAGAGTAAGCGAAAGACTGAGACATAAAAACAGAGCCGTTACACAATGGGATTACGAGCATCTCGTTTTGCAGGAATTTCCGGAAGTTTTCAAGGTAAAATGCCTGAATCATACTTCAGAAAAGTCTTACCTCGCTCCCGGATATGTTACGCTGATGGTTGTTCCGAATATTAAAAATAAAAACGCTTTTGATATTTATCAGCCAAGAGTAAGCAGAGCCACGCTTAACAGGATTCAGAATTATATAAATGAATTGAATACCATGCACATCAACGCTCAGGTAATCAACCCGAATTATAAAGAAGCGAAGGTAGAAACAAAGGTGAAATTCTTCGATCAGTATGATGAAACATTTTACACAAAACAATTAGACGAAGACATCAAAAAGTACATATCGCCTTGGGCTTTTACAGACACTAAAGATATTGATTTTAATGTGAAACTGAATGTTAATCAGCTCATTAATTATCTGGAACAACTGCATTACGTAGACTACGTTGAGGAGACCAGTATATTGGTAAATAATGTTTTACAGACACAGTCTTTAATCGAAGTAGATCCGAAATCCATACTAGTATCTGCCAAACAGCACAAAGTTACTATTGCAGAACAGGTATGCCTTTAATAACAAACAAGCAGAAACATAATTATGTCAGAAAATAAGCACATTAGTATACCCAAAAATATAGAAACGCAGGATCAGACCGATTTTCATTTTCTACGCAGAACAGGTATTGAATATATAGAAGGATTAGGAGGAAAACTTTGGACAGATTATAACTCTCACGATCCGGGGATTACCACACTGGAGGTTTTAAGCTACGCCATCACAGATCTTGGGATGAGGATGAATATGAATATAGAAGACATTCTTGCTTCAAACGATGCAAAAAAAGATATTCATACACAATTCCTGAAAGCTACGGAAGTTTTACCTTCCAGACCTTTAACCGAGCTTGATTACAGAAAGCTCTTCATCGATATCAGCTTTAAATTCGGTCATCCGAGACCAATCAGCAACTGTTGGCTGGTTCCGAGAACCGAAACGCTGTATGTGAATTGTAAAACTGGACAGTTGGATTTTGAACCTATCGGAGAAAAGACACAACATTTTAACGTAAAAGGATTGTATGACCTTTATGTAGATTATGCCGATGATATAGACGATAGTGAGAATGAAGATTGTGACAAATCGAATGCACGAGTAAAAATACTGGAGCGTTATCACCATAACAGAGGTCTTTGCGAAGATCTTGTAGATATCAAAGAAATCGAAACCCAGAAAGTGGCGGTATGTGCCCGCATCGGACTTGTAAATAAAGTAGATGAGGAACTGGTTCATGCAAAGGTAATCAGAGCAATCAACAATTATCTGGCTCCGGAAGTTCATTTTTATTCATTAAAGCAGATGCTGGAAAAAGGTCTTACCACAGATGAGATTTTTGACGGACCGATTCTCGATAATGGTTTTATTGATACGGAAGAATTGAAAGCAAGTCAGTTAAGAAGAGAAGTCCGACTTTCTGATATCATCAGCGAAATCATGAAAATCGACGGAGTGAAAGAAATTCACGAAATTTCTATTGCCGGATGCGACAGCGCAGTGAAACAGACCGATGACTGGATGATCTGTATTGAAAAAGGTAAAAAACCGGAGCTTTGCGATCTGAGTTCATTCAGTTACACCAAAGGTGCGCTTCCGTTGAATATTAACACTAAAAAAGTAGATGAATATCTCGAAACGTTAAGAAAAGAGGAGGAAGTACTAAGAGAAGATGCAAGACAAAATAAAGAGTTGACTCTGCCACAGGGAACTTCATACGATATCGGAAATTACGCGACTATTTTAAATGAATTTCCGGATACGTACGGAGTAGGAATTTCCGGAATCATCGGAAATCCAACCCCGGAAAGAGAAGCTTTGGCAAAACAGATGAAAGGATATCTTTTGTTTTTCGACCAGATTCTTGCCAGTTATTTCAAACACCTTGAAAAAGTAAAAGAAGTTTTAAGTATCAGCGGAGGTTTAAAAAGAACGTTCTTTACTCAGGCTCTTAAAAACATCAAAGGTTTTGAAGAATTGGTTTCGGATTATGATGAAAACGACGACAAACTTACAGATACTTTATACGAGGAGCTTGATAACAGTGTGGAACGCCGAAATGAAGTGCTGGATCATTTGATTGCCCGTTTTGCAGAAACATTCAGCGACTATACTTTCCTGATGAAATCTCTGTACGGAAAATCTACCGATGAAATTGTACTGAACAATAAAGAAACCTTCTTAAACGAATACAAATCGTTGAGCAAAGACCGTGGATTGGGCTATAATTATACATTAGATGATACCGCGAATATCTGGAATACAGATAATATTTCAGGGGTACAGAAAAGAATTGCCCGATTACTGGGAATTAAAAATTATCAGCAGAGAAATCTTTCTCAAACACCTGTTTCGATTATTAAATCGGTAAGTGACGACGGAACGGTAAGCTATTCATGGAAAATAAAGGATGGAAATAATAATATCACTTTATCATCCGTAGATACATTCCATATCGAATATGCGGCAACAAAAAACCTGCACGAAGCCATTTATCAGACCATTCAGATAGACGAAGAAGATCTTAAAAATGCTTTAGAGCTTTTACAGGAAAATCAGACTCATTATGATTTGATTGGGAATATTCAGATCCGAATGTCTTCCGGAGGCAACTATTATCTTGAAATTATGGATGACAGCCAGCCACAAAACGTAATGGCTACTCATAAAATGACCAATCCGTACCCTTCTTTAGCTGAATTAAAAAAGGGAATTGAAGAACTGGTAAGATATTTCAAATATGATTTTACCGAAGAAGGAATTTTCCTTGTAGAACATTTATTGCTGAAACCGGCATTCAAAGATTACAAACTGATCAAAGGAATTGGTTGTATGTCTATAGAAGACACGTTCAAAGTTTTTCAGGATCTTGAAGGGATCGGAAGCATGATCGTAGGAACCTCTTTTGAAGTAGCTCCTAATGAGGACGGAGATATTCTTTCTGGAAATCCGATAGATTATGCAGATGCTTTAATGTCCTCTTGTGAAGAAGACTGTGAATATGATGTTTTTGATCCTTATTCTTACCGCGTAAGTGTGGTTCTTCCGGGCTTTGCCTACCGTTTTCAGGATCCTGACTTCAGACGTTATGCAGAAACTGTGATCCGACAGGAGATTCCGGCTCATATTCTGGCTAAAATCTGTTGGGTGGGAGATCGTTTAAGTGAAAAACAAACCGCTCAGAACGATTTGTCTGCATTTGAAAAGGCATTCAAAAAATATCTTTCAGATAAAGCAAAAAATAATATTAACAATTTAGGAAACAGCATTCAGAATTTACTGACGGCTCTTACCAACTTAAATAATATTTACAGACCGGGAAGACTCTTAGACTGTGCTGTGGAAGATAATGACAGCCTGGACGGAAAAATAATATTAGGACAATCAAACATATAAAATTGAAAAACAATGAATGCTAAATTAGATAATGTAACAACCCAATATAGAAAATTTAACGAAAATCAGGTACTTACAGATGGGCAGTTAAATGAGTTTATAGACTATTTCGAAGATCAGGACAGGCTCTCAAGAACGCTTCTCAGCGGGGTAGGAATTGTGTGCGGATTTAAATCCACTGTAACCAGTTCTTCTCTGCTTCCGGATGTGATGGAAAAAATTGCTCCGCAAAAAGCAGCGGCAGTTTTAGATACAATTACAATTACTCAGGGAGCAGCAGTTACCACAGACGGAGACTTAGTTACGCTTCGTACAGGAAAAGAAAAATCTTCGGACGTTACCATAGATTTTAATACCAAAAATTATAAATATTTCAGAGAATATAAAGACAGGGTTAAATATAATGATTTCCGGATCGGAGAAGATCAG
>APMI01048449.1_pt1 | contig 13040 bp, 7 predicted proteins | sample 667938 | NCBI WGS metagenome assembly APMI01 (sample SAMN01084076, study PRJNA167559) | wastewater metagenome | biome: Wastewater | place: Denmark: Ejby Moelle, Odense | collected 2011-11-28 | reverse complement strand
GAGTCGATCGCCACTCGGCGGGCCGGATTCGAGCCTGGCGTGAGGTTTTCAGTCGAGATGCACGGCAGCGGAGTATTACTGCGCGTAGCGGATGACGGTGACCGTCTCGTTTCCCGCAAGATTCGCGGGGAGAGCATCATGCCGGTGATCGATATCAACTCGCAAAGCGATCTTGCACCGCTCAGTGGTCATGAGTCTGCCCGGGTTGTGTTCGGTGACCGTCGCATTTTCATCTCGCCGTTGGCCAGCGAGCTGCGTCGGCGCCGTCGTCTGGTTCGCCTGCAGGAACATCTGGCGGATGGTTATCTCGAAACATCGAGCATTGCAACCGGTGGCGGTATCTTGTCTCACGCGTTGCATGCAGGGTTTCAGGATGCCGGGCTTTATGCTGAGTCTCTGATGTGCAACGAGATCCGGAGCGATCTGGCTGAGCATGCCATGGTGCACAACGATGCGTTTGGTGATCAAACCATTATGGCCAACTTGCCCTTGCAAGAGCTTGCATTCGATGACGAGGTTGTCCGGCGCTTGCCGGAAGTCGACATCGTCGATCTCGGCCTGCCTTGTAGCGGCGCCTCGCAAGCTGGTCGCTCGAAAAACGTTCCGGCATCACCGTTTCCACCATCCACGGAGTGAAGGGCGCCGAGTTCGACTGCGTCATCGCGTACGGCTTGCTTGAGGACTGGGTCCCGCATTTCAGCGACCCGAACAAGCGGGAGAGCGCGATGAAGATGCTGTACGTCGTAGCGTCCAGGGCGAGAAAGAACCTTCACCTGATTTCGGAGCGCGGCAGGAGGAATTTTTTAGGTGCCGAATACGGGGCTACTGAAATACTCGCAGCGTGCGCTTTCGATTACGACGAGGTTACGTAGGCTAAGAAGCCCATCGTCGGGTACGAGGCTACGAAAGTCCGCGAGTAGCCGATTTCCTGGCTTCCCAAGTCTCCACGATGAACAATGCCGTGCTTCCGGCCAAATTCACCGCGAGCTGGGCGTGCCTGGGGGCTGGACGGACCGGGGCCTTCCCTTGCCCGTGCGCGTCGCCGAGGCGGTTGCGCATGGCGCCGAGCCCGTGCACGACGGAAGTCACGCCGCCGAGGATCTGCTTGAAGACCTCTTCGGAATGGAGGTTCGGAGCGAGGTTCAGTTCTTTGGAAACTAGCTTGTAGAGTTCCGGCAGGTCGGCGCCGTTTTTCGAGTACGCCGTGCCGGCTCCGTCCAACACGTGCTTGCAAACGCTCTCGAGGAGCGAGCGGGCGGCGGTGATCGCCCCGTCCGGATCGGTTTCCCTTCGCTCCAGCGCTTTCGTCCAGACGGCATTGACGCCGTCCGAGTCGAAACTTTTCAACCCCTCGGAAATCGGCGCGTCTGAAGGTTTCGACGACTTTCCTTCCAAACGCTCCAGCAGGGGGGAGAACGCGGCCCAGATGATCTGGCGGCGCCCCTCGTACTGTCCGTTTTCGCGCTTGATGAAACCCCAGAACTGCGAAAGGTCCCGGCACGTCATAACGAAGGATGGGAGCTGGTCGGCTATTTCCCGATTTTCGAGCAGGATTCGCCGCACCGCCTGGTATTCGGAATCGTCCGGAGCCCCGCCCGTCGCGCGGGAAATGAGGAGGTTCTGGAGGAACGTCGCACGCTCCAAGTCGGTCCGGAGTTCTTGCATGCGAAGTCCGGATTACAGCTTGCCGAAATATTCCCGGATTTTCGCCGCCATGAGTTTCCGGCGTTCCTCCAGGTAATCGTCGTATGCGGGCACCTCGCCGTCGAGCAGCCGTTCGGGAACGCAGTTCGCTCGGAGGTTCGCCCGCATTTCTTCTAAGGCGTCGATTCCACCGTACTTCTTGTTCCCGCCGGCGCACTGGACCGCGAGTTCCGCGAAATACGTCTCGGGAGCTTTGTCGCCGATGGCGATGTTGATTTCCGTCTGGGTGAGGACGAAGTTGGCGATCTGGTTGTACTTGCCTTTGCTCAATCCCTGGCCCTTGAGGTGGTTGCGGGGGTAGAGGTGGTGGACGTCGCAACGGTTCAGGATGAGGTCGAGGGCGGTGATGTCCCGGGAAAGGAAGCCCTTGTCGCCAAGTTTCACCTGGGCGGCCTGGTAGGCGAGAAAGTAGGGGCTGGAAGCGGACGACGTCTCCAGGTTGCGCGGCAGGAGGCCGGTCCAGTAGCTGTCGGAAAGCTGTGACGCGATGACCGCGTCGGCGTACGCCGTGACGCCCTGCGATTCCATCGAGCGCACGTCCTCGTCGAACTTGGTCTCCGGGCTGCCGGAATACCGGCCCGTGAGGACCGACATGACGAACCAGCGGCGCACGGTGCGTTCGAGTTCTGCGGGAGGGATGCCGGCGGCGCGGCCCTTGAGGTAGACCACGTACGCAAAATTGACGACGTTCTGGCTGCTGATGAGCGAGCTCGCCACGAAACCGGCCGAACGGAGGATCATCGTGAACCGCTCGAAATGGGTCTGGTTCACGAAGTCCAGGATCCCGGCCTTGAGCTTGCCGAAGGATTCTTCCGCGATCGCGTCCTCGAACTGCTTCGTCTCGAAGTTGCGGCCGGAGAGCAGGGCGACGAGGTCCTGCAGTTTTCCGCGGTTGAACCTTGAGGTAAACGCCACTCGGAGCATGTCGGTGTACGACGGGTCGTATATGTCGTCGTTCACGTCCTTCAGCCAGGCCATCTTGGGGAAGAACTCCGACGCCGCGAATACCGGGTCGCCGTTCTTGATCTTGGCGTAGAAGTCCGGAGCGACCGAGAGGTGGCAGAAATAGTCGATCGCCTTCCGAAGCTGGTTGCCGCCGTACGTCTCGTTGGCGGCGATTTTCGACATGGCGAAATCCGCCTGGCTCAGGGAAGCGCCGGCCGAATTCACGCGGATGAAGACTTCCGTGACGGTCTCGATGTCGAGGTCGTCGTCGAGCTCGATGATTCCGACGTGGTTGTTGGTGATGCTGCGGAGTCGTTCCAATACGAGGAAGACCTTTTCCTGGTCGCACGACGGGTTCGCGTTGACGTAGTTGCCGGCGAGCTTGAAAAGGCTCGCGCCGGCCGCGAAGACGCCGGCCACGTCGTCGATCCATTCGCTCGAGTTCGTTTTCGCGGGATTCGAGACTTCGAACTCCTCGCGCAGGGGGTTGAAGGCGATCCTGATCCGGACGGTCTCGTAGTCCTTGTTCAGGACTTCGCGGCCGAGGATGGACGCCATCAGCGCGGTAACACGCTGCTGCCCGTCAATGAGTACGCGCTTACCGGCGGACGGGGTCCCGTCCTTCAGCTTCACCGTCGGGTTGCGCCAGGCGATGAGGTAGCCGACCGGGTAGCCCTGGTACAGGGAGTCGAGGAGGTTACGGACCCTCGTGGCTTCCCACACGAACGGGCGCTGGATTTCTGGAATGGCGATTTCCCCGGACTTCACCCAAGTGAGGATGGTCTCGATCGGGTGCGGAGTGACGGAATAGCGCTGCGGCATGGGAATTGGGTAAGTTACGTGAGGATATCGTCATTATACGGTCCGAATAGGCCTAGGCCATCCGGACTCGAGCTAGGCCCCATCACGAAACAGCGGTTAGGCGTTGTTGGGTTCGAGGACTTCGTGGATGTTCGTCGCCGCCTTGAAGTCGACGCCGAGTGCGTCGAAGTGGGCTTTGCCGCACTTGATCTTCCGGTTTTCGCTGTCGCGCAGCTTGTCGGTGTCGAGCGTGCTTTTCGTTTCGCGGACGAGGTAGAGTTTCCCGTCGTCCTCGAGGACGATGGCCCAGTCGGGGTTGTAGTTGCCGATCGGGGTCGGGACCTTGAAACCGCGCGGGAGCTTGCAGAAGAACTTGACCCTCGGGTCGCCGTCGAGGCGTTCCGCCACCTCCCGTTCGACGTCGGAGTCGTACGCGATCCAGTCGTAAGGCGTCCGGGAAACTTCCGTTCCGTCCGCGAGGGTGTCGGTTTTTTCTTTCACCGCGTAGAGCCGGTCGAGGTATTCCTCGACTTCCGATTCTTCGAACAGGCGCATTTCGTAGGCTTGGCCGGCGATCGGTTCGTACTTGATTCCGTCCACGATGAGTTCGTGGAGCGCACGGTTGATGAATTTGGCGCACTCCGTCATAAACGCCTGGGGGTTCGTGCCGAAGTCCTTCAGCCGTCCGGATTCCTTGAGGATTCGGACGAGCGTTCCCCGGGTGAGCTCCGTTTCGCGCTGCAGGAACGCCAGGATGTCGGGGAGGGGCTGTTCGTTGCCGACCACGTACGTCCGGTTGCTCGTTACGCGTCCCCCGCCGACGCCTGATTCGGTGATGTCGACCGAACGTTTCGTGACTTCGATCCGGACCGGCTTGATTTCGGCCATTTCCTTGATTTTACCGACGGCCTTCGAAACGAGTTCGTCGGTCTGAAACTCCACGGAGTAGCGGGTTTTCCCGCTAATTTTGCTCCATAGGGTTTGGAATTCCGGGTTGAGCTCGACGCGCTTGTTGTACTTGAGCGGTTCGCGGGAGCGGCCGTTTTTGACGAATTCTCTAGGCACGAAACGGTTCAGACGACCGAGAATCGAGGCTTCGAAGCCTTCGGCGGAGAATTCTGACGGTAACTCTAGTGAAAATCCTTCCGCGGAGGGCTTAAAAGCGTCTTGGAAGTCGCCATTTTTGTCGATGAACCCCTTGGCAACGAGGTGTTTCCAAAGAATTTCGGACTGTTCCTGAGTAATTTGTGTGGTCTTTTCGGGATTCAGGAGAGGGGTGAACGCCAGTTTCGGTACGCGGCCGAAACGGAAGTTGCCGTCCGGGTCGATCGCTTTCTCAATGTCCGACTGGAGGCCTCTAGCGTAGTCCTGGAACGTCTCGTTCGCGATGACGGTCAGGCGGTTGACCTGCTCGTCGAAGATCCGGTCGCCGTCCTTGTTCACGGGTAAGCGGAGGCCGCGGCCGAGAGTCTGCCTGCGCTCATTTTCAGTGCCCATTTCACGTAGCGTGCAAATCTGGAAGACGTTCGGATTGTCCCAACCTTCCCTGAGCGCGGAGTGACTGAAGATGAAGCGGAGCGGTTCCTCCGGGTCGAGGAGGCGTTCCTTGTCCCTCATGATTAGCTCGTACGTCTCGTCGTCCTTCGCGGTGCCGCCGCTCGTATCGAGCAATGCGACGACTTTCCCCTTCTTGCGGTCCGCGGAAAAATACCCGTCGTGGACCCGTTCGGCAGGGTAGGGAAGTACGCCCTGGTAGATCGACTTCGCCGCCACATCAGCGTAGATATCCTCGAACCATTGCGCTGCCTTGCCCTTGCTCGGGTTGCCTTCGTCGTCGTACTGGCGGTAGCTGCCTACTTGGTCGACGAAGAACAGCGAAAGGACCTTGATTCCCCGCGTCTTGAACTTCTTCTCTTTGACGAAGTGTTCCTCTACGGTTTGCCGGATCTGGTTCTTCATGCGCTCGTCGGCCATGCCGCCGGTCTCTTCCGAAAGCTCGACGATTTGTCCGTTCCCGAACTCGACGTATTCGCTACCGGCTTCGGCACTGATGTTCGTGACCTGGTACCCGTCGTAGTCCGCACGGTTCGTGAACTGGGAGAGGTCAGCGCCGTGTTTTAGGGTTACCTGCTTTTCCCTCGGACCGTTCGGAGTGTCCTCGAAGACCGTCACCTTCGCCTGAGGCGTTTTCGCCTTGCCGGGGTATCCGATCCAGTCAAGGCGGACCATCGTCCGGTTGAAATCTTGGCTAGGGTTGGCGTCCACGACTTCAATCTGTTTCACGAGCTTGAGGTCGTACGCACGGATCGGATCGAGCTGGTAGAGGAGGTTGTACGGATGGACGTGAGTCGCGGAATACCGGAGGCAGAGGAGCGGGGAGAGACTGGAAATCGCCTTTTGCGACTTCGGCGTCGTGTCGACGCTTTGCGGTTCGTCGATGATGACGACCGGGTTCGTCGCGCGTACGAAGTCGATCGGCTTGCGGCCGGACATCTGGTCCCGTTCCTGATGGATGACGTTCCCGGCTTTTTCCGCGTCCTTCGCGAAGGCCTGGATGTTGATCACCATGATCTGTATTTCGTTGTTCACTGCGAACTGGCGGACTCGGCTCAAGTCTTTGGAGTTGTAGACGAAGCTGTCGAAGGCGACGTTGTCGTACAGGCCACGGAAGTGGTCCCGCATGAGTTTTAGCGACGTCGTGACGCCTTCCCGGATCGCTACGGATGGAACGACAATGATGAATTTTCGAAGGCCGTAAAGACGGTTGAGCTCGAAAATGGTCCGCAGATAGACGTAGGTTTTTCCGGTTCCGGTTTCCATCTCCACCGAGAAATTCGGAAAGTCGTACGGTCCGTTTTCCTCGACGATGGCACGGGATTTCGGGACGTTGTTGCGGGCTTGGACGGAATGGAGGTTGGAGAGGATCTGTTCCGGCGACAACAATACGGAGTTGCCGATCCCGAGTTCGGCGTGCTCGGTGCCAAGCATCTGTTCCGTTCCGAGCGTCACGGAAAATCCGTCCTGGTTCGAGGGAAGCCCCTCGAACAGGTCCGTTACCGCGTTGACCGCGTCGCGCTGGTATTCCAGCGTGGAGTCGAATTTGAGTTTCATGGGGGACTATCAGACGGTGCGGAAAACGATTTGCGCGGCTTTCTCGCGCCCCTGGTTACGGGCGGCGAAGGTCTGGACGGCGTTGGCTTTGAGTTGGTCGTTGCCACCGAAGGCGGAATCGAGACAGAAGAAGTGCATCGGTTCCGCTTCGGCCACCGCGTCGATCAGTTCCTTCGTAACCCGGGGCGCCAGGCATATCAGAAGGGCGCCGCCGGCGATGGAATATGCCGGCATGCCCGCGATGTCGATCAGTTCTGCCTTCTCGGTCGGACGGAAACCGGCCTTGAGGAGGATTTCGAAGAGAAGGTCTTCCTGAGTAGCTGACGGATCTACGTGTTCGACGTGGAGCTCGAGCTGTTCGGCAATCAGATCGGCCGTCGCTTCCGAACCGAGTTTTTGCCATTGGCGGAAGTTCGATTTGTCGAGCTTGAGGATACGGAATCCGGAATCGAGAGTACTTCCCGTCAGCTGGTCGTCATTTCGTTCGAAGAGCTTTCCGACCCGGCGTAGCCTCTCCTTCGTTAGTTCCGACAATACCCTTGGCCGATTCATCCGATCGCAGTATTCGGCGCCGGCTTTCTGCTCCTTTACTTCAGGATCGAGCGGCTCGGGAAGTTGGACGAGCACGTATTTTCTTTTTCCGCCATCCGCAAGGTTTTGCATCAGGACCGCTTGGGCCGTCGTTCCGGAACCGGCGAAGAAATCCATGACGACGCAGTCGTCGTCGGTCGGGTCGGTGGCCATTTCGACGAAATTTTTCAGTGTCTCTTCGTCTTTTGGGAAATCGAACACGTTCCCGTCCATGAGTTTCGTGAGTCTTTCCGAGGCAGAGCGGGCCGGTTGATAGAACACGCTCGGAGGAGTCAGCGCATCCGTTTCGTGGAGGTAGCGGCGGACCATGATGCTAGTGGGCGTGATGAACGTAATCCGGTCTTCGGACACCAGGCGGTTGAATTCCGTCTGATCGAATCCCCATCCGCGATTGCGGCGAAGGGGGATGACCTCGCCTGTATTCGGATTCAGGAGTTCGAACCGCCGGCCGCCAGGAGCGGTCGGGTCGTCTTCCTTATAGACGCCTTTGGCGTCTATGTACCGGAAGCGGCGATGCGCGAAAGAGGGCTTCGCTTTCATTGCGCGGAACCATCCGGCAAGCTCCTTCGACGCGGTATCGTAGTCGTCGCCGTATTCCTTACGGAGACGCTCTACCTCCGCGAGGACGGGCTCCACCCCTTCTTTCTTTATGCTCCACTCCCTCGGAAGCAACGAACGGTTTTTCGCGTAGAGCAACACGTATTCGTGCGAAATACCGACTTGGCGCGCGTCGTTTTTGTTCGCGCCCTCCCAGACGATTTGAGCGCAGAAATTTTCCGCCCCGAATATCTCGTCGCATAGGTGGCGGAGATTTGAAACTTCAGCGTCGTCGATGCTAATGAATACGACCCCGTCGTCGCGCAGCAGATTCCGCGCGAGGTACATGCGCGGATACATCATATTCATCCATTTTGTGTGGAACCGGCCGTCGTCGACAGTGTTCTTCTTTGATTCGATCCTGTTTCCCGCGTCATCCGAAAGGCCGGCGTATGCGAGGTACGTTTCGAGGCTTTCCGAGTAGTTGTCGGGATAGATGAAATCACTGCCCGTGTTGTACGGCGGATCGATGTAGATCATCCTGACCTTGCCGTAGTACGCTTTTTGCAGAAGTTTAAGGGCTTCTAGGTTGTCGCCTTCGACGAATAGGTTTTCCGTCGTGTCCCAGGCGACGGACTCTTCCTTCGCTGGCTTGAGCGTCGCGTAGGTAGGGGTCTGAATAGCCCTCAGGTTTTCCTTCTTGCCTGGCCAATCCAATCCGTAGCGTTCCCGCCGCGCCTCGAACAGGTCCGTGAACGTCCCGAGTTCGGCTTTGAGCTTCTCGAAATCGACGGTTCCGACGAGATTTCCATTTTCATCGCGCGTTTCGGTGAATACCGTAGGAAAGAGGGCACGCAGGCGCGCGCGGTTCTCTTCGGCGACGTCGAGGGATGTGCCGTCCATGGATCGGGGATGGGTTTTAAAGTTGTCGTTCATGGTTGCCAATCTTATTCAAATATCCAGAATTCGGAAGCCGATCAACGGACGCTCCAGCAGATGGAAAATAGCACGTCGTCAGCCACGGTCTGGCGGAGCTGTTCTTCGACGCGGTCCAAGAGCTCGTCCTTGTGCCGTTCGACGTCCTTGGCCGACGCGTCGTATTCGCGCCAGGCCTCGTCCCGTTTCTTGTCCAGGTCGCGGAGTTTCTTTTGGACTTCGAGTTTCTCGGGAAGCGTCGGCGCCGTACGGGCCTGCTTCTTGAATTCGTTGATCAGGTCGTCGTAATCCTTGAGTTCCGCCTTGAGACCGCGCCGCTTGTCTTCCGCCCAGCCGTCCAGTTTTTCGATTTCTTCGTCGAACCACTCGGCCTGTCGGGCGGAAAGCCCCTCGAGTATCTCGTTTTTCCGACGTTCCGCCATGTGCCTTACCCGATCGTCGACGATGTCCGTTCCTGCCGGAGAGATTTCAGCCGGCAGGTCGAAGAGGCGGCGGACCGCGTCCTCGGGGACCGGGGTCCCGTCAGTGGTTACGGCGGCCAGTATGATGTGGTCTTGGGCGTCGGATCCCGAAACGGAAAGCTTCGTCGCGAGCAGCCGGCCGGATTTTCCCACGAAGGGTTCGAGACGTGCCGCCATCCGGGTTTGCCCGGAATACGAGAATTCGACCGAAACTTCCGGGAGTTCCCTTTCCGCCGCGGCCGCGATGACCGCTTGGGCGAGAGGGTGCCCGATCCGGTAACGGTGGGCCTTTCCGGGCTCCTTCGCGAGGGCGTACGCGCCGTCGGGTATTTCACGGTCGGGAAACGGCTTGCCGACCAGGCGGAACCTCAGTTCGGCGGCGTCGAACTCGGCGTTTCCGGCAAGTTCGTGGCGCGTCAGGGACCAGAGCATTGATTCGTACTTGTTCAGGTATTCCCGGCTTTCGTCGAGATTGACCCGGAGCCTGTCGTGGACTTCCGCGTCGAAATTCTCGAGCAGCTTCCGCCTCGTGTCGTCCATGGTCGCGCTGATTTGCTCGTCCATTTCGGAACGTAGTCGGGAAAACTCGTCTTCGATTTCGGCCGACGTGCGGCAGTTCTGGTAGATGGCGACGATGCGCTTCTCGAACTCGACGCCGGATTCGATCACCCCGAGGACCTCGTCGCTCGCGCCGAAGACGCCGGAGAACAGGCGGAATTTCTCAGCCAGCAGTTCGAAAACCCGCTGGTCGGCTTCGTTCTTCTTGTTCAGGAAATTGACCACGACGACGTCGTGGCGCTGTCCGTACCGGTGGCACCGGCCGATGCGCTGTTCGATGCGCTGGGGATTCCAGGGGAGGTCGTAGTTCACGACCATCGAGCAGAACTGGAGGTTGATGCCTTCCGCCGCCGCTTCGGTCGCGATCATGATCGTCGCGCGGTCGCGGAAGTAGTCGACCAACGCGGCCCGGATGTCGGCACTGCGCAACCCGGTGACCCGGTCCGTTCCCTTGTTCGCTTCCGCCCACTCGGCGTAGACGGCTTTCGACTGTTCGTCCGAATTGGATCCGTTGAACAGGACGAGTTTTCCCGCGTATCCGTTGTCTGAGAGTAGGCGCACGAGATAGTCCTGGGTCTTTCTCGATTCGGTGAATACGATCGTCTTTTCCGCGGCGCCCAGCTCCCGCGCTTTGGCGAACCCGGCACTGAGCGCCTTCAGAAGGGCCATGCCCTTCGCGTTCTCGCTGATCGATACCGCGAGGTCCCGGAACTCTTCCAGGGCTTTGATCTCATCCCCTATGGCGGCGACGGCTTCGACCGTCAGCACCTCGGCGACGGCTTCTTCTTCCCACTCGTCCGCGTATTCCTCGAATTCTTCGAAATCTTCCTCGATCTCTTCGGCGCGCTCGCTGAGCGAAGCGTTCTCCCTGAGCTGTTTCCGAAGTTTGTTGGCCAGGGATTCGAGCGCCCCTGCGATGGCGAACGTGGACGACGCCAAGAGCTTGCGGAGTATCAGCGTCATGAGTTGGCGCTGGGAGTTCGGCAGGGCGTAGAGCGAAGGACGTCGGAGGTATTCCGAAACCATGTCGTAGAGGGCGTGCTCGTCCTCCGACGGGACGAATTCCTCCGTAATCGGGATCCGGTTCGTATACCGGATGTACTCGAGGACCTGGCGGCGGAGGGTCCTATGGCAGACCGGCTTGAGCCGCGCTTTCAATTCCTCGAAATTGCCGTCCCCGTTCAGCCTGGCGAACTGGGTTCTGAAGCTTTTCGCGTCGCCGAAAGCGTAGTCGTCGATCAGGCTCACGAGCCCGTAGAGCTCGAGAAGGGAATTCTGGAGCGGGGTGGCGGTGAGGAGGATCTTCGGCGAGTTGCCCAGCGCCCGCTTCAGCGCGTTGCCGATCTTGTTGTCCGGCCGGTACACGTTGCGGAGCCGGTGCGCCTCGTCCATGACCACGAGGTCCCAGCGCATAGTCATCAGCTCTTCCGAATGCTTCGCCGCGAACTGGTAGGAGCATACGACCATCGACGGCTGTTCGAACGGCTGGCGGGTTCCGGATTTGAGAAGTTGGTTGTAGTTCTTCGATTCGAGGATGAGGGTCGGAAGGAAGAATTTCTCCGCCATTTCCTGCGTCCACTGCTTCCGGAGGTTCGCCGGCGTGACGATCAGGATGCGCCGCTTGCCTTCGGCCCACTTCTGGGCGAGGACCAGTCCGGCTTCGATCGTCTTCCCTAGGCCGACCTCGTCAGCGAGGATTGCGCCCTTGGAGAGCGGGGACTTGAACGCGAAGAGGGCAGCTTCGAGCTGGTGCGGATTCAGGTCGACCTGGGCGTCGAGGAGCGCGCCGGCGAGTTTTTCCGAATCCGCCGCCGAATGGCGCCGGCTCAGCTCGTGGGCGAAATATTTCGCGTGGTAGTCGGTGATCATCCGGCGATTATTCTTATTGGCTGTACGGAAACCGTATCCGGGTTATATGTTTCCCAGATGGTAATCGAACTGCGCAGGGATTCGCTCTTAAGTCGACCAGTGGCTAGGTCGCTTTCAACCTGAGCCAGAGCATTTTGGGGTATGGGGTGCAGCGGAACGGAAAAAGCAGTTAAGCCGTTGTCATTAGCTGATTTCGAGTAATGGCTGTTCAGTCGGCGGATATTTCCTATTCTTATTCGATTTGAATTGTGCGACGCAGCAACGATTTTTGATTGTTAGCGGGCAAGTTCCCACAGGCAGGTCGGTGCCCACAAGAGACGCTCGCTATTTTCAGGCCAGCGGCGGCAATACAGCTTGAGCAGCCAGTCGTTGTAATATGACGTCAGGCAGTACCCGGCCAGGTGCGGACTACCGCTGTTACGTTTCGAAGAAGCAGACGGCCAAAAGCGACAAACCCGCCGAAGCGGGTTTGTGTCAGTGCTGCGGAGATTACGCTTTCTTGCGCCTGCAAAATCCGAGTCCGAAAAGGCCGAGACTTAGCAACGCGAGAGATGCAGGTTCGGGCACCGCCGCGACCTCCGCGATATTGAAGTTCGCCGCCCAGATATGATTGTTCGTAAATTCGGGTATTGCGTTGGGATCGAAAGTAATACCGCCGACGTACCCGCTTCCCTCCGAAGCTATCCTTGAATCCAATACCATGCCATCAGTCATGTTATGGTAGTCGCCAGCTTGCTGCGCGACGAGCAAAATTGTGGTGCCGGCATCCACTGTAAGTTGGGCTATCGATTGCCAACGGAACCCATCCTGTAGGGAGTTTCCGGTCCCCGCTCCGATCGTCGTTGATCTGAGCAAGGTGCCGCTAGCGTCAAATATCCCCACCAAGTGCGATGCTTCTAACCCGTTCCCCTGATAATCCCAGAATCCCAATGCATCAATTACGAAACCCTGTGTGCCAACCGTAAATCTCTGCTCAAACGTCCAGGGTCCCTCCATCGATGTAGGCGTACCCGAGAACGTATAAACGGGTGCTGCTAAGGCCTGATTCCCGGTTAGGGACATCAAAAGAAGGCAAAGTAGTGTAGCCAGAGAATTCGAGTACTTCAATTTAGAGAAGATTTGCATGTGGTTCCCCCTTATAAAATCGTGTTAAACGTGCGACTCTCATGAGCAAGATGAGAACGCTCTTACGGTTGTCCTCAGGTACATTGGTTTTTTACTCGCCAAAACTTAAGCATTAGGCGTGCCATAAATTTCTGTGCATTGAAAAACAGATAGTTACGAAAATTTAGCCTAGAAACGGGCCCGTTTCGCCGCAGAGGTGTAAAGTTTTCCGACAAACCACTGTATGAGATGGATTCTTGCAATCTATTTCTCGGGTTAGCCAGTACTCTCCGCAGTAATGACCGCTTCGGAGAATTCTTGGTGGCGGCATCGGGTCGGGTCGGGTCGGGTCGGGTAGAGCCAGCCGCCATCGAAACCGGTAGGTCCGCAACCTGTCTATTGCAGACGTAGCGTTGGAAACCC
>APMI01016774.1_pt1 | contig 13051 bp, 8 predicted proteins | sample 667938 | NCBI WGS metagenome assembly APMI01 (sample SAMN01084076, study PRJNA167559) | wastewater metagenome | biome: Wastewater | place: Denmark: Ejby Moelle, Odense | collected 2011-11-28 | reverse complement strand
TTCATTCTTATTTATAATCCCGGTAAGCATTAAAATAAATATGTTTGTCTAACAAATATTCAGGCAGGCAAATCCATGAAAAAATGTAAACTTGCATTCCATTACGCATCGCTCTCAAAAAAGGACGCAATTAAATAAATTTATGGATTTTATCGACAATTCAACTTACTAAGAATCAGAAAGAAAGTTCAAAGAAATCAATGAACAATTTATTACTATTTTTGTTTAGATTGTTAACTATTCAATACAGAATAATGTACCCAATGCAAGGAAAGAGTTACACTATTGATGAAGATGTACAAAATTAACTTTCACATGAAATTGTTAAGGCGATTGACTATATTATTGAATTTAATTGAATAATAGCCATTAAGAAAGCTAAAATTAAGCCTGATTTACATAATTTTTATCAACTTCTTTGTTACTTTTAATATATAAAATATGAACTTTGATAGCTTACAATACTTATTTTATTTATTGAGTTCATCAACCAATAATAAATAGATTAACTTATACGACCCTAAAATGTTGAACCTAATCGATCGCAACCTAAAATCAATAACCTAATCCTAGATCGGAAACGGTATAAACATCAAACATATCGATTTATCTTGCAATCAGCTTTCACGGGGTATTGAGCTAAAACCATTAATAAATTTAGTAACTTTGGTAATCGACGATAACAAATTTACAGCGTTGACTGATTTTCCAGTTTTTAAGTATTTGGAGACTTTCTCTGCTAATAAGAACAATTTTACCGACTTGACTGTGTTTTTAACTGATGCATTGGACAAATTTGGACAGTTAAAAAATCTATCAGTGCTTAAAAACCCATTTAATCCATTTTTTTAAGGCGAGAAAAAATATATAATATTTCGCGATCAAGTATTGTAGAAATTTCCTCAATTACAAACTTTAGACGGCTGTGCTGTCATTATTATGAAGAAGTAAAGAATGGAGAAGCAGAAAATGGAATAAATAACTTATGAAAAACTTTAAGCAGTTGGCGGGTACGACCCTAAATATGTTTCCAATGAACTCAAGAGTGTCAAGACTAAGAGTGTAGGTCATCGCTTCATCAAAAACAATTAACTGTGATAAAGTAAAGTATTACTAATTTATTATAAATGCAAGATTTTATAAGATAATGATTGTTGTTATTGTTATTTTTATTTCATTAAAATAAGTGTTATGCCATATTTTTGATTTGATGAGTAAAGATTTGTAATTTTATAAATATAATGAAAAAGTAAAATGATATAATAACCTCTGTCTCATACTGAGAAGCTATCTTGGATGGTACAAAATTTATCAAAATACCCTCAAGATCTTCATATCCACATTAAATCCCTGTCTCAAATACTATAGTCATCAAATACAGAGGCAAATTCTCTACATCCTGCCTTATCGATAAAAATATAGACACTATATCAGTTAGTTCAACCAGCAATATCACATTTACATTGGTAATAACCCCACTAAAACAATCTCTACCCAGTCACACTAATCATCGCCCCTCTCTTAAATCACAATGCCTCTAGTTCCAGCAAGTCTACTATAAGCGACTCTTCACAATTTAGCGTATAATATAAATTAGTAACATGGATATAATCTGGAGGCACACGCTGTATAGTAATCAAATATAAAATTAATGATAGCTAATAACAGTTGATTTAACAAATGCAGAAATATATGGCATTGTCGCATTGCGCAGTTATCGCTAATTTGCCTGTATCTCATACTCAAACTGAATATCATAAACACAAAAAATGGATTTAACTGTTCTTGCAAGTTATTAGCAAAGAGAAATATTATCCTGTATTAATTATGGGGGAATGCTCTAAGTATGCTATCGATGTCCTCAGTAATGATAAAGCTTCTTATGGAAATATGAAACAAGATATTGGTTAATTAAGTATTAGCTTTTAGAGCCAGTTATTCAAAGGAATATAACTACAAAATAGGTTATATTTTCAGGCTAAATGCAAAACTTATAGTCCCGTTCTTGAAATAAGTTCTTTATTGTAACCTTAACAAATGCACAATTTACACACTACATTATGGTGGACATCTCCAAAAAGCCCTAACAAACCGCTCCCATTAATTTTCTAGCCGTTACATTCACACTAGTCATAAACAAAATAATAAAGTTCAATATTTATTGTGCTATCATTATAGCCAGGCCTACTCTAATCGCCGTAATCTATTGAATTATGGCACTGTTTGATCATCAATTTTATTGACAATGCCAAAAATTATAAGAAATAAATTGATGAAAAGAAAATAGATCGATTACTAGTGGCCAATTGGAAAGTTATTGTCGGCAGTAACCATGGAATTTAATATAGCTGGTATGTTGCAGAGTGAAAATATTATTTAAAATACAATCAAGAATTATAAGCCAATTCAAATTAAATTATATAAGCATGATTTTTTAAAGTCTCTGTTGTATGATTGTAATGATTCTTTATATCTCCTTTTAGTCGAACAAACTGATGAATAAATGTATCATATTGGTAAATGGGCTTAATATGATTAAATTATTGAATATCCGATTATATTACATAAACTCTATGCTTACACTAAAAACATATCTAAAGATCACCTGCTTGATCTTTACGATTATTTCATTCTCTTCATGCTTTTTGATCTCAACTGGATAGAAAACTATACCTCTCCCCAATAAAATATTCTCTGGTTAGGTACATTTCGCTCGTATTCCTTATCAATATTGGGAACACAGAATTCAAACAATCAAAGCTATGGGCTTGAACACTCTCAGCGTGTATATCATGTGGAACTATCATTAAATTTAAAGAGGGAAGTTTGATTTCAAAACTGAAAATAAAAATATTGATCTGTTTTTGTCTTTAGCTCAAAAACATCAAATGAAGGTTTTAATTAGACCTGGTCCTTATGTTTGTGCGGAGTGGGATTTTGGTGGACTACCTGTCAGACTGTACAATGTGCCTGATATGAAAATTAGATCCAATAACGCCCCGTTCTTAGAAGAGACAAAAATTTATTTTGCAGCAGTGGCTCCAATAATAAAATCCCACTTAAAAACATAAAATAATCCGAATGGTTCTATCATTATGATGCAAATATAAAACTAATACGGCTCATATGGACAAGATTTAGATTACATTGACGCAATTAGAAAGATTTGGTCTGATTTGGAAGTTAATTGTCCGTTGTACCATGAAGATGGAGCGGGTCTTATAACTAGGAGTCATTGGCCTGGAGCCAATATAGGATTAAGTGGGGGAATCACAAAAGATTAATATGATTATGCTCGCTCTGTGGAGAGAAAAGGGATTATTTTTGGAGGTTAGATCTATACTGGATGGTTAACTCATTGGGGATAGCCTTGGGCTAAAAATTCTATTACTAAGAATATTGGACAATTTTCTTTCTTAATTAGCCAAAACACATCGTTTTCTATGTACATGATACACGGTGGTACAAATTTTGGGTTGACAGCTGGAGCAAACTCTTTAAACGGCGCATCGGATTATCAAGCTGACATCACTTCATACGACTATGACTCTCCGATTACAGAACAAGGCGAAATGACATAAAAGTATACGGCTTTAAGGGCTTTACTATTGCCATATGTTTAATGGTCTGTTCCTCAACCTCCTAAACCTATCCCTGTCATAACAGTCAATCGTTTTCTGCTAAAACCCATAGCAAACTTATTAGCAAACTTACCTTCACCAGCAATAAGTAACAGCAGTTATTTACTGGCATTCTAAAGTAAAGAACTACAGATGTATAATCAAGGGTTTGTAGTCTATGAGACAACTATTAAGAAAAGAGCACACTACTTCAAAGTCACACCAAGAGACCACGCCCAAGTAGTTCTCGATGGAAAACTTGTGGCAACTCTCAATCGCATGGATAAGAAAATACATGATTTTATGGTCAATTGCACATTAAGTTTGTGTAACTTAAAGATCATCGTATAAGCAATGGGCCATGTCAATTATGGGCACTTAATGGATACTGACATTAAAGGTCTTTTCAATATATCCGATGATTTACAAACTAATTTCACTTGGAGTCATTATAAAATCCCAATTGATGATAAAATTCTTACTTGGTCAAAATTACACGAAACTTACTTTAAATTGCCTGCACTTTTACATGGAACATTTAACTCATACGCAGGAGATACTTTCTTTGACATGTCCTAATTTACTAAAGGTTATGTTTGGATAAATGGACGTAATTTAGGTCGATACTGGAACATAGGCCCACAAGAGAGGCTTTACTGTCCTGGTGTATGGATGAAAGATGGCGTTAATACCGTACACGTACTTGAACTCCATCATTAGAATAATAAGACTATAGGAATTACAGGTAAAACTACATTATATTCTGCGAATTAGATGAATTTCCGTTAAGTTTCAGAACATTTTAGACATTGATTATCATATAAAGATACCATATATTTCATTTTTAACGCTTTAAATAATATTCAAAGAGAAATTAATAGTAAAATAATAAATAATAAATCAAAAATATTATTGATGGTAAATTGACTATGTCATCTTCAAATATTAATCTATAATCGTCACTTATATTCCTTGTATTTTACAATATTTGATTATTTTAATATCTGAATTTGATCTTCATTAAGTCTAATTTGCTTACCCTATTCGTCCAGTATATAGTTCCCAGTGTCATCCATAAGATGATTTTCATTATCAAGTATATACTTACTACTTTTGATCTATTTTAATGAAGACAGAGATTAAACCAAAGATTGTTTTTGATGTAATGAAGATTTCTATGCGTTTGTCATCAGCACGTCACCAAAACTTGATGTCGAGTATGTGAAAGACATAGATTTTAGTTTTTAAAATGGCATTGGATCAGGCGATGATGCTGTTGGCGACTCAGGTCTGACTATTTTGTTTGGAGGATTTTATATTTATGTGGAAGATTGTTTTAAATATATCACTCGATATTGATTTGGATTTAAAGGCTCTTGAAGACTTTCTTTTTTGTTCATGTCAAGTTTATTGCTTTTTGCTTCCATGCTATCAACAGACTGATTAAGCGACGAAGACTCCAGTTTCTTTAGTCTTCCTAAAGCAGCATTTTGATCATCTTTGACCGTTTTTAAAGCTTCTTTTAATTTAGTAATTTATTGGTAAAATTAATTTTAGTTGTTTTCCAATTGATTTACTTTGAATCTTTCTCTAAATTATTATTCAAGCTGATTTGCTGTTGATTTACTTTCATATATTTACTGTTTAATTTATAATTTTTTGAGTGAGTCTCCCATTGTGCTTATTTAATTTCTGATTGCTTCTAATTACGCTTTAAAGTTTTCGTGAAATTATTCGTGAAGAGAGTCTGAGTTTTTTAATTGTATTTTCAACGCAGAAACTACATTAGTGTTATTCTACAAGGGAGCATTTTTTGAATTATTTTAGACTTTACTAATTCGTTAATTGACTTCATCAAATTTTCTATCCATTTAATCCATGTATGACAGAGGTAAAAATTGACGACTGAACTGAATCATGCATTATTTTTTCAAGTTTTAATTTACTTTAATTATTGCTTCACGGATGCTATTAGCTGTTTGGTTTTTATGCTATTTGAGTAACTCTTAAAATTTATGATTCAAGGAATCAATCAATTAATTGTTGAGACTCCTGTTTCGACCTATATTTTTATTACTATGATTTTTATCTTTTTATTTGTCTTAATAATCAGTATATGATGTCTGTATTTTCTGTCTGCTGTTTCCTGTATTTTGCGATGTACCTCGTGCTTATTTCATTAAATTGACATCGTCGTATGATCTGTTAAAATCATAGTTATCTTTGAGTCCCTATTTGGCTTTATTCTGTAGCATGAGACTGCCACCAGAGAACTCCTGAATCCGATCACTAACCTGCGAGTATACAATATCGTTATCGTATGGAAACATCGGCTTGGAGTTTGAGTTTGAGCTTCGCGCTGAGTACGCACCGGGTTCTTGAGTGAAACGATGGTTTGATGATATGCTCGACAGATTTAAGTTTAGATTTAGGTTCTGGGTTGACGATGGGTACTGAGAAGGTGAAACCGATGAAGAATAAGGAAAAGAGTTGGCTTAACGGGTTGGAGTCTCGAAATTTTGGTGTTTTGGCCGAGGAGATGGCTTCATGTTTTGGGTTAATTTCATCGAATATTTTATTATTGTATTGTCAATTATTCAGAGTTTATTAGTTTCTTCTTTTTCTCACAAATTATAATAGTGAAAAAATAAATAATTACATTTATAACATAATGAAAAAAAATTAGAGATGGATGACACACAAAGAATAATTGAAATGAAAAAATATTCAAATTAGCTGGCATGAAAACTATTTTTCCTCTTCTTTCTTTTATTTAGTTTCATTTTGATCTTAATTTAAAGAACTTACATCATTCTTTTTAGCTTCTAATAATTTATTATCTGAGTTTAAATCTTTAAGTTAAGATTATTGATTTTTTTGTCTTATGTTATTCGCCGATTATTTATTACCTGTCTTTTTAGCGATCCATATTTCCATATTATCATCTAATTGTTTGCCCGAATGACTGATGATATTTCTAGGGGTGCGCCTTTATTTCTAATTGGTAGGCTAAGTTTTTAATTTATTTCTACTATCTGTACTCTTCTATTTCTACATTGATGACCTGTTGTTGGAATTAACATTGTTAGTTTTTCTTCGTGTGCTTAACTTTTTCTGTTATTATTATAATATGTTTATGCTCTTGTCTGTCTTGTCTGTGTATCTTTTGATACGATCTTATTTATGCTTCTGGAGAGTTTGTGATTTTTTTGACTGAGTTTACGGATTTGCAATATTAGCTAATCGACGATATGCTAATGATTTATGTTTGTTCTTATTCTTCTTCTTATTTTATGAATCACTATCTGACTCTCCTTCTTCTTCATTATACTACCATTATGGTATTTTCAACAATTTCCTAGTTTATCGGCCAATTTCCCTAATTTTCCTGACCATGGTCACAAACTTATGCTCTTTGCCTAGCAATCTTTTGGCTAGATAAAATCCCCGTTTATACAAAAACATAGCTTTTCTCTCGTCAAACTATGCCAATTTCTGCACAATTATAATATACTGATAGACCAGTAATTATAAAATGCGGTAGTCTTACCAGAAATTTGGGTTGAAGTATGGAGTTGAGGGGTTTGGAGGAAATTGGGTTAAAGAAAATTGTTTATATAACTGTTTTATTTATTTGGTATTCTGGGCTGTAGTGTGTGAGTTTTAAGCATGTTTTTATTGTAAATACAGGATTAATATTTTTAAGAGCTTTGTTTTTGTGAGATATTATTTAGTCCCGATTTATTCACTAATATTTTGCTATTGATCTATAAAAACTTAGATTCTCTTAAATCGATCACCATAATTGTCAGGAGTACTATTAGGCTCAACATCATGAATTAATGCTAGTAATATAGCTCCTGTTACTAAACTTTTTATTTTATTATAACTACGATGTTTAGTATCAATTTTATTGAGCTGTTTAGCTAATTTATGACATATTTATGTGCTTTTCTATTGTTATTTTAACTAAATTAAAAAATTGAATTAACTAAGTAGATCCAAAATAATAGAGACTTCACGATCGTACTTAGCCTGCCCTTAAATATAATGTATAGACTGTGGAGCCACAACAGTGACACTTTTACCCATTCTAGTCTGCGTGCTTATCTTCTTGCTTATTGAGCTTCTATTATCAGTCATGTTTGCATTAATACTACTGCTTGCGTTCAGACTGGGGAAATAGCTGGACGAATGCAGGCATGATGATGGTATCGATATTGATGAAGATGACGGTGGAATATATACAGATGAGGATACGATAGGAAAGTTATTTGTTTTAGATTTATTCTATGATATCGCGATGGGAAAGTTGTTGAATTGTTTCATTTTTTGGAAGGGATCGTTGCACAATCCTTATTTATATAGCTTTGTAAGTAAAATTATTAATTCTAAATTTATTAAGAATGAGTAAGTAATTTCGTATATCATTATTAAGCAATATTTTAAATCAATAGTTCTTTTTAAACATAGTACTATAAAAATTCACAATTGATCTAAAATTATTCCATAATTATATAATCGATAATAACCCATAATGAAACCCAAGTCTTTCCTAATTTCCCAACCGCAATCCCATTCAGCTTCTCCCTCTTCGCCTATGATATTCACATCATCCACTCATAGCCAACAACAATTTGCCCAGAAATCAAAGCCATCCTTAAGCCATGACACCACAATCGCATAGTTAAATAAAATATCAATCCGGTAATCAAAACCCAAGTATAATATTAATCTGCCATTTCGTATCCAGCTGCCTTAGTATTTCAATGTGCCTATATTCGAAGATCAATAACTTGGTTTTTAGTCTAATTTGAAATAGAATAAGAAAGTTGCCATTTTTAATAAAGAAGATCCTACATTCAAAAAGAGAATTAAAGATCTCAGTATACTTGCATAAGGCATGAAAAGAGCAAAAAATATCAAATAATAGTCTAGATATTACTTTATGCAAGCAGTACTGTACCATAATGTTAGGCAGTACGATAAAGAAATTTAGATGATTGAGAAATTCTTAAAAATAGTCATATATTTAGCTGATGAAAAAAGTATAGAGCTGGGGCTGAATGTCATGGCAGCAGCATACATGCAGATTGGGGATACAAAAAGTAAATTATCTTGTTAGAATTAGAGGCTATTTAAGCGCATAGTAGACAAGGAGAAGTGTCATCAAGAGCTGATCGATGGATGAGTCTTATCAATATAGGACTATGCCATGAATTACTTGGAGATAGTAAAGCAGCTTATACATGCTATCAGCAAGCATAGCAAATTTTAGATTTAAATATGACTTAAAATCCAGACTAATCAGAAATACGTAATTAAGTTACATCGAAATTGATCAACAGAGTGGATGCCAAATCTAAATAAAATTAGATATTCATGACTGAAAATAGTGCAAATTAATAATATAATGACAATGTTAGTAATATTATACGAAGATAAAAAAGTTCAGATAAATTACAAAATAGTATACTGAAATAATAAAGCAGTCTGTTACTTAAAAAAATAACAAGCCGTAAGTAGTACGAAGAAAACAAAGTTAAATACGCGATATATTCGGCTGAGTAAAATATAGAAGAGCATTTGAAATCTTCTATTAAATATTCACCTTGATTTTATCAAAGTATTTATAATAGCTTGTATTTTCTTTTAAGAAATGTAATACTTTGAAAATATATCAAATTAAATATCTTCTCATTTCTTATAATTTTTTATGTATTTCATGTGGAGTTAGGTCTAATAATTTAGCGATTTCCATTTGTTAGTCATAAGGTATTTTTGTATAAACCTCGCATAAATCTCCATCAATCACACCCTTGCATGGACTGTAATATGATCTATAGTTCAAATGATCTCGACCTGAAAGATTAGGTAGCAATTTAGCCAGATACATTTCAAGATGGGTGAAAAAATCCACGTTTTATCTTGTGTCGAATGGACACAATGCGCTTATTCCGCCATTTATTGTAGAGTAAAGAACAATCTCCTTGCCCGAAGACTCCATTTGAGCTCTTTAAATTGCAGTCACAATTTCACCCACAAAGAAGTTACTAATTTGTTCCATTTTAAAAGGAGCGCCATTGAGATATCCATGCTACCATTGAAATTTGTAAGTATTGGGGTTGTTATCAAAATCTTACTCAGCATCTAAATTAAGTTAAAATATTACTTCGAGGAACACGAGACACAAAGATGTTCTCAAATTTATCAGCACCTATCATTGTGTACATATCTAAGTTGCAACTAGCAGTGATAAATCGAGGCAAAACATCATCAGCAATGTCGTAGAAAGTTTGCTCTCTTTCTTTGTAAGAGTACATATGAAAGGAGTCACTAAGTTCAGTGACGAATATTCTGCGCCCACTAGTTTGGATAGTGTTAACGGGGGAATTTAAATTTTTGATCTCTGCTTTCCTTAAAATTTTCTTACGTCCTATTTCATAAGCTCTCATGCAATTACCAACTCCAGCTAATATTTTTTGCTCCCATGACTGAAGAGTTAATGAAATATCTTCTATTTCAGTTTAGTGGAAAAATTCAAAGTTTTTATTATCTTTATTCTCAAATATTTTAATTTTACTCTTTTAAGCTGCGAGTTTTGGATAGTAAGTAAGAGATTTGGAACAAGAAATCGCTAAATATTTTTTGTCACCTTCTTTTTCTTTAATGATGCAGTGAGTGATAGCAGTGGCCACTTCATTGTCTTACATTTTAATTTGGCATACTATTTTCTTTTAGAAAGGGCAATAAATTGAGACTTGTGACTTCCATTTACTCACCTCTTCAGTTTAAGGAGAACGATCACTTTCGAGTATAGCTAAAAATTTATCAGCGACCATTAATTTTCTACCTGAATAAGTCAGTTCCACTTTCTCAGAGTGCAACATTTCTCCAAAATTTTCAATAGTCAAAAATACTAAACTTTTATCAGAGTATCCACATATAGTGTGAGGCTGACTTGGATTCCTTGCTGAAATGGCAATATCAATATGCGGATAAGAAAGTGGGCTAATGATTTGCTTGTTATCATACGCATAGATTAGCCAAGGTCTCTCGGCAAGAGCTAATATCGCTGGTTTATTTTGTACTTGCATCTTCATCATTTTTATTGGACTTTAGCCTAGTATATATGTGCTGAGATCCATCATTTTTCCTGTAATGTTGTCAATCGAAGTTCTCACAATAAATCCTTTCTTAAGACCTGCATAAATATATAGTTTTTTGCCATACTTTTATTCATCTTATTCATTTTCAAATTACATTTCTTCAACGACAATACTTTCAATTAAGTCTTTTGTCTTCTCTTCAGAAACAACTTTCAGTGTATTTTGAGCATTCAAGTCTAATATTTTGATGTAATTCCCTCTAAGTCCGACAACTAAAAAGTTCGACCTAATTCTGTCTTTCTCAATGGGAGTGAGGTCCATATCCACAACTTCGTCATCCAAACTTGTCTGTTAGACTTCAGACAGATCACCATTTTCATCAAGTTCATAATAAATAATATCACCACCTTGAAGTGCAAGTACCATCTGTCCTCCTCTTGAAGTAGCTTTGAGAATAGTTCCTGCTAATTTCATCGGTCTTACATTATTTTTAGTAATGTGTCTAAACCCATTTTGAGTAATTTGAATTAAGGAATTGTCTCTAAGTCTACCAACATATAATGTTGTCGCTGTCGTCTCGAGTCCAGGTTCGTTTGCTGTAACGTAAGAGCCTTCTGACATAGTCAAGACTGTAAGCTTGTTTTGAAATCCGATGATAAGCAATTTCATATTATCACTATCATCTGTACCTTTGACACTCCACATTCCGATCGGAGCTGCAAATTTAACTTTCTTTTTCTAATTTACTTTAAGCCCCTGCTTGATCACTCTCAGATAACTCTTTTTGCCTGGTCCTGTAGAGTTCAAAAGAAACATTTGTAAGCTCTTCTTATTTTAATCAAATCTAGTGACTTTAAAATCAGTGACAGGCCCAAACTGTTCCATTTAATCCGATTTCATTAATTATCTTTATTCTTAATTCTTAATAATGTTAAACTCAACAACAGCACTATTCTATATCTGAGAATGCGTGTAAGGCCTCTATATTTTTTTCTCTCTTTCGATCAGAGTGTACAAAGCATGGTTTTATTTCTCGGCTGCACAGAATAAATACCCATTTTTAGTTAATGCCATGGAAGAAAGACAAGCAACAGTATCAAAATATTAAATTTTTATAGTGGCTACTTCTTTATTTTCCTTAAGTTTAAAATCAATTTTGAAAATATCTCCTAATTCACTGGCAACTAAGAAGAAAAACACTTTGCCTCGATAAGTTGTATATGCTGTAAATTGAGTTTTTCTATTACCAGGTCTTTATTTTCTCTTAGGGAAGCGAATAACTTGCTCAGTAGTCGCTTAACTATTTTTATCCCCAGCCTTATCATTGGCTCTGTACAATAGAAAATCTTCTAAAAGTACAATAACTCCACCTGGCCCATCTTCACCTCCAGGTACAGAAATAAGCATGTGAGCAGATGGTGGCACTTGTGCTTATTTCTTCTTGATAACAGTATTCATGCCAAAATCCATTTCATAATAGATAATACTCTTCTTAATACCTCCAACATTGATTAAAGCCTCCTTATTTTAGACTTCACCATAGTCAATTTACAGGCACACAAACATAGCGTTCTCATTGCCAACATCAAGAGCCACAGCTGCCATACATATGGAGTTAGCTTTGTGAGCATTACCAGGAGATTGAATTATAGTTTTGTCTTATTCACGTGTCATTACGTAGACGAATTTCTGTTTTTATATTGCTGCGATCATTACTGCTCTTCCTCGTGGGTCCACTGCGATATGTTGACCTAAATATAGATGATGATGATGTACCTGGCACAACACGTCGGCATCCACTTTTGCCAAAAGTCTATTAATGAGTCTTAATAAACCTGTGCTTTTCAGCCTGATACTCCAGTATAACAATTTTGCCAGAATCCGATCCTAATATAACTCTATCTTTATTAGTCTAAAAATATCAGATAGCATACTCCATGAATTCTGAAAGCCTGCACTGTTCGTATGACACAGAACAATTCTTATATCGCCAATAGCTGCATTTTACCACTACAAATAAATCATATATTTACTCATTGATGGTGTATAATTAGAGACTGTGAGTCTTCACCAGTAATATTTATTGTTACTTTGCCGCTGAAAACGAACCGTGGATTGCTTGTAGGATTGCCGTTGAAGATTTTAATGAAATGTTGTACAGTTTCATAGACTGATATCTTTTTAGATTCTTGTATTTTTGTATGTAATATTTGGTGTTATTTATAAGAGTTTTAGTTATAATATTAGTCAATATACAAATAATATATCCACTGAGGCGACATTAATCAAATAATCATGAAAATAAATGAACAATTTATTAGT
>APMI01005274.1_pt1 | contig 13052 bp, 10 predicted proteins | sample 667938 | NCBI WGS metagenome assembly APMI01 (sample SAMN01084076, study PRJNA167559) | wastewater metagenome | biome: Wastewater | place: Denmark: Ejby Moelle, Odense | collected 2011-11-28 | reverse complement strand
ACTGACATTTCCAAAGCTCGTATGTACCGTATGGGCCAAGAAGCGAGAAGTTTACATCGCTTAGAGCTATCATTAGCCATCGTTTAAGGCTACTGGTTCGGACTCAATAACGATTAATGCGACTGGTTGGAAATGCCTGTCAGGAAAATTCCCAAGAACTATCGCAACGTTACCGGGATTGCCGCTCATGGCAAGGCAAAGGGTCCGGCGGCCTACGAGTCCACGCTTGAACGCGATTTCATCACCCTGCTGGAGTTCTCCCCTGAAGTCGAAGCTTTCGAGGTTCAGCCTGTCACGTTGGAGTGGCGTGATGAGTCAAATGGTCAGCGTCGCTACACGCCCGATACTCTCGTAATGTTTGACCGGATGGGCGCCACAAAGCGGCCTTGGCTGTGCGAAGTGAAGTACCGGGAAGACCTGGCTGCCAACTGGGAGGAGTTCCGCCCAAAGTTCAAAGCCGCTGTGCGTTTCGCCAAGGTACAGGGTTGGCGATTTCGCATCATCACCGAACAGGAAATTCGGGTACCGAAACTAGAGAATGCCCGCTTCCTGCTGCGCTATCGAGACACGATTCCAGACGCGAACCTGATGCAGCTGCTGGACGAGCGGCTGCAGGAGCTACGTGAGACCACGCCGGGCGCACTGATCCAAGCGATCCACCGCGACGAGTGGAACCAAGCTCGTTTACTCCCGGCGCTCTGGTACATGGTCGCCACCTTCCAGGTTGGTACCGACCTGCACCAGCCCCTGAACATGAACAGCCCGATTTGGTGGAAGTCATGACCGTCTCACGCACAACTCTCTCGTTGCTGCCCGGTACCGAAGTCGTCTTCCATGGCCGGCGCGGGCACATTACGCACTTACTGGATTTCGAATCGGTGTTGGTTTCGGACGTACATACCGGCAAGCCGGAGCGGGTGCGGGTTGTCGACCTACTGCCGACTACTGTTGCAACCTCCACCCAACAGCACGATCCTCAGGTTGTCGATGATGAAGACTGGCGTGTGGCCCAAGAGCGCTTTGAAGCCATCCGCCCCTTGCTTGACCCGCGTGGTCGCAAACGCTCCGATGTCGAAGCCCGTGCAGCCGAAACCGGTAGGCACGCGAACACGCTCTACAAGTGGATCGTCATGTACGAGAGCCAAGGGCGCATTACCGCCCTGATCCCGAGGGAGCGCAAGGATAAGGGCACGGTCAAGCTGCTGCCCGAGATCGAAGCGATCATCAAGTCCGTCATCGAGGACGAGTACCTAACACGGCAGAGCAAGTCTGTCGTGAAGGTATGCCAGGTGGTACGCAGCCGCTGCCTGAATGCGAAGCTTGAACCACCGCACAACAACACCGTGCGCAACCGCATTGCCAAGCTTTCGGACGAATTGAAGCTTGCCAAGCGGCGCGGTCGAAAAGTTGCCGATCAACAATACTCGCCAATTGAAGGCTCTTTCCCGGGCGCCGACTATCCCTTGTCAGTAGTCCAGATCGACCACACGAAGCTTGACGTAATTCTGGTCGATGACGTCCATCGTCGCCCCATAGGCCGTCCATGGATCACGCTCGCCATTGAGGTATTTTCGCGCATGGTAGCTGGTTTCTACGTGTCCTTCGATCCACCTGGTGCGTTGTCGACCGGGCTTTGCCTTGCGCATGGGATCTTGCCAAAGGACGAATGGTTGGCGAAAAACGAAGTCGGTACCGATTGGCCACTATGGGGATTGCCGGCCAAAGTGCATGCCGACAACGCCAAGGAGTTCAGGGGAAGCATGCTCCAGCGTGCGTGCAAGCAATACGGCATAGACCTTGAATGGCGGCCCGTTGCACGGCCTCATTTTGGCGGGCATATCGAGCGTTTGCTCGGCACGCTCTTGCAGGAAATTCACTCCCTGCCGGGCACGACATTTTCCAATACGAAGGCTCGTGGCGATTACGATTCCGATGGCAACGCCGTCATGACGCTCAATGAATTCGAGCGCTGGCTGGCTACCTACATTGTCGAGGTCTACCACCAACGCGCTCATTCATCGTTGGGTATGTCCCCCGTGTCCAAACTCAAGGAAGGTGTCTTCGGCTGTAGCACAAGACCAGGGACGGGCTTGCCCCCGAAGATTGTCGACGAGACTAGGCTTCGGCTGGACTTCATGCCCTTCGTGGAGCGTACCGTCCAAGATTACGGTGTTGTGATCGACGATATCCATTACTACCACGACGTTCTGCGTCACTGGATCAACGCCACTGAGCCGGGCAAGGCCAAGGTGCGCCGCAAGTTCATGTTCCGGCGCGACCCACGCGACATCAGCACCATCTGGTTCTACGACCCTGAGTTGATGACGTACTACCCGATCCCCTACCGCGATACCTCACATCCTCCGATCAGTATCTGGGAGCTCAATGAGGCCAAGGGCATGGTGCAAGGCGCAGGCAGTGACGAGGATACGGAGCGTGCAATCTTCCACGCGTACGACCGCATGCGCCAGATCGAGGAGGAGGCGAAGGGTAAGACCAAGGCGGTGCGCCGTGCAGCACAGCGGCGCAGTCTTGGGCTTGGTGCTACGACCAAGCAGTCGTCATCGCCGACCACGTTGCCTGCACATCAGGCAGAGGCTCCTGTATTGCCGAGCATCCTGCCGTTCGATGACATGGATGATATGAGTGATGACTAACCCGACTCCGCACCTGAACGAAATGGCCGCCAAGCTGCTCGCGCTGTCTGACGCGGAGCGGATTGAACGCATTCGAGCCTCGCGCTGGATCGGCTATCCCCGCGCCAAGACCATCCTCGACAAGCTCGAGGACTTGTTGACCTACCCGAAGACGCACCGCATGCCCAACTTGTTGATCGTCGGCGAGACCAACAATGGGAAAACCATGCTGGTGCAGCGTTTTCGCAAGCAGCACCCTGCGTCCGACAATCCCGGCGGCGATGGCATCGTCGTTCCGGTATTGGTCATCCAGGCCCCGCCTGTCCCGGACGAAGGGCGCTTCTACAACACCATCCTCGATGCGCTCTTCGCGCCCTACAAGCCGAATGATCGTGTAGACAAGAAGCAATTCCAGGCGATCAAACTGCTTCGCTACGTTGGCCTGAAGATGCTGGTTATCGACGAGATCCATCACATCCTTGCGGGCAATCTGAATAAACAGCGCGCGTTCCTCAATGTCATCAAGTACCTGGGTAACGAGCTGCAGCTTCCCATAGTTGGTGTCGGCACCAAGGACGCGTTCCGCGCCATCCAAACTGATCCGCAACTGGCAAACCGCTTCGAGCCTGCCGTCTTGCCACTGTGGAAGTTCGATGAGGCCTTCCTGCGCCTGCTCAAGAGCTTCGAGATGATGCTGCCGTTGCGACAGGCATCGAACCTGCACGACACGACGCTGGCCACGGCTATCTACTCACTGACGGAAGGACATATTGGTGAAGTATCCAAGCTGCTTACTAAGGCGGCCGTATGTGCGGTAGAGGGAGGGACGGAGTACATTGACGCCAAGGTGCTGAAAGCAACGGGTTGGGTCAGCCCATCTGATCGCAAGCGCCAAGTGGACCGGGTAGCCTAGGGATGCTTTCTGGCACATTCTGGCCCGCCCACCCGCGACCACTACCGGACGAGCTACTGTCGTCCTGGATTGTGCGTATCGCGGAAGCCAACGGTATCAAGCTCTACACCTTGACGCTGGGCTTGTTCGGAGATCGCCTTACACCGTGGCACCGGGACATTGATCGCTTGGCGCCGAAGTGGCTGCTTAAACAGATTTGCGCCAAGACTGGGGTTGGCTACTGGGACGCGTATCGCACGACGCTGACAGGTTACCGGACCAGCCTCTACCCACGCCGCCAGATCAGCGGACAGTTACGCTGGATTCTCCCGATCAGCACCTTTGGCCTTGATCGACACGGGTACGGGCAGCAGTTCTGCCCGGAATGTCTCGCGCAAGACGCTAGCCCTTACTTCCGGAGGTGTTGGCGGGTTGGCTTCTTCACGTTTTGCCCTACGCACGGCTGTATGCTCTTGGACGCCTGCCACGCATGCGGAGCTCCCGTGGCCGTGCATCGTCGAGACATCGGCCGCGACTTGGCTGAGAGCAAGGGCTTGGCGTATTGCCAGAAGTGTGGGGCTGATTACCGCACTGCGTTTCGCCAGAACGCCCCTGCAGCTGACGACCAAGAGCACTTGATTCACCGAGAGCTGCTCCATGCTGTAAAGGAGAGCTCAAACGGACAATCGCCCTATAACTTGGGATTCTTCGCTGTCCTGCACCAACTCTGCAAGGTGCTGGGCTCTGCGGCGAATGGTGGGCAGCTATTTCGATGGATTGAAGCTCAGCTTGCCCTTACTGCGTCAACACTGGCACCACCCCGGCGCGCCACCTTCGAGAGTCGTCGCATTCATGAACGACACGCATTGGTTGCTTTCGCATTGTGGTTGCTGTGCGATCTGGCACAGCGCCTGACCGCAGCGTGGCGCGAGAAAGCCGTCCGCTTTAACCACTTGCTCAAAGACTTGGATCAGCCACCGCGCTGGTATGCAGACGTTTGCACAACGCTGAAACGTCCAATGTCTCCCGCCCGAAGGCTCTAGGTGTGATGAGTCAAGATGTTGTTTTCTGCGTTATGCATATACCATTACCCTGGTCTGAGCCACGTTACTAACCGGTTTTCATTCAAACACTTGTCACGCAGGTGCCTCTGAGCGATTCGATGTCGGCGTTCTGCAATGCCGCGCTGCACCGCGCAGATGAGCTCAACTGATCAAGTGCTGCCGATCTTCGCGCACACTGCCCGCTAACGCACGGGATCTTTGGCAAGAGTTCTTTGCGACATAGGTTGTAGTATTAAAAAAGGCATAGTAAAGTCTTGTATGGCTCTCAAAAAAGTATTTTACGGTACTTCAAGGATACAAGCGCTGCGTAGAGTCGCCCTGGATGCCAACCTCTTGGCGACCCTGGGGCTCGATGTCGGAGATCTATTGAAGGTTGAGCTGGATATCGAGAACGAAACCGTTCTCTTGACGCGCGCAAGCTCCTCGCGTGACAGCGCCGTCCTTCCACCCAACGACGCGGATGTCTCGTGTTAGGAGATAGCGTCTTTACGGCTGACTCAGATGAGAGTCGTGGTTCTCAGAACGAGCGGGCGCGGCGCAGGGCGCTTGGCATCTACTACACGCCACCAGAGGCGGCGCGATTGCTTGCCGAGTGGACAATCCAGAGTAAAGGCGACCGAATACTCGAGCCAAGCTTTGGTGGCTGCGCAATGCTGGCTGCGGCAGTGTCTGTTTTGAAGGATTTGGGCTGTCAAGATCCATCGGGTCAGCTGTATGGATTTGATGTTGATGCTGCGGCATTTGGCCACTTAGCGGACCTTGGGCTTGATAACTCAACGGGAAATTTCAGAAAGCAGGACTTTCTTCTTAGTAAGGCTGGCGATCTGCAAGTCGATGCTGTGCTCGCAAATCCGCCCTTTGTTTCTTATCACCGCCTGACTGAAAATCAGCGCCAGATAGCTGAAGACCTGCGCCAACGGTATCTGCCGACCTTGCCAAGACTCGCAAGTCTGTGGGCATTCTTCTTACTCCACTCTATGACATTCCTGCGAATGGGCGGGCGTATGGCATTTGTGTTGCCGAATGCCGTGGGTACAGCAGACTATGCTCGCCCGCTCTTGGCATTTCTGGGTACAAAGTTTGAACATATTGAGCTCGTTCAGGTGAGTGAGCGGCTATTCATTCAAGCAGGAACGGATGAACGAATTTCCTTGCTGCTACTAAGCGGCTATATTCCGAAAGGGATGCTTCAGTCTCAGCCTATTCGCTACAAGGACGTGGTTCGTATTGATGAGCTTGAGACTAATGGAGCCCAAGGAGTTTCGTCGTCTCCGCCGGAATTTGGAACTGTTCGAGAGAAAGCCATTGCAGCCTTGGCTCCCTTTGTGGGGCCTACGTTAAGGCAGATCGATGTCGTTGCTTCAGTGCAGATTGGAGAGGTGATAGGCGACATCGATTTCTTCGTTCGACCAATGAAGGCGTGGCGCAAGCTTGGGATTGGCCCGAATCATCTGGTTCCGCTACTAACTCGCTCTGCGCAAGTGAAGGGCCTATTCGTACGACAAAGAGGCGAGGACGGTGACCACTTTGTGCCTTACTTGCTACTGCCGCCTGAACGGCGACAGCCCCAGGCGATCACAGGCTACATTAGCCAGTATGATGAAAAAACCATAGCGACAAACCGAACCTTTGAAAAAAGAACACCTTGGTATCGGTGCAGCTATGAAACAACTGCAAATGCATTCATCGGGTCGATGAGTCATGACTACCCACGTATCATCGGGAACAATGAACAAGTAAGTTGCTCGAATGCGTTCTACAAGATCAAAATTGTTGGTGACAATTTTGAGGTTGCGGACTGGCTTCCGATGCTATCTTTAACCACTCCTCTACGCTTGTCGGCAGAAATTCTTGGTCGCGTCAGAGGGAGTGGTGGCATCAAGCTTGAGCCTAGCGACGTGAGGCGACTGCTCATTCCGACCGCGTTGCCCTCTTTGCCGCCGGAACAATTCAACGCGCTGCGAAACAAGCTAAATCAGCTGGTTCAGTTGGGAGAGATAGATGCTGCTGAACAGCTGGCGAATTCAGAGATATATATAAAGCCGATGCTCATCAGCGCTCAAATGATGTCGAAGTTGAGGGCATTTAGAATTAGTTTGACGAGCTACCGGCTCATCAAACCGTCCAGATTACGCTAGTGCTCTTCGTACAAACCCTTCGAGTAGAAGGAAAAGTCTTCGTTCGCTGCCGCCGACAGAAAGCTCGCACAGGACTCGTAGTATGGCTTCAGGACAGCACGTTCCGCCTCTCTAACAAGACTGCGCCATCGCGGCTCCGTGCGCGCATTGATAACAGGCTGCTCACTCCCGAATTCCATAAACAGCCAGTTCAAGACTAGAATTAACGAAGTAGGTTGTACTGGAATGCGTGGCTGTGACCAAGACGGCAACAAATGATTGATGTGCTCTTCTTCATAGCCCGCATTTTTGTGATGAGGGCTAAGTTTTCCGCAGAGCTGTAGATGGTATGTGGGTTTTGACTCTGCTTGATTTCGAGCCGTAGCCGGTTCGAAGTCGAAATGAAACTTACGGGCTACGTTCAGATCGGGCGATTTCAGTTCTCCAATGAGGACGCTGTATGTCAACTGGGATATGTTGTCGCTATTGTCGGCGGAACATGCGAAACAGCCAACGTGAAAGTTCCGTTCAACCACTCGGCTTCCTGGATCTTCTCTTAGTCGAGTAGGTAGAGTGAAGCCAAGGTTCAAATCAATAGCTTTAGCTGCGCGCGCGATCTGTATTTGCTGCGCAGCGGATTGCAAAGAACCCAATCGACCAAACGCTGACAATGTCCTAATCGCTTGAATAGCGTCAGTCTCAAGACGCCGAAGCAAAGAGAATGAAATCAAGCTCAGCCTCCCCTGCGCGGATTGCGAATTTTGAGACGGGTTGGAAATCCGAGTGTTGCACTCTCTGTATCCGATGAGGGCATAGTAAAAACGTGCCGAACGGGTAGTCGTGCCAAACCTGTGTCGTCTGTGAATGCCACTACATCTGGTGCTGGACTGTGTTCGTTCGTGACGCCACAAACACTGAAGTCGGCCTCGGCTATATTGGGAAGCTTCCTGCCAGCATCCTGAGTTGATAGACGTGAGCACGCGGGTAGCATTGTGTACAACACCTCCGCTACAGATGAGACCCACCACCGAGGTTGAGACTTTGTGGCGAAAGGACCCTTGTAAAGAGCCTCATCGAAGAGATGGGCGACCTTGTGCTTGAATGAGGACTCATTCAGACCAAGAAGTGTGGCAGTGTGTAGTGTGTCATACAGAAACCCCGGCCTCTCTATCAGTACATCAAAGACCCATTTTGCGGTTCTATGCGGCGAAGTTCCGTGAACAAAGTGTGACTCAAATTCTTGAGGCAAGATCGTTAGCAAACTTGATCGATCAATATCAGGCGTGCCAAGGGCATCAATCAATTTTCCCCGTATCGGCAGCTTTTCAGGAAAGCACACGCGATTGAAATCGTTCGCTATAGAAAATAGCCTTTCAAGTGTCGTCTCGTCGTTCAAATGATTAACGTCGAAGAGGAACGTGTACTCCGACAAATCTTCGGAGTTAAAACCGTCGGATGACAAACCCTGTCCGGTTACGCAGACAATTGGTGTTTTGGGTAGCCGAATTCTGAGAAGATGAGCTAAACCCGAGCCGTGCACATCAAAAAGTCGTTTCGCAACACGCGAAAAACTGTGATCGAGCATGATCAGATCAGGCGGCCTAGAGAACCATTGATTTTCAATTCGTGCGCTTAGGTCCTCAAAAAGACTTGCTGTAACCTCTATTGGCTCTAGTCCGACCTCGACATTTTCTCCGTTGAGCGTGCCGTTCAAGCCGCCACTGTAACCAGAGGCGCGCGCTACATCATCGTCAATCCAAGCAAATTTAAAGTGTTTTGTCATGGCAACTCAATCTCCACACATGCGGCCCATCCGGTGTCGGGAGTAATAAATCGGATATCACCACCGCGGGCCCGAACAATATCTCGCGCTATAGAAAGTCCCAAGCCGCTTCCTGTGCCAAATGCAGCGGAGTCTTCAGGATTGGCGTTCTCTTCTAGGCGGTCATATAATTGCCCACTTGGATCAGAAATGAAGGGCGTGAAGACATCTGCGAAGTGTTTTTCATCTAGTCCGAGGCCATTGTCGGCAATTCGCAAGAAAGCTTTGCGGCCAACCTCTTCTGTCCAAATGCCAATATTTTTTTCTTCTTTGCCGCTGGCAATTAAAGATTTCACCGCGTTGGACAGAATGTTGATGAGAACAGAGTATGCCTCTCCCTCGATGATTGGCCCGATTTGTAGAGTTGGGGCAACTTTCTTAGATTCGATCCGAATGCCATAGATCTCCGTGACCAATCGGAAACAACTTACTGCTCGATCGAGAGCTGACTTCAGATTGACTTCGACGGCCTTTCTATCACTACGGAAAGCGCCAACGATCCCTGTCATGTCGACTAAACGTGCAAGTTGTCCTTGTGTTGCGCCCAGCTGTTGGCTCAGTGAGCTAAGCTCTTCTCCAAACTCTGGAACTTTTTTTGCAACCGCCCTTAATCTGGCGGAGGCGGCGCCCAGTGAAGCAATCGAGCTGCGAACTTCGTGAGCAAACAGCAAAGTAAGCGTAGAAGAGGACGCAACTAACCGAAGATGGCGCAGCTGACTTTGGCTGTCTACACTAATTGCCTCCAGAGCCTTTACTGTACGCAGAAGTGACTGCCGTGTTTCAGCTTGCTCTTCTGGTGGCAATGTCGTAACTAGCCGCGTAATCTCCTGACGCAGAAATTTTGTTGCACGAGGAGTAACATCAGCCTCTACGCGGCCTCCTTTTTTCTCGAGAAGGGAGTCAATGTCTTGGATTGCTTGACGAGCTTCGACGCTGGATCGCTGGCGTATGTATGCCTCGCGGTGAATCGTGGACCAATCGATAGCCATCCGTACGAAGGTTCGGAGTAGATCGAAAACCTCAGTCTCTACAAAACCTTGTCTATCCAGCCGCGGTTCCAGGCCAGGGATGCTCGATGAGACATCAACTTGCCCCAGAAAATTGCGCATCCCGAGCATATTCAACAAGACTCGAGATGCGTCGATTTTCTCGAGCGACGACGCGAAGTGAAGAAGCTCGGACTCTTCAGGGCGCCCCAGCCTCCGCCCGCGATCTGCATCGATGTTAAGCCAGTCATTGCCAGGATTTCCGTAGGGGTACATCCGGAATCCGTTGTATCGGATTTGTACCCCACCCCACTCTTCAACAAGTTGAGTGAGGACGTAGTTGGCGAGCAGGCTTGGATCGCGCACACCATCGCTTTTCGTGGCTGGCAAGATGCCGAGACGAACTCTGGCACCGAATATCGGCTTGAAGCGTGGAGCAGTGATATACGTCTTCTTTCCGCCAACCCCAGAGGCATGCAGAGTGAATGCCGCGCATCCATCTGTACGAACCTCGGCTTCCACTGTTCCCCATGAAGCATTGATGACGCGCTCCCGAAGATCTTCCTGCTCTGTGTCTTCTTCTCCTGGCACGGATAATTTGATAAGAAAACCCGGGTCTTCTTCAAAACTAGGTCGAGCAGTTCCAGAATTGCCCGCCATAACTACTAGTTGTCTACGTAGGTATTCGAATCCTCTGGATTTCCACTCGTCAGACGCAGCATTCGAAATGACTAGCCTTGTTCCCGTTGGCAATAGCTGCGGGAAAATTTGCGTTGTGCCGACACAGTCGATTGATTCAACTGTGGTCCCCGGAGTAAAGCTGTCCCAATCGAATGAAACCCTTGTTTTGACTGTGCATGGCTTTCCTTTTTTATCTTTGTCATGTGCAATTGTCTCGAGATCAAGGGTTCGACCCAAACGCCGACATGCGAATCTACCGACACCTTTCTTGCCGGTGCGTGGTCGCCCGAAGCGTTTGCTATTAGGCTCCTCTTCCTTATTTGTTGTGCCGATGCGCATCCAAAACTTAGAAACGTCTTCCGGTCGCATCCCGGTGCCGTTGTCTTCGAGAACAATCGTTGGGCCGCCATCATCGCGAGGGGAAATCGACACGCGTACAGACGTAGCGTCCGCGTCATACGCGTTCTTTACTAACTCTGCCAAAGCGACATGCACTGTTGACACAAGCTTCTCACCCAGCTCTCGCAGTAGAGCACTATCGACAGTGAAGTTGAATACAGTAGAGTTATCCATCAATTTTGCTCGGCTAGATGAAAACAAAAATATACATTGCTACGTTGCGTGCGCATGGTGCACAGTCGCACCTGCCAAAATTAGGTAGGACGGATGTCTAGTGCCTGTATGAGCTTTACGCCTTTGCTGTTGCTATCCCGTGCAGAATCTTGTCTGCGTATTCTGAGAGGGTTGGTCTAGTATGTTTCAGGCCATTAACTCTTTTGCGAATTCCCAGCAAAGACAAAGGTTTTATGTCGGCAATCCGGCCCGATTGCTTCGATAAGATAATTGCTACTTGGCTTATTTGATATGGCGTGAGAGGTCTTTCTTTTAAATCAAAAAAGATCTCGGAGCAATAACTGTCGACGGCAGGAGGTGGGCGTCTTTCAATTTCGACCAAATAATAGTAACTACCAAAAAATTGGATTTCTGCGAACATGAAATGTCGCAGCTGCCGCTTCCCGTGATCTATATACGCCCACTGCCGTTTTCCCGCCGCAGAAGTTCGCGCAGCCTTTATCAGTCCAGGCCCATCTACTAGCGGTAGCAATCTTGCCGCAACCGCTTTCCGCGAGTTCAACTCATCAATCAACGCAATAAATAAATCGTAAGAAGGAGGGAGGCATTCGCTGCGAGCCCTTTCCAACTCTGCTTTGCCGATGCCGTCTCCAGAGTGAGTGCCGTCAGCCGTTCCACTCATATTGGGGTCTGGGCTCACGGTTTTGGTGAGTTCGCCAGCTTTGTAGTTACAAAGTTCTTTGTCTTGCTTCTTGATCTCCTTGCCCTGCAGCGCTTGGAAGCTGTCCCCTGATAGTTCAAGCCGCTTTGGCAGCGTCTTGCTGTCAGGTTCTTTTACGCTTTGGAGTTGGAGAGGATTAAGTTCCTGCCCTTCGTCTTTACTTGGGCGGTTGATCGGAATCTTAGCCTGCTCCGGGAGATCAGTGTCCGGATTGGCTTGCCGGCCATCGTTGTCGGCCATGACTTGCAGGTCTTCGTAGGGGAAGGGAGCGGAACAGGATACGAGCGACAGCACTAGCCACCGTGTAGGCGCATAGCCTACTTTTTTGCAAAGGGCCTTGATTCTGACTTTGCCCGAGAACGGAAACGCGCTCTCGGGATTCGCGTGCCGAGTGTTGGCGAAGTCTCGCATCATCGAGTCGCTCACTCGTCGGGCACCGTCGAATGCTGCCTGTGAGTTAAGTATCCGGGCGATGGTCCAGCAATCATCGTCGCTGACATCTTGCCGCCGACAGACTACCGCAAGCTTTCCATCGAGGCCGGTGTAGTCTGGATCATAGATGCTCGACGGGGAGTGGATGAAGTCGCCATCAAAGATTGCCTTCGAGAGTCGTGTCGAGTTGGCGTAGTAGAAGCGGATTAACTCAATGGCGGGGATGATAATTCCCGCTGGATCACCGTTGTACGGTAAGACAATACACTTGGTGTTCTTGCCGTAGCCCATCAACCGATGGTCGCGGAAGGGAACAAGTCCGGCTAGGCCAACTTTGTCGGTGGCTATGTAGCAGTTCGGTAGGCCAGGGGGGATTTCGAGATCGAACACTTGCTCGACACCGCTACGAAGCATTTCGAGCTTGCCGTCTCGCCAAAGGGAGCCCATGCGCAACAAGGGGAGCTGTCCAACGCCGATGGGTGCCATGCGCAGGATGTCTTGCTCCACGGCGCCCTCCGTGTGCCAAGCCCCCTTGGCGTCGTCCTTCACCTTGGTCAGGACAACCTGTAGTTTGTATTCCGTCGCAACATCGAGGTCGCGCTCGATGCCGCCAAACCAGTTGAGTCGCCAAGTTGAACCAGGGCGACTCGGGTCTTTGAACTCTTCAATGACAAAATGCTGAATGGGCATGGGGAGTCATTGTAGCTCCGTAGCGACAAGCGATGTGAAGGCGAGCTTGTGTCATTTTCCAATACAGGAAGACGCGACCTGTGCTCAGAGGGTCCGCTCGCCGGTCTAACCACGTGCTTTGGTGTTTCGCTGGCCGGCTATGAATGCACTGCTGGCAAGGAGGCTATGTTTCTCATTGGTGAGCCCGCCAGCAAAGAATTCAGCGTTTAGGCGCTCAATCTCGGGGTCAAGGATGAACCCTCAAGGCAGCACGCTGCCGCGTGCAAAATCAATGGCGTCTTGCCTACGGAGGCGTTCCAATTCGCCAACCACATCCAAGCAATAGCCATTCTCGATGTGAGTCGCGTTTATCGATGTTCAGTCTTGTCCAGTGATGGATTTGTCAACCACCCCCGCTCCGTGGGCCTGCTGGTCGGCCCAGTAGCTGGAGCGGACCAT
>APMI01004267.1_pt1 | contig 13052 bp, 10 predicted proteins | sample 667938 | NCBI WGS metagenome assembly APMI01 (sample SAMN01084076, study PRJNA167559) | wastewater metagenome | biome: Wastewater | place: Denmark: Ejby Moelle, Odense | collected 2011-11-28 | reverse complement strand
AGTTTCGACTACCGTAGTTATCGCCACCCTTGCTAGAGGAGACGTACCCCAATCTCAATGGGATTCTCATATTCTCTCGCACAAAGTTGTATTCAATTCCTGTACCGAAAACCGACTGGTTCGACCGATCATAGGCTAGATATCCGTCGCCGCCAGAAAAATACTGAAGATCAGCACCCAATACCAGATAATCGTTTCCACCGCGAAGGTTGTCTTTTCGATAAGCGCCCCCGAGCATGAGACGACCAGGCAACCGGCTGTAAAGTCCTGAAGTCTTGTCGTTTGCAGATAGATCGATTGGCGTTCGGTAGCTTAAACCAAAGCTCATGTTGCTCGCGGTCGGCGAAGTGTATTGGACACCGACGATGCCGCCGAATCCATGTCCCGTAGAAGAAATCGAACTTCCAAACGGAACCGAAGCACTGCTGGAATCTACCGCTGAACCTGATTCAGAGAAAGCAACCTTCTGTTCCACGTAGGTTAAACCCAAACCAAAGGCAAGGTTCTGGGCTGCGTTGTGGTTACCCCAAGCCAAAGTGTAGAAGTCCGATCTTGCGTCCAGTGTTCGAACATAGTTTGATACGGTGAAGCCTCCGGTACCGCCTGATCCGATTCCAGAACTCGGGCCAATTCCACGATCATGGATATATCCGCCAACGGTATAGCTGAACGCCAATGTTCCCTTACCTCGCTTAAACACTTCGCTCATCGGAACGGAATAGCCGAGATGCGAAAACTCCATTGAACCGCGACTGCCAGTTGAAGAATACTGAGGAGAGCTGAGCGTCCCTCCAATGTGAGTATTCGACTCAGGCAAGTTTCGGTAGGTCAAACCGACCGACCTTTTGTCCAGATATGCCAAACCTGCTGGGTTGTAATAACTTGACAGCGTACTGGCATCGGTCGAGTTGAATGAGCCACCAGCGCCCATGGACCGCCCTCCCGCATCGAGTGCGTTGAGCAAATCGGGAACTTGGGCAAACGAGCTAACAGCGAGCGCCAGTGCTCCTACAGCTGTGGATGATGCTCTTAAATTCAATTTATTCATGTGATTCTGAACTCGATTAACGTGAACGACCAACTGTTAGTTTAACTTCCTGCGGCGTTCCACTATTTCCTGCTCTATCAATTGCGGTCGCGACAAGATAAAACTGAGATGGAAGCAAGCCTGACTTGTACTGAATTCGGCCGGTCCAACGGCTCGTTGTCGAGCCCGATGATTTGTAGCTGATGCGAGCGACTCGACAAATAAAAGTTCCGTCAGTCCGCTTCGCTATGACGTCAACCCCTGTCGAATCTACCGAAGAGGAGCTCGCATCCTGAACATCAACCAGGATAGTGATCGTTGTGCCCGGAACGATTTTTGTATCTGTTCTAGGGTAGCTAATCGTGATAATTGGTGCGACTCGGTCGATGGTCACGCTCTGTGATTTGGTTGCTGAGTTCTCGGCAAGGTCGGTTACCTTGATCGTGATTGTTTGAGGTCCATCAGAGGTAACCAGCGATGTGTCCCAGTCGACAGAGATGTCGTTAGTTGTTCCCGTGTTGTTGGGAATGTCCTGACCGTTCACTTGGACAGTCCAGTTCTTAATGCTGCTTTCTTTGACTGTCGCTCGAATCTTTACAATTCCGCGAACATATTGACCGTCATTCGGGCTGATTTCTAGAAACTTTGGAGCGACGACATCCACCTTAACGCTTAAGGTCGTCGGCGAATAAGTATTGTTTGGCTCCGTCGCCGTAACTACGATCGTGTAATAGCCTTCTGGTGATGAATTATTGAAATTCAAAGACATCGAGCCGTTTATCGTTCCGTCGGTGTCTGGCGTGAATTTCTTGGTCAGGGTCGTGCTACCCGAGGGGCCAGTTACCACCGCTGTCACGGTAACTTGAACACTAGCACCCGAAATATTAAAGGTAAGTGAGTTGCTCGTTCCGAGATAATCACCATTCGTCGGCGAGGTTACAGTGAGGTTGCCAGCGAAAGACACCACCCAAAGAGTGAGCAACGCAAAAACTAGTACAGCACGGGTGAGTATCTTCATGGTCTGATTCCATCCTCGCCTAGGCGACTTGCTACTATTCTTGCTGATTTCCAACGAGGTAGTCAACAAATAAGCCGACTCCACCTTGAACGTTAGTTCTTGTCACTAGTTTTGCGGCCCGTATCAGTGTAGGATGCCCGTTTGCCATTGCCGCGCTCAATCTGGCCCATTGCACCATTTCTAGGTCATTTAGGTAGTCGCCAATCGCAGCAGTTTTGTCGACAGGAACATTCAGTAGATCAGCTAGTCTTGCTAAGCCAACTGCCTTATTTATTCCCTGTGGCATAACCTCAAGATATTCAGGTTCAGATTCAGTCAGAGTGCAATTCGGAATCGTTTCAATACTGAGATCTTTTGACAAGCTTTGAATCTCTTCAGGCGAAGCCACAAAAATCATTTTCGTGATGGGGGCACTCAAGATAGTGTCTACATCCGTCGTCTGAACTTCGATTACGCGCTCTCTTCCTTGATAAACCTCACCCCAATAAGTTCTCTGTTCTTGTAAAACTCCACTATCGGTGTAGTAAACAAGGTGAAGATTCTTAACATGCCCTACTTCACAAGCTCGGGCGACCGTCTCTTTTGAGATTACATCTACCTTTGTTTCACCCGATGAAGTCTCGACATGCGCTCCATTTGAAGCAATGTAATGCGGGGCAATACCTATTTCTTTCGCCAGTGCCTTCAAGCTAGCAAGCCCACGACCACTTGCCAGCGCAACTTCCCCTCCAGCATTCAAAAACCGATGAAGACCCACGACACTGTCTTTTTGAGGCACGCGGTTGTCATCCAAGAGAGTGCCATCTAGGTCCACGGCAAGAAGACTAGCTCGCATTACTTAAAACAACCGTGAAGATGCCAGGGCAGATCGCCAAAGATGGAAATAGTGCCTTTGCACCACGAGGAATATTTGAGTATGTCAGCCGCACCTGTTCATTTTGCCGAACAACAAGTCGTTGTATTCAGACTTGCTACCGAAAACTATGGAATCGACATCTTCCGAGTCAGTGAGATCATTCGACTGCGAGAGATCACTCCAATTCCTGGTAGTGCATTGCATCTACGGGGTTTGGTTAACCTACGAGGCAAAACCATCCCAGTCATTAGCCTTCGAAGCCGTTTTGGACTAGCCACAGACGAAGACGGCGATAACACAAGGATTATCGTTGTTGAAGGTGAGCATGGCCTTGTGGGCATTGTGGTTGATGCTGTCTGTGAGGTTTTGACCCTTGAGAGCGAGTCCATTGAAGACAAACCCTCTCTCATTGACGACCCAGACACAGAGTTCGTGCGGGGAGTAGCACGGAACGAGGACCGACTGATCACGCTTTTAGACCTGGATAAAGCTCTGAACATTTAAGGAGAGATATGAGCGCAGAACTCGATATGACCCAGTATCTCGGGTTGTTCCTGCAAGAGGCAGACGAACAACTTGAGATTCTTGAGCAGGAGACACTCAAGCTTGAAGACGATCCGACAATGGATCGTCTGAACACCATTTTTAGGGCAGCACACACACTTAAGGGATCAAGTCGTGCGATGTCGTTCGATACTTTTGCAAGCGTGACGCACGAAATGGAGAATCTGCTCGATGCGTTACGTGCGGGCAAGATCAAAGTGAATACTAAGATCGCCGATACGCTGTTGCGATGCCAAGACTCGCTGAGAACGATTCGCGCCTCTATTGCCGAAGGTAACGGCGACAAAGCCGATGTCGAGGCACTAGTCGCCGAAGTGATTGCTCTTCAAGGCGAACAATCTGATGAAGAAGAGACAGTTTCGGTTGCGAACGAACTCCCGCTGGATGTTGTCAAAGCGCTTAATGAATGCACCGGAGAGGCCCCTGTCTATAAAGCGAAGTTCGTCCTTCATCCCGACTGTGTGATGAAGTATGTTCGCGCGTTTATGGCAATCAATGTGGTCCACGACGGTGGCGAACTTCTTGCGACAATTCCGGATCCAAATGCGCTTGAACAAGAACAGTTTGATTTTGAGTTCGAACTCTATTTCCAGCACAAAGAATCTGTAGCTACTCTGAAGACGAGGTTTGAAGGCATTGGCGAAGTCAACTCATTCGAAGTTGAGACTTACAAGACAGCACGACCTGCCAGTGAAATTCAACTAAAGGTTGAGGAATCAAACCTGGAGCCAGTTCACGCTCCGAAGAAGGTTGAAGCTAGCCAAACGGTTCGAGTGGATGTTTCGCGGCTCGATGAGTTGATGAACCTTGTTGGCGAACTTGTCATCGACCGAACACGAATTGCCCAGATTGGCTCAATTCTATCAAGTAAGTACACCAGCGACGAAAGCATTGAAGCACTGGGCGAGACGGTCGGGCACATTAGTCGAATCACCTCTGATCTGCAAGATCAGTTAATGAAGGCAAGAATGTTGCCTATCGAGACAGTCTTGAATCGATTCCCAAGAATGGTTCGGGATTTGGCTCAGAAGATCGGCAAAGAGGTTAAGCTTGAACTTAATGGTGGAGAAACAGAACTAGACAGATCTGTTATAGAGGCGATCGGCGATCCGCTCATCCATATCCTCCGAAACTCGATAGACCACGGACTCGAGGCTCCTGGTGATCGAGAAAAACTAGGGAAACCGAGAATTGGTCAAGTCACGATCAATGCAAAACATCAAGAAAATCACATTGTTATCGAGATCATCGATGACGGCCGTGGAATAGATGTCAGTAAGGTTAAACAGAAGGCGGTTTCAAACGGACATCTCTCGCAAGAAGCTGCTGACCGAATGACCGAAAAGGAGGCCCTCAACCTTATCTTCCTAAGCGGAGTAAGCACCGCCAAAGAAATCACAGAAGTTTCAGGACGCGGAGTCGGCATGGACATTGTCCGATCCAACGTTCAAAAGCTTGGAGGTCTGATCGATGTCGAGACGACAGTCGGTGTAGGTTCGAAAGTTACACTTCGTCTTCCGTTGACACTTGCGATTATCCGTGGGCTCCTTGTGAAGGTATGCGAAGTTGTGTACGTCATCCCGCTTGGAGCAGTTGTCGAGACTCTTCTCGTGACGAACGATCAGATTCAAAGCGTTGCCGGTCAAGAGGTGATCGTCATTCGTGGTTCGACCACTCCACTGGTCCGGCTCCGAGAAACCTTTGGCCGTAATATTGCTCCAGATAACGAGCCAACATCACACTATGTGGTCATTGTTGGACTGGCAGAACAGCGAGCAGGATTGGTAGTCGACTCTCTCGTCGGAGAGCAGGAAGTCGTGATCAAATCACTCAACAGATTCTGCGGAGAGATACGAGGAATCTCAGGTGCAACGATCCTCGGCAACGGCAATGTTGCTCTCATTTTAGACGTGTCCGGTGTGCTCCAAGAAGCAACAGCATGAACTCAAGACCTCTGATCCCTCAATCACTCGCTGACCAACTTCGGTCAGAAATCGATGATGCGCTTGATCATCTGCCAGCCCTGCCTCAATCGGTTCTCAAGGTTGTCGAAGAGACCAATCGACCGGAGCCGAATGGACTGAAGGTTGAGCAGCACATTAGTAGTGACCAAGCACTCGCGGCCAAGTTGCTTCGAGTCGTTAACAGTTCGTATTACGGGCTGTCAAGGCAGATCAGCGCTATCGGTCAGGCCATCGTGATTTTGGGAATGCAGCAGGTGAGGAACCTAGCACTTAGTGTTGGGGCGGTCTCGACATTGGAATGTCGATCTGTGCGTCAACAGGAAGTGATGAAGCGTTTCTGGATGCATGCCTTTGCCTCTGCTGCTGCGACACAGCTCATAGCAAAACGCAAAGGGATACATGGTCGATCAATGGAAATCATGCAAGTTGGAGCATTAATCCATGACATCGGTCGGCTATTTCTCTATTGGCGATTTCCAGATATCTATGAACGTGCGATGATCGAGTCCATCGACACTGGTGTTCCGATGGAGAAGGTTGAGAAACGCATTTTTGGTGCCGATCATTCAGAGATCGGCTTAAAGATGGCGATGAAATGGAATCTGCCTCAGATTCTATGCGACATCATTTCGATGCACGAAGGTCCATTCACAGAAGCTACAGAACCGATGATCCTCGGTGTTCATGTGGCTGATAGCTTGACCAAACACATTTACTGCGGCGACTGGCCCCCGACCAATACATTGCTCGATCCAATTGCAGACGCATGGCTTAATCAGCCGGAGGAAGCAGTCGAGGCGCTGATCAACGAATTGAAAGACATCGTTGAAAGTGTCAACCAAATGTACAACTTAGTTGCAGCCTGAGGAGTAGACAATATGGCATCCACAAGCGGAATCACAATCTCTGGAATTACTAGCGGACTCGACACCGACGGTATCATTTCAAAACTTGTTTCGGCAGAGGGTGCCGCCTCATCGCGCCTTCAAGCGCAGCAGACTCAACTTCAGAATCAGCAATCTGTTTATTCCTCTTTGCGCACAGCATTGTCGACACTCTCGACTGCCGCTGGTACGCTCAACATGGCTTCGACATACCAAACAGTGTCTGGAACCAGTTCGGACACTAGCGTAGCAACAGTATCAGCTAGCAGCGGAGCAACAGTCGGAACATATAGTCTTACTGTAAGTTCTTTGGCTCAGACACAGAAGATTTCTTCTTCTGCTCAATCAGATACAACTACGGCTCTGGGTCAAACAGGTTCCTTCATCATTAATGGCAAACAAGTTGATATCACCGCCAGCGATACCCTGACAAGCATTGCCACAAAAATAAACTCGGCAGGATCAGGAGTCACTGCTAGTCTAATCAATGGCGGTACTGGCAGCGCTTATCTGACGATTGCAGCTGGTTCTAGTGGAATCTCGAATAAGATTCAGCTGGCCGACGTAACCGGGTCGGTTCTAAGCAACTTGGGAGTGGTCTCTGGCGCTTCGTCGTTCAGAAGTGCCGTGACCAATGGTGGAGTGAGCAACTCCTTTTCATCAAACACTTCAACCCTCACATCGTTGGTTGGTAGCTCGCTGACGGCTGGCACGATAACGATTGACGGTTCGAGCGCGATTAGCATCGACCCAACCACAGATTCACTACAAACGGTGGCAGACAAAATCAATGCGGCAGGCGTCTCTGGTGTTTCGGCAACAGTCAAGTCAACGACAAAGGGAGGAACGACAACCTATCAATTACAGTTAACCGACACCAATGGAACTCCTACGATCACGGATTCCAGTAACTTGCTATCTGCCATCGGCTTACTCCAGAAGAATCCTACGAAAGAGCTAGTATCAGCGCAAGACGCAAGCTACACCCTGGACGGAATTGCCCTAACAAACTCTTCAAATACGATCACAGATGCAATCCCAGGTGCTTCTCTAACTTTACTCGCCGCGAACAGTACCACTCCAAAGACATCCACCATTAATCTCACGCAGGATCTGTCATCGACAAAGGCCAACATCAACAACTTTGTCTCTGCGTACAACAACCTGATCTCGTTTATAAGCTCGAATAGTAGCTTCGATACAAAGACTTTTAATACGGGACTGCTATTTGGAGACTCAATCGCGAATCAGGTCACTTCGGGATTATCTAGCACACTTTTCACTTCGATTCCCGGTCTTGACTCGAGTTTCGACAATCTTACGGACATTGGATTTTCTTTTGACTCGAATGGGAGTCTAGCGGTCGATGACGCGAAGCTCACCTCCGCGTTAACGAACTCGTCTTCCAGTGTCGCGAAGTTGTTCATGGCGACTGGTCAGGGTTCGAATGATGCGCTCAACTTTGTGTCTTCTACGAGCAAGACGAAAGCATCATCGACTGGTTACGATGTCAACATAACCCAGTTAGCCACCAAGCAGTCCTTTGTAGCAGGAACAGCTCAAACCACAGCAAACTCGTCGTCTGAGAACTTATTGTTCAACGGGGCAATGTTTGGGAACACTCAGTACACACTCAGTCTTGACGCCGGCAGTACGCTCGCTACCACTGTAGCCAAAATCAACGGAGACTCTAAGCTTAAGGACTTGGTGTACGCGACAATCGAAGGCGGCAAGCTGCGTATCGACTCCAAACGCTTCGGTACTAACGGAAACTTCACTGTAACTAGCGATCACAGCTCGTCTACCAGTAATAGTGGCGTGGGAGTTGGTGGCGAAGGCACAACGGTAGCTGGTGTTAACATCGCCGGAACGATAGGCGGAGAACCTGCGACTGGTAATGGACAGTTTCTAACCGCTGACACGGCGAACGCTTATACATCCGGACTGCAAATTCAGTACACCGGGAACTCTCTGGGTTCAGTGGGGTCCATGGCCGTCAGGCTAGGGATTGGCAACATCGTCTCAACGTATGTCGGAACATTGACCGACTCAACAAACGGCCTACTTTCTGCCGCAGATAAATCCTTACAGTCCCAAATAGACGATCTAGACTCACAACTCACAAAGTTGAGCGATCACCTTACTGACTACAAAACCCAACTGCAAGAAAAGTTTGCAGCGATGGAAGAAGCCATGAATACAGCCAAGACACAAGCTTCTCAGCTGTCTTCATTCTTCTCCTCATCGAGCGGGTAATAACTCGCTTACTTTCCGTAAGCGAGTTCAACTACTTTAGCGGCAGCTTCTTTCACTGTCGCACACGGAATGATCTTTGTATCGGCGAGGATCTTTCGACCTTCCTCTACAGCAGTTCCTTCCAACCTTGCAACGACAGGAATGTTGATATCCATCGTCGAAAACGCTTCGACAAGACCAAGTGCCACTTGATCAACTCGAGTGATGCCGCCGAAAATGTTCAGAAGAAGCCCTTTAACATTGGGGTCCATCATGATCAGCTCAACACAAGCTTTGACTCGATCAGCCTTTGCTCCACCACCAACATCCAAGAAGTTTGCAGGCTTACCACCGGCAGCATTGATCTCATCAAGAGATTGCATGACCAGACCGGCACCGTTACCCATAATTCCAATCTCGCCGCCGAGTCGAACGTAAGCAATTCCTCTCTTACTCGCTTCGGCTTCGATTGGGTCTTCTGCGCTATCTGCACTTGTTTCCTGATAACTCTTGTGTCGGAAAAGAGCGTTCTCGTCGATGCTGACCTTCGCGTCAGCAGCGATCAACTTTCCTTCTGGAGTTGCTGCACATGGATTGATTTCAATCAAATCAGCATCGGTCTCGACAAACGCTTTTACAAGCGCCTTGATCATCGCTACCATCTGGTTCTGGACTGGCTTTGGAATCTTCGCATCAACTACAGCTTTTCGAACTTCGAAATCGGCAACTCCCCAAGCAGGATCAATCGGAAGCTTCACGATTGCATCCGGATTTTTTGCCGCTACTTCCTCAATCTCCATTCCGCCTTCGGCGCTCAACATCACGATGTTCTGCTGAATGTTTCGATCAGTTAGAACGGAAACATAGAACTCTTGTGCGATGTCGACTGTTTCGCCAACGAGAACCTTTTCGACGATCATGCGGGCTGGGTTTTGGATGCTGACTAGCTTTTTGCCGATCAGTTCTTTGGTGAAGGTCGCAGCGTCATCTGCATTCTCAAATAGCTTAACGCCACCAGCTTTTCCGCGGCCACCCATAAGGACTTGAGCCTTCACGACAACTTTACCGCCAAGCTTTTCAGCAATAGCGCGGGCCTCTTCAGGGTCCGAGGTAACGTCGCCTGCCGGCACCGGGACTCCGTAACGCGACAGAAGGTCTTTGGATTGATACTCGTGAAGCTTCATTGTTTTCTAGGATACCGAGTTCCTTGTAGACTGATGTGATGCATGCGATGAGAGGTGGTCAAGTTAGGGCAGGAAAACCGCAACCGATCAACCGATTAACCCTCAGAAGGGTATTGAAACTGTTTCTCCCTTACAAGTCGCAGCTTTTTCTCATATCCGGTATGGTGATTGTGGGGTCTGCGTTTACTATTGCTCCCCCATTCTTATTACAACACATTGTAAATGATGGGATCATCGCGAAGAATCTGCGTATCGTCACAACGCTGAGCACGCTTACGCTTTTGATCACTGTTTCCGGGATTGCGTCTAACCTGGGTTACGGCTACATGAGCGTTCTGGTTGGACAGCGCATCATGCGTGACGTTCGAAACGGCTTATTCGAACATCTGCAGGCGATGTCACTTCGCTTCTTCACCAGCACAAGAACTGGCGAAATTCAATCTCGTTTAGCCAATGACGTCGGCGGTGTACAGTCCGTAGTGAGTGACACCGCTGCAAATCTGCTGTCAAATCTGGTCATGGTGGTTTCGTCTATCGTTGGCATGGCCCTTCTTGATTGGCGCTTGACACTACTCTCCATTGGAGTCACACCTCTGTTTGCGGTTATCGCAGCCAAGGTCGGCGAGGGCGCTAGAAAGATTCGTCAGAAGTCGCAAGAGCAATTGGCTGACCTCAACTCAACGATGGCGGAGACACTCTCGGTTTCTGGAGCTTTGCTGACCAAAACAAGCGGACGACAAGCCTTAACTTCCGCTCGATTTGCGAAAACGAATGAAGACCTGACACACACAAACGTTCAGATGGCGATGATCTTTCGAATGTTTGGAGCCATCTTTGGACTCACGTTTTCTGTTACTCCCGTTCTGGTGTATTGGCTTGCGGGCTATCTGATTGTTGGACACCAAGATGCTCGGCTGACAATCGGCACAATAGTGGCTTTTACTGCGTTGCAGGGCAGGATGTTTTTTCCCCTTACCGGACTGCTAAACGTTCAAGTTGAATTGGGGAGCGCAATGGCTCTGTTTGATCGCATCTTCGAATACCTGGATATGCCTATCGACATCAAAGACGCCACCGACGCGATCGAGCTTGATGAGAAGCAGGTTAGGGGCGACGTTTCTATCCAATCGGTAACGTTTCGCTATGATTCAACTCAAGCCGAACCAACACTGAATCGGGTCAGTCTTTCTGCCAAATCTGGGCAACTTGTAGCGTTAGTCGGTGCTTCCGGTGCAGGAAAAACTACGGTGACCTACCTGATTCCCAGGTTGTACGATGCCGATTCTGGTTCTGTATCTATCGACGGCACAGACGTTAAGCACATAAGGCTAGCCTCTCTAGGCAAACTCATCGCTGTTGTAACTCAAGAAACTTATCTCGTTCACGATACGATCCGCGAGAACCTTCGATACGGGAAACCAGATGCTTCCAACGACGAGATCGAGGCGGCGGCCAAAGCTGCCGCGATTCATGACCATATCGTTTCGCTACCAGACGGATATGACACCGTGGTCGGTGAAAGAGGATATAAGCTCTCTGGTGGCGAAAAGCAACGGGTTAGTATTGCGCGCGCTTTGCTCAAGAACCCGCGAATTCTGATTCTTGATGAAGCCACTTCGGCGCTGGATACTCAGTCTGAGCGGCTAGTTCAGAGTGCCCTCAGCGAGTTGATGAAAGGTCGAACGACCTTTGCTATCGCCCACCGGCTCTCGACCATTCAAAGAGCAGACCAGATCGTCGTTATGCAAAAAGGAAAGGTCATTGAGCAGGGCAAACACAGCGAGCTACTTAGCCTGGAAGGCGAATACGCGAGGCTTTACAACCTCGGGTTTGAGGAAGCTGATAGCTAAGGATAAGAGACCCCGACACGCAGGTCGGGTGTCTCGTAGCGGAGGTTATTTAGTCGTTGGGCCGTTCATGCCCTTGCCGTACTGGGCGGCTTGATCACCCATATGAGCTTTGATAGCTCCTATTTGTGCAGCCTTAGCCTGGGGTGGCATATGAGGATCTGCCTCTATCCGTTTTATTTCTGCCTCCTGATTCGCTTGCAATTTTTTTGCGTCGATCTTGACCTCTCCTCCATAGTTGCTTTCACCGCAACCAAAAAGAAACCCCGACACGACCACCGACCATACTAGAGTTTTCATGTTCATGGCCTGCAACTTAATAGGGATACCCAGCAGGATCTTGTGGAGACGCCTCAGGAATGTAGATATTTTTCACCCAATCGATCTGAGTAGCCGTCTTCGTTCTACCCATCGTTCTGGCATGTCCATCTAGGAATACAAACGGGACCTGATTGTTGTAGCGGTACCGTGGGAACATGCCGCAACTTGCCCAAGTATTCCAACTTTCTGGAGTCTCACTGTTGCCAGACGAAGGCTCGTAGTATTGATAATCGCAGTCGCCGTGATTAGGTTCAATGGATCGGTTACTACCCTGTCGTCGAGGAACTCCGTTCGTTCTGTCCCAATCAAGCCAGTCAGTCCAGTCCCATTCCCAAGCTGAAAACTGTAACAAGTTTGCATAACCGAGGTTAATACCTCTTTCCTCAACCATAACCTTATCGGCTGCCTTGTCGATTTGAGTCACGCTGAAAACCGGCGGAACTGTTGGATTCCAAGGTGCGACGCCGTCTCGGAAGAGGTCTTGGTGAACTGCGTAGGAACCATTTCGTTGCTTAGTCGAATCTCCCGGAGCGCGGAAAATTCCGTTCATTCCGTACAAATCCCAAGTTGAAACAGACGGGTTTATTTCTTTGGTGAATCCGTTTTTGATGTATGGATAGACAACTTCAGTCCAACCGTGCCAGGTGTAGGGGTTGAATGGGGCTATGTATTGGTTCATGGGCAACATGTCATCGTTATCCGCGCTGTACATGTGAAATCCCAGACCGATGTTCTTTGCGTTCGATAGTGACTGTGTTTTCTTTGCTGCCGCTTTGGCTTGAGCAAACACAGGAAATAGTATCGCTGCCAGAATCGCTATGATTGCGATGACTACAAGCAATTCAATGAGTGTAAATGCAGAGCGTCTTTGCTTCATTTTTATCCTTCTAAACAATGTGCGGTCGAAGACCGAATGACGAGTGAGGTTTCAAAAACTTTTCCGGTAACGGGCCTTTGTTGCGTTGCGGCAAGCACAACAGCTTCGAACGCGAATTCAGCCATTTCTTCGACGGGCTGTCGGATCGAGGTAAGGGCTGGTGTATAAGTTGCTGCGGCTTCGGTATCGTCGAAGCCGACAATACTGAGTTGGTCGGGAACAGAAACATCCAACTCGTTGGCAGCGGAAATAGCCCCAAACGCGCTCATGTCGTT
>APMI01006464.1_pt1 | contig 13054 bp, 6 predicted proteins | sample 667938 | NCBI WGS metagenome assembly APMI01 (sample SAMN01084076, study PRJNA167559) | wastewater metagenome | biome: Wastewater | place: Denmark: Ejby Moelle, Odense | collected 2011-11-28 | reverse complement strand
ACCTCGCCTGGTTCGGCCTGGAGGGTGACGAGGACGCGCTTGCCCGCCACTGGCTGCACCACGGCGCCAAGCTCGTTGTCGTCACGCGCGGCGCCGAAGGCGCGGTCGGTTATACGGCCGATCACAAGGTCACGGTACCGAGCGAGCGCGTGAGCGTCGTCGACACGGTTGGCGCGGGCGATACGTTCGATGCCGGCGTTCTCGCCTCGCTGAAGATGCAGAACCTGCTCACCAAGCAGCAGGTGGCGAAGCTTTCGGAAGACCAGATCGCCAAGGTCCTCGCGCTCGGCGCTAAAGCCGCTGCCGTCACCGTCTCCCGCGCCGGCGCCAACCCGCCATGGGCGAAGGAAATCGGGCTGGCCTGAGCCTTCATTCCCCTGTCATCGCCGCATGGTCAAAGAGGCCATGCTCGATCACATCGCACCAGATTCGCCCGCACCGGCTCGCCCTGACGGGCAGCCGCCCACCATCCTCATCGTCACGGATGCCTGGCGCCCGCAATTGAATGGCGTCGTGCACACGCTGGAGGAGCTTGCCCGCTCGATGGCCGAGGAGGGTGTGAATATGGTGTTCCTGACGCCGGAGAAATTCGCGACGGTGCCGCTGCCGTCCTATCCGGAAATCCGCCTCGCGATCGCCTCGAAACGCCGCGTTCTTGCCGAGATCGAGGAGGCCTCGCCCGATTATATCCACATCGCAACCGAGGGGCCGCTCGGCATGGCGGCGCGGCGCGCCTGCCTTCAGCGTCGGCTGCCGTTCACGACGGCCTACCACACGCGGTTTCCCGAATTCATCAGCGCGCGCCTGCCTATCCCCGAGAGTTGGAGCTACTGGTGGCTGCGCCGCTTCCACAATGCCGGCGAGGGCATGATGGTGGCAACGAAATCGCTGGGGGCGGAAATGGCGGCGCGCGGGTTCAACCGCATCAAGCGCTGGTCGCGTGGTGTCGATACGAAGCAGTTCGACCCGGCAAAGCGCCGGGATATCGGCCTGCCGCGGCCGATCTTCCTCAATGTCGGACGCGTGGCCGTCGAGAAGAACCTGCCGGCCTTTCTCGATCTCGACCTGCCGGGCAGCAAGGTCGTCGTCGGCGATGGGCCAGATCTGGCCCTGCTGCGCCAGCGCTACCCCGATGTTCATTTCCTCGGCCGCAAGACCGGCGAGGATCTCGCGACGCTCTACGCCTCGGCCGACGTCTTCGTCTTCCCGAGCCGCACGGATACGTTCGGCAATGTCATGCTGGAAGCTCTGGCGAGCGGCGTCCCCGTCGCGGCCTTCCCGGTGACGGCGCCGCGCGATGTGCTGGGAGACGCCGGCGCCCTGTCGGAAGACCTGCGCGCGGCGGCGCTTGCGGCGCTCGATATCCCCCGGGATGTCGCGCTGAACCGCGCGGCCACCTATAGCTGGCGGGCATGCGCTCTGGAGTTCCTCGGAAACCTCACCCGCGTGCCGCGTGGTGCTTTCGCAGCGCGCCGTCTCAGCCTTCGCTGAAGCATTTCCAGCCGAAGCCATACCGCTCCGGCGTCGGATAATGCGGGGAAGCGGATAGAGCAATTCCGGCGTACCGGAATTGCTCTAGGCTTTACTTCGCCGCCTTCAGCAGCGCCGCAACGAGGCCGGCGGTCGAGGAATCGTGGCCCTCTGCGCTTTCCTTGCCCTCGACCACGGGCAAAAGGCCCGTCGCCAGTTCCTTGCCGAGCTCCACGCCCCACTGGTCGAAGGAGTTGATGTTGAACAGCGCGCCCTCGACGAACACACGGTGCTCATAGAGTGCGATCAGGCGGCCGAGCGCGAACGGCGTCAGGCTGTCATGCACCATGGTGATCGACGGACGATTGCCGGCAAAGACCCGGTGCGGCGCGATCCTGTCGGCCTTCGCCTCGTCCATGCCCTTGGAGGTGAGCTGCGCCTTGGCTTCCTCGAGCGTGCGGCCCTTCATCAGGGCTTCCGACTGCGCCAGGCAATTGGCGATCAGCAGCTGGTGCTGATGGCGCAGGTTCTTCTCGTGGCCGTTGGCCGCGATCAGGAATTCGGCCGGGATGATCGACGTTCCCTGGTGGATGAGCTGGTAGAAGGCGTGCTGGCCGTTGGTGCCGGGCTCGCCCCAGACGACGGGGCCGGTCTTGCAGGAAACGGGCTTGGAATCCATCGTCACGGACTTGCCGTTCGATTCCATGTCGAGCTGCTGCAGATAGGCCGAGAAGCGCGACAGCCGCTGGTCATAGGGCAGGATGGCGCGCGAGGGATAGTTCAGCACGTTGCGGTGATAGAAGCCGATGAGGCCGAGCAACATGGGAATGTTCTCGCGGATCGGCGCCTCGCGGAAATGCTTGTCGATGGCATGGCCGCCGGCCAGGAATTCAGCAAAGTTCTCCTTGCCGATGGCGATCATCAGCGGCAGGCCGATGGCCGACCAGATCGAATAGCGCCCGCCGACCCAGTCCCAGAAGCCGAAGACGCGTTCCGCGCCGATGCCGAAGGCCGAAACCTTGTCGAGCGCGGTGGAAACCGCGCAGAAATGGCTGCCGACCGCGGCATCGCCCAGCTTGTCGGCGATGAACGTGCGAGCCGTCGCGGCATTGGTCATCGTCTCGATGGTGGTGAAGGTCTTCGAGGCGACGATGAACAGCGTCGTCTCGGCCTCCAGCAGCTTCAGCGTATCGGCGATATGCGCGCCGTCGATGTTGGAAACGAAGTGCAGGCGCGGGCCATCGTGGTAGGGCGCCAGCGCCAGCGTCGCCATGACCGGGCCGAGATCCGAGCCGCCGATGCCGATATTCACGACATCGGTGATGGCCTTGCCTGTCGCACCCTTAAGCGCGCCGGAACGGATGCCCTCGGCAAAGGTGCCCATGGCGTCGAGCACGGCGTTGACATCGGGCATGACGTCCTTGCCCTCGACGAGCACGGGCGTGTTCGAACGGTTGCGCAGCGCCGTGTGCAGCACCGCGCGCTCCTCGGTGATGTTGATGATCTCGCCCGAGAACATCGCGTCGCGCTTCTTCTCGACGCCGGCTTCCTTGGCCAGTTCTTCGAGAGCGTCGAGCACGGCGTCGTTCACTGCGCATTTGGAATAGTCGAAAAGGAAGTCGCCGAGCGACGTGCTGTAACGGGAGAACCGCTTGGCATCGGCTGCAAACGCCGCCCTGATGTCTGTGGCATTGGTGTCGCGAACGATGGATTTCAGCTTTTCGACAAGCGCGTTCATCGGCGTGTTCCTTCGGCCTTGGGACGATGCCGATAGCTAGTCGCTTTGGCACGCGCAAATCAAGACCGAAAACGCGTCTCCGCCGAAAAAATTAAATCGATTTAAGCGGGGCTGCTCTCAGCCCCGCAAATCCTTGCGCAATATCTTGCCGACGTTGGATTTCGGCAGATCCGCGCGGAATTCGACGAAGCGCGGGCGCTTGTAGTTGGTGAGGTTCGCCGCGCAGTGCGCCTTCACGTCGGCCTCCGTCAGCGCCGGGTCCTTCTTCACCACGAAGAGCTTCACCGCCTCGCCCGAATGTTCGTCCGGCACGCCGATGGCGGCGCATTCGAGAACGCCGGGATGCGACATCGCCACCTCTTCCACCTCGTTGGGGAAGACATTGAAGCCCGAGACGAGGATCATATCCTTCTTGCGGTCGACGATCTTGGTGAAGCCTTCAGGCGTCATGAAGCCGATATCGCCCGAACGGAAGAAACCATCTGATGTCATCACCTTGGCCGTCTCGTCCGGCCGCTGCCAGTAGCCGGCCATGACCTGCGGCCCGCGGATGCAGATCTCGCCGACACCGCCGAGCGCCAAGGTGTTGCCTTCGTCGTCGCGAATCTCGATATCGGTGGAGGGCAGGGGAAGGCCGATGGTACCGGTGAATTCCGGCTTGTCGAAGCGGTTGGCGGTGGCGACCGGCGAGGTCTCCGACAGGCCGTAGCCCTCGGTGATGGCGCAGCCCGTCATCTTCTGCCAGCGTTCGGCCACCGGCCGCTGCACGGCCATGCCGCCGCCCAGCGTCAGTACCAGTTCGGAAAAGTCGAGTTTTGCGAAATCCGGGTTGTTCATCAGCGCGTTGAACAGCGTGTTGAGGCCGGGGAAGATGTGAATGCGGTGGGTCGCCAGCTCCTTGACGAAGGCGGGAATATCGCGCGGATTGGCGACCAGCACGTTGTGCCCGCCGAGCGCAATGCCCATCAGCCCGTTCACCGTCAAGGCGAAGATATGGTAGAGCGGCAGCGCGCAGATGAATGCGAGCTGCTCCGGCCGTTTCTTGATGCGGAAGGTGGGCTCGATCCACAGCTTGATCTGCTCCATGTTGGAAAGCAGGTTCGAATGCGTCAGCGTCGCGCCCTTCGAAACGCCCGTCGTGCCGCCGGTATATTGCAGGAAGGCGGTATCGCCGGGCGCGACGGCGACCGGCTTCAGCGACGCGCGCGCGCCTTCGGCCATGACCTGCTTGAAGGGAATGTACCCCGGCAGCGACCAGGCCGGCACGAGCTTCTTCACCTTGCGCACGACGAGATTGACGATCAGGCCCTTGAGGCCGAGCATGTCGCCCATCGTGGTGACGACGACGTGCTTGACTGCGGTACGCGAGACGACCTGCGCCACCGTGCTTGCGAAATTCTCAAGCACGAACAGCGCCTTGGCGCCGGCGTCCTTCAACTGGTGTTCGAGCTCGCGCGGCGTATAGAGCGGGTTGACGTTCACCACCACGAGGCCGGCGCGCAGGATGCCGAAAATGATGACCGGGTTCTGCAGGATGTTGGGCATCATCACGGCGACGCGGTCGCCCTTTTCCAATCCCTTGGCCTGCAGCCAGGCGGCGATCGTCTTGGAGGCGGCGTCGAAATCGCGAAAGGTCAGCGTCTTGCCCATGCTGGTGAAGGCGGGGCGTGACGCATATTGCGCACAGCTGCTTTCCACCAGCGCACCGATGGAGGAGTGGGCGAGCGGTGCGATATCACCGGCCATGCCGTCCGGGTAGGAGGCAAGCCAGAAACGGCCGGCCGGATTGGTGGAAGGGGCCTCGATCGTGGCCGTCATGCGTGCTCTCCTCCTTGGGCGCGGGCATCGTCCGTCCCGCCGGCACCGAAAGGTCCTCCAACCATCCGATGCGGACAAGATGATGCTTTTGACAGGCGCCATCAAGGGGTATCGCTATATTACATTGACGTAAACGTCAATAAGCGTCGCCCTCGCCGTCGTTCGCTTTTTCGTGAGCGGCAAAGGGCGGGGCTTCGGCGTCTCAGCGCGCCTTCGTCCAAAAAAACGCGTATATGTTTAACATTCTTCGGCTACACCTTATCTGAGGCGCACCGGAGCGCGCAAAACGGGTTTGCGTGAGAAGGCCGGGGCCGGCCGCAAGCCGGTGGCATGGGAGTGAATGAGTTTGCTGCATCAGGAACATCGTAGAAGTGAGCCCCGGTTTCTCGGCGCCGCGCGCCCGAGCGGAGCCGCGCTCATCTCGCCGATTTCGGCTGCGCGCTGGCTCCTCGTCCTCGTCGTTTTCGCCGGTATCTATTTCTTCCACGGCTTCGTCGTGCCGGTCTTGGCGGCGCTCGTCATCGCCTTTGCCAGCTGGCCGCTCTATTCACGCCTCCTGGCGCAGGTGAACGGCAACCGCACGCTCGCCGCCTCCATCGCCATCCTTCTCATTCTCGCTTTCATCATCGGCCCGATCGTCATCGCCTCCACCTATGCCCTGCACGAGGTGCGCGACTGGGTCGGCTGGGCGGTTGAGACGAACCGGACCGGCGCGGCGACGCCGGAATGGATCCGCATGCTGCCTGTTATCGGCGGCTGGCTGGATATGCAGTGGACGCGCTTCCTCGATCATCCCGGCGCCATCGGCGAACTGACCCAGGTCGTCAGCGGGGCCAATATCGGCAATATCTACCGCGTGGCGCTGGCGGCCGGCGGCAAGGCCTTCAGCCTTTTGCTCGCCATGCTGTTCATGCTCATCGCGCTGTTCTTCATCTATCGCGACGGCCAGTCCTTCGCCGGCCAGGTGGATCGCCTCGGCGAGCGCATCCTGCCAATGCGCTGGGAGCGCATCTCCCGCATCGTGCCGGCAACGATCAGCTCGACCGTCACAGGTATGACGTTGATCGCCATCGGCGAAGGTATCGTGCTCGGCATTGCCTACTGGATTGCCGGCGTGCCCTCGGCCGTCACGCTCGGCGTCATCACCGGCATCATGGCGCTCTTTCCCGGCGGCGCGCCGCTCTCCTTCACGCTGGTCTCGGTCTATCTCGTTTCCAGCGGTTCGCCTGTCGCCGGTCTTGCCCTCTTCATCTGGGGCTCGGTTGAGCTCTTCATCGTCGACAAGACCCTGCGCCCCCGCCTCGTCGGCGGCCCGATCAAGCTGCCGTTCCTGCCCACCTTCTTCGGCCTCATCGGCGGCGTGAAGACCATGGGCTTCCTCGGCCTTTTCATCGGCCCGGTCCTGATGGCCCTGCTCGTCGCTATCTGGCGTGAGTGGATCCGCGAGGTGGAGGCGACTGACGCCCCGTCGCCGATCATCCTCGACCCGCATGCCGAGCCGCCGGTCCGCTCAGAGCCGGAGCGCGATGCCGGCTGAGGCCGGCTCTCGATCCGCGAAGCGATATCGGCGAAAATCCCGCAAAGGGGACGTCAACGCGCCGGGCCGGCTTGTCGTTGCATTCGCCACGCTTTCGATGGCTGCGCCTGTTACGCGCAGGATTTCAACGCGAGCGGGCCATCCGGTCCACGCACCGGCCAGAACGACGCGAAGGCGGAAATAGATCGTCTCAAAGCCATCATCCGCGAACTCGAGGGTGAGATTGCCCGCCTGCGGGAGGGCTCTGCCCTGTGGCGGAAAACACGCCGCAGAAGAACGACCTTCTTGGCACCTGGCTCGGCGGCGTCTCCTGCGGTGCTGCCAGTTCTCCGTCACAGAGCAATGCGGCAAGGTCGTGAAGGGCAAATGGGTTTTCAGCGGCGCTGCCACGGGAACGGACGAAGCCCAGCTGAGTCCCATGCCGACGGATGAGAACCCCGACGCCTACATAATCGTCACCGCAAAACCCAGCATCTTCGACGACGCTGTCAAAATTGACGGCAACACGATTTCGGGCAAGTGGCGCGTCTTATGGAGCGCCGGGAGATGGCGGCTCGTCCGCACGGCTTTCGCTCCAGCCTGCGCGATTGGATCGCGGAGGCGACGAGTATGCCCCATGAGATAGCGGAGACTACGTTGGGGCATACCGTTGGAGGGAAGCTGGAGCGCGCCTATCGGCGTACGGACTTTCTCGACCAGCGCCGCAAGCTGCTGGATGAGTGGGCAATGTTTGTGTCCAATCGCCCGAGTGGTGGGTGATCCTTGTGGAAAGCCTGCGGAGCGCCGGAGCCCAAATACCAGCGAGCACTACGCTGGACACCCATGCCATCTCTCCCTGCGGGTTTACGGGCCTTTGTTTCGATCCTTCATCGATTAGCCACCAGTCGCAAGCGGTGGTGAAGTGCCGGATGCCTTGCTGCACTATAGCTCTACCTCAAAGCAGGAAGTCCCCTGCCTTGAGGTTGAGCGCGGCGTCGATGTGCAGCACGAAATCGGCTTTGCTATCACCATTAAGGTCGCCATAGACGTAAGTGTCAGCGTTCGTCTTTTCGTAGCGGAGTTCGCCTGCGGAGTTCGAGAACTTGGCCGTACCAATGAAGGTAAAGGCTTGGTCTCCCGCTTTTTTCAGGTTCGCATCGATGGCGCTGAAATCGATCAAATCCTTCTCCTTCTGCGAGAAGTCGAAGATCGTGTCCGTAGCGGTTTTCGACGTTCCGAGTTCCTTCGCCGTCTGGAAGATGAATCGATCGCTACCTGCGCCGCCATAAAGGTCGTCGAAGCCTGACCCACCGATGAGCTGGTCATTTCCCGCGCCGCCATTGATGACATTGGCTTTGGCATCGCCCGTGAGCCTGTCGGCATGGGAGGAGCCGGTGAGGTTCTCTATCGACGAATATGTGTCGCCCTTCGCATCGCCGGTATTGATGGTGGGTTTGACAAGGCTGGCCGTTACGCCGGCAGTCGCACCGGCATAGGAGGCCGTATCGGTCCCGTTGCCACCTATGAGACGATCCGCACCCGCACCGCCGACCAGCAGATCATTGCCTTCGCCGCCATCGAGGATATCGTTGCCGGCATAACCGTAGAGCGTGTCGTTTCCGGCAAGCCCAAGGATCTTGTCCATACCGATGCCGCCCTTCAGCATCTCACCCTTCGCCGTGCCGGTGGTTGTTTCCAGAATGTCGGCAATCGTGATGGTGAAGACCTTCGTCACCTTGTTGATGCCGTCGGAGACCTGGATCGTGACGGTATCCTTCTGCACCTTGTCGAAATCGATGGGCTTTGTCGTGACGAGCTTCGTTCCCGATAGCTTGAAGAGGCCGCCCGCCGTATCGGTCAGCTTGTAGGTGAGGGCCTTGCCCTCCGGGTCCTTCGAAGAGAGCGTGCCGACAAGAGTGCCCGCCGCAACGTTTTCCTTCACCGATGTGCCGGAAAGCGTCGGGCTCGTCGGAGCTTCGTTGACGTTCTTCACCGTCACCTGCAGAGCCTGCATGTCGATCAGCTTGCCGTCGCTCACCTGCACGATCAGGTCATAGATATTGTTCTTGCCGCTGTCCTTCGGGTTCTCGAAGTCGGGTGCGGCCTTGAAGACGAGCATGCCGGTGCGCGCATCGATGGTGAAGAGCGATTTGTCCGCACCGCCAATGATGGAATAGGTCAGTTTCGCTCCGGCATTCTGGTCCGTTGCCCGGACGGTCGTGACGATCTTGGTATTTTCCGCAAGGGTGATCGAGGCCGAAGAGCTACCGCCATTCGAGATGATGACGGGTTTGTAGTTGGCGGTGTGAGTGACGAGGTCATAGGTGACATCGTTGAAGACGAGTTCAGTCAGGTCGTTGATGCCGTCGACGCCGGCGGTGACCAGGGCCTTCAGCTGGTTGAAGGTAAGCGACGCCAACTCCGTGGCGCTCATCTCGATTTCGATACGGTCGACGCCCGCCGCATGGAGGGCATCGCCCGTTGCCTTGACGAGCGTCTGGGCCTCGGCATAGCCCATCTTGACGGAAACGGCATCGGAAGCCGTAAATCCGATGCCGAAGCTCACATAGGTCCGGGCAGCGGCAAGCGTGAGCGTCAGCGTGTTGTCCGATGCATCGATCCTGTCGATGTTGATGGCTCTGAACCCATTGAGGTCATGTGCATAGGGGTCGCTGAATGTCGCGGACGATGCGATGACCGAAACCGTATCTGCACTTTCAAAAACGATTTGACGTGCGGCGAATTCTTTCGCTAGCGCAAGACCGAGTGTTACGGCGCCGTCGGTAATGTCGACCTCGCTTGCGCCCTTGTTGTAAAGGGCTGCGACATTGGCGGTGGAGAGGCCTGAAATGGCGCTGCCGGTATCGGCCAGCCGAACGACATCGATCCCGATGGCGAGGTAGGTGGAAAGGCTGGCATAGGCCGTGCCGAGGAGATTGGCGGCGGTGTCGGCAATACGCGCGATGAACCCCGTATCGAGCGGCAAGTGGCTGCTTCGGACTTTCTCGGCTGTTGCAACGGAAAGATCCAGGATCGTTTCAGCCGTCGTGATGGCGGCGGTGCCGAAAATATATGCTCCAAGAAGATGGTTGCCACTTACTGCCGCCAGAGACGCGGTCGTGACGCTAAGAACGACACGATCGTCGCTGGCGAAGCGTGCGCCGGCTACACGGTAGGCCTCGATTGACCCAATGGAGAGCATGACCTTGTTGTCGGTCGCGTCGAGCGCCGTGATGCCAAAGCTGGCAAGTTTGCCGATCTGGCCAGTCTCAAGTGCGGCGAAATTAGCGCCGGTGTCACGAAGTGAAAGCGTGGCATTGGTGGGGACCTCGACACGCACATTCTGTTGGGCAAAGGCAGCGAACTGCGCGGTCGTGAGCGCGAATGCCTGCGCGACAACCACTTTGGAGACGCCGACCGACGCAAGGTTTGCAATGTCCCCGGAGGTAAGGCCCGAAAGCACCGAGGCGCTATCGGCAAGATGAACCAACTCATCTGCGGCAAAGCGGATTCCGCCGTTCGCAAACGCCTGCACTTGTGCCCAGGAGAGCACGGCCGGCTCGACTTCGGAAACGTGAGTATTGATCCGCGATACGCCCAACTCGGCAAGTCGGGCAATCTGCGCAACGGTCAGGCCGATGATAGTCGATTTGGAGTCGGTCAGCGTCAACATATCGGACGCTGCAAAACGCAAGCCGAGGCTGTCAAGTTGCTGGTAGTCAACCAGGCCCAAGGTGATCTCGTTCTCCGCGAGATCGATGATTTTCATGCCGAAAGCAATAATCGCCGCGAAGCTGCTGCCCAACGATACGAACTGGGCGAAGCTCATCTCAACCGTTGCGGCATCGCCACTGGCCAACGTGATCCCGGCGTTCGTATAGGCGAGGGCCTGGTCAAGGGACAGTGTGATCGCGTCGTCGCTGACATCGAGACCGGTGACGCCGAGAGTTTTCAGTCTTGCGATCTCGACGATGGAGAAATCATCCAGCGAAGCGCCCGTTCCGCTGACGGTGATGCTTTCGGCCCCGATGATCCGCAGGCCTGAGATTTCAATTAGTTTGGCCGCTATGGCCTTGGAGAGCGCAACGCCGCCGCCATCGGAAATCGTTATGGTGTCGATGTCCAGTGCACGAAGGTTCGCCATCTCGGAAACCGTGAGCGCGGAGATCGCCGCCCCAGTGCCGCTCAAGGTCGCCTGTTCGGTGTCGTTTTGAAAGGTGCGCGTGTAATATTTGCCGTCGCTTGAATCAAGCCATGTCACCGCAAAACCGCCGCCCGTCAACGCCGTGATCTTTTGCAGCCGCTGGGCATTGGTTTCATTGACATTGATGTCCAGTTCGTCGCCAATCTTAACGCCAGTCGCGCTGAAAACCTGCGCGTTGATTTCGAACGACGCGCTGCCTGTGCTCCGGTAATCGGTCCAGATGACCACATAGCCGCCCCCGGCAAGCGCCACGATCTGCGGGTCGAACTGATCGCCGGCCACCGTGGTATTGACGAGAGAGACCCCGCCGATCTTCGTGCCATCCGCCTCAAGGATCTGCGCATAGATGCCGCCATACTGGCCGGGTGCCACATTCGGATCGTCCTGACCGTTCCAGGACCAGGTCACGACGTAACGCCCGTTTTCCAGCGCGGTGATGGACGGGGAGTCCTGCGTATAGGTGCTGGCATTGATGGCGATTTCGGAACCGACCTTGGTGCCCCGACCATCAAAAAGCTGGACAATAATCGTATTTTCAAGGTCAGAGCCGAGCCAGGCCGCGGCAAAACGCCCATCCGACAGCACGGCGATCGAAGGCGGCTCTTGCAGGATATTGGTCTGAGTGTTGAGGAAGAAGGCATCACCCAGTTTCGCGCCGTTGGCGTCAATGATCTGCGCAGCCAGCGACCTTTGGTAGCTTTGCCCGACGCCCCAGACGATCATGACCCGGCCATCCGCCAATTCCACGGTGTTGGTGATCGCCGCGCCCTCATCACCGACGAAAACCAACAGATCAACCGCCGGGCTCAGCGCCTGACGGCTGCCGACCGGCTGGCCATTGGCGTCATAGCGCTGAAAGGTCAGACCGGCCTCGGCGCCGGCGTTCTGAAAGATGGTGATCAGGTAACCGCCATCCGACAGGCCGATCACGCCGGGCATGTATTTGCGCGGCCCGTCAGTGGTAAGCTGGGTCGGGCCGCCCATGGCATCGCCCTCCGCATCGAACCTTTGCATATAAATGGCGCTGGCCGTGGAACCACCATTATGCGCCCAGACGACGACATAGCCGCCATCCGCCAGTGCCGCCACGTTTGCCTGTCCTTCATTTGTCAGCGCAGGGTCGCTGACCCGCGTCACGGCCCCCAACGGGTTGCCCGAGGCGTCATAATGTTGGGTATAGATGCTGCTTCCGGGCCCTGCCGCCGGGGCACCCCGGTAGACCACGACATAGGTTCCATCCAGCAGCGCCACGATGTTTTGCCCCACGCCGGAGCCAACCGGATTCCCCACCAGCACATCATTTGCGGATGCGGGGCTGATCGTCTGGTATTGCGTAGCAAGCGTGATGTCCTGCGTGGCAAGCGCATTGACCTGCTCCAGCGAGAGCGAGAGTACACCATCCGTTGCCAGGATTTGCGACACGCCCAGCGATTTCAGCGCGGCGATGCGCGCAGCGCTCAGCCCCTCGATTGTGTCCGCCACGTCCTTGACCGAAATCATGTCGTTACTGGCAAACACCACGCCCTGCGAAACGAGAAGCTCCGCCTGCGCTATGGTAAGGCTCGCCCTGTTGTCGCCGAGGTTGATCTCCTGGGAGGGTAGGCCTTGCTGGATCTTGGACTGGATTTCAGCAAACGTGCTCATCTCTGTGCTTCCTGGGGTTTGTTTCGAGCGCGCGGCACGACCTTTTGCAGGCCACGCGAGATCGAGGGCGGAGGCACTGACGCGCCGCCGCCTGGAGAATGGAGATATTTTTTCGGATACCCGAATGATGAAGGCGGGCATCGCCCGTCAACATTTGGGTGCTGTTTCAGATCAGCAGCGCGGTAGTGGCGTCCGCAGGCCGTAGATCGCTGATTTCACTGTATGTCCTCAAAAGCTGCTTTCTCATAACTAGTTGATGGCGGCAGGATCAACAAAAGAACCAAGCTTTGAGCGGATGGACCCAAAATTGAATCAGCTTCATGATGCCCGTCATAAGGACGGGATTGTTATTTGGTAGGGCTACCGGGAGACATGATAGTGCATGGTGCGAGAGAGAATGACCGTTCGACATTTAGCTACGGAACATGAAGCCAATCCCATGATCCTGGACGAGCGGGCCGTGGTGTTTGCAGTCATACGCGACGCAGCGGTCGAACTGCTTGCCATGCATGACATCGCACCGCGCGTGGTGCGCTATGTCGCCAGCATGCAGAAGTGGCTGATCACACAGGCGATCGTCGCCCTTCATTTGAAACGACAGGCTGACCCGGCGTGCCCGCCGCTGACTTCGGGTGCTTTGATCGATTTTTTCGCGCGACAGCCG
>APMI01017838.1_pt1 | contig 13055 bp, 19 predicted proteins | sample 667938 | NCBI WGS metagenome assembly APMI01 (sample SAMN01084076, study PRJNA167559) | wastewater metagenome | biome: Wastewater | place: Denmark: Ejby Moelle, Odense | collected 2011-11-28 | reverse complement strand
ACGATGGAGGCGACCGCATCGCCATTCACCGCACGCCCCGCGAAGGCGCCGTCCAAATCGACGACGTGGAGGTACTGCGATCCGGCCTCCGCAAACAATGTCGCCTGCGCGGCGGGGTCGTCGCCATAAACCGTCGCCCGGTCCATATCGCCCTCTGCCAGGCGCACGACCTGCCCGCCCTTCAGGTCGATGGCTGGAAAGACGATCAGGGACGCCATGTCAGGAACCTTTCGAGCGTCGCGATGCCGTAACGCTGGCTTTTTTCTGGGTGGAACTGGACGCCGACCATGTTGTCGCGACCGATCGCCGCCACGACCGGACCGCCATGGTCGGTCGTCGCGAGAACGTCGCCGCCCTCGAATGCATAGCCGTGGAGGAAATACGCCTCGCCCGCCTCGATCAGCGGATGGGCCTGCGACGGTACAACGTCGTTCCAGCCCATGTGCGGGATCTTGAGCCCGGGCGCAGCGGCGACCGGCGCGACCTTGCCGCGGATCCAGCCCAGCCCAGGTGTCACGCCGTGCTCATGCCCCTCATCCGCCATCAGCTGCATGCCGACGCAGATGCCGAGGAACGGCTTCCCATTTGCGATCACGGCTTCGTTCAGCGCCTCGACCATGCCGGGAATTGCCGACAGCGCGCCCATGCAGTGCGCGAAAGCCCCGACACCGGGGAGCACGATGCGGTCCGCCGCCAGTACATCGGCCGGATTTTCAGTAACCGCGATGTCCTCGGCCCCCGCCGCTTTCAGCGCGTTATGGACCGACTGGAGGTTGCCCGCGCCGTAATCGATCAGCGCGATCGCACTCACAATATGCCTTTGGTCGAGGGGATCGCTCCCGCCTTGCGCGGGTCGATCTCGACCGCTTCGCGCAGTGCCCGCGCCAGCCCCTTGAACGCCGCTTCGGCGATATGATGATTGTTCGACCCGTAGAGCGTCTCGATATGCAGGGTCAGCCCGGCGCTCTGCGCGAACGAGTGGAAGAAATGTTCGAACATTTCCGTATCCATCTCGCCCAGCCGCTTTTGCGAGAATTCGGTCTTCCACACGAGGAACGGCCGGCCTGAAATATCGAGCGCGACGCGCGTCAGCGTTTCGTCCATCGGCGAGAGTGCATCGGCGTAACGGCGTATGCCGCGCTTCTCGCCCAGCGCCTTCAGGACCGCCTCGCCGATCGCAAGCCCGGTATCCTCCACCGTGTGGTGCTGGTCGATATGCAGGTCGCCGACCGTCTTCACATCCATGTCGATCAGCGAATGGCGCGACAGCTGTTCGAGCATGTGGTCGAAAAAGCCGATACCCGTCGAAACGGAATAAGCCCCCGTGCCGTCGAGATTGACGGTGACGTCGATGCTCGTCTCTGCAGTCGAGCGATGAACCGTGCCTGTGCGCATGACGGGCCGCCTATAGCCCGATGCCGTAACGACGCAACGCGTCTTGACCCGCCTCGCAACCACGTCCACCAAAGGGACCGATGACCGAGACCACGCCCGACAGCCTGATTCCCTATGACGAAATCGTCCAGGAGGCGCTGCGTGCCGTGGTCGGCCGCGTGCTGGGGCAGATCGGCCATTCGGACATGCTGCCCGGCGACCATCATTTCTACATCACGTTCAAGACACAGGCGGCGGGGGTCGACATCCCGGCGCACCTGATAGCGCGGTTCCCGGACGAAATGACGGTGGTCCTGCAGAACAAGTTCTGGGACCTGAAGGTTCATGACGATTCGTTCGAAGTCAGCCTGACGTTCAACGGCGTGCCGGCACAGCTCTTCATCCCGTTCTCGTCGATCACCGCGTTCGTCGATCCCGCAGTCAATTTCGTCCTGCAGTTTCAGGTCGCGGCGGACGGCGAAGGCCCGGCCGAGCACAGCGATGCACACAACGACGGCCCGATCGCAGAGCCCATCGAGGATGGATCGAACGTCGTCGCGGTGGATTTCAAGCGGCGCAAATAATCCGTTAGGGGTCGGCGCATGACCAAGACGCGCAGCGAGACCGACAGCTTCGGCCCCATCGATGTTCCCGCCGACGCTTATTGGGGCGCGCAGACCCAGCGCAGTATCGAGAATTTTCCGTTCGGTGCGCGCGAAGCCATGCCCGTCGAGATCGTCCACGCGCTGGCCATCGTGAAACGGGCCGCAGCCCGGGTGAATCGCACGCATGGGCTGGATGCGAAGATCGCCGACGCGATCGATGCCGCGGCGGGGGCGATCGTCACGGGCAAGCATGACGACCAGTTCCCGCTGGTCATCTGGCAAACGGGCAGCGGCACGCAGTCGAACATGAACGTCAACGAGGTGATCGCGGGGATCGCCAACGAAGCGCTGGCTGGCGCGCGCGGCGGCAAAGCGCCGGTCCACCCGAACGATCACGTCAATATGAGCCAGTCGTCGAATGACAGTTTTCCGACCGCGCTGCATATCGCGGCGGTATGGGCAGTGACGGAACGGCTGCTGCCCGCGCTCGACGTGTTGCGCGATGCGCTGGCCGACAAGGCGAAGGCCTGGGACGACATCGTCAAGATCGGCCGCACGCACCTGCAGGACGCGACGCCCCTGACACTGGGGCAGGAGTTTTCCGGCTATGTCGCGCAGCTGCAGGCATGCCGGACGCGGATCGATGCCGCGCTCGGCGATTGTCTGGAACTGGCGCAGGGCGGCACGGCAGTCGGGACGGGCCTCAATGCGCCCGTGGGGTTCGATGTGGCCGTCGCCAGGGAGATCGCCGACCTCACCCGTCTCGCTTTCCGCACCGCGCCCAACAAGTTCGCCGCGCTCGCGGGCAACGATGCCCTCGTACAGTTGTCGGGCAGCCTGAACACGCTTGCCGTCGCACTGACCAAGATCGCGAACGACATCCGTTTGCTCGGCAGCGGCCCGCGCTCCGGCCTGGGCGAATTGTCGCTTCCCGAAAACGAGCCCGGCAGCTCGATCATGCCCGGCAAGGTCAATCCGACCCAATGCGAAATGCTGACGATGGTCGCCGCACAGGTGATGGGCAACCACGTCGCGACGACCTTCGGCGGCATGCAGGGGCATTTCGAACTCAACGTATTCAAACCGCTGATCGGCGCGAACGTCCTGCGTTCCATCGACCTGCTCGCGACCGGCATGACGAGTTTTGCCGAGCGGTGCGTCGATGGGATCGAACCCAACCGTACGCGTATCAAGGAGCTGGTGGATCGCTCGCTGATGCTGGTCACCGCGCTCGCGCCGGAGATCGGCTACGACAACGCGGCCAAGATCGCGAAACAGGCGCATCATGACGGCACGACCCTGCGCGAAGCCGCGCTCGCCTCCGGCCTCGTCGATGCTGCGACGTTCGACCGTGTCGTTCGTGCCGACACCATGATCGGCCGGTCGTAGCGGGAACCTTCGCTCCGCCCGCGCGCTATCGCGCTCGAAAACGGGAGCAAGACTAATGGCCTTCAGTACGATTTTGGGTGCGGCGATTGGCAGCGCGATCGACGGTTCGGACGGCGACGACAGCACGCTCGACGGCGCGCTCGGCGGTGCCGTTACGGCAATGGCCGTCCGGGCAATCGCCCCCGTTGTTCTCACTTATGCGGTCGGCTGGCTGGTCCTTCACGGGATCGGCAAGGCCAAGGATGCGGCATTCGGAACGAAGGCCGACGCCTGAGCGGTTGACGATTCGGGTTGGGCGCGGGCATGAGCGGCCATGCCCGCCAGCCTTCCGTTCACCCGCCGGGGACTGCTTTTCGTCCTCTCGTCCCCGTCAGGCGCTGGCAAATCGACCATCGCGCGCAAGCTTCTCGCCTCTGACGACAATCTCGCGATGTCGGTATCGGCAACGACGCGGCCCATCCGACCGGGCGAAGTCGACGGCGTCGATTATCACTTCGTAAGCGTCGACCGGTTCCGCGAAATGGTCGCCGCCGGCGACTTCCTCGAATGGGCGCACGTCTTCGGCCATCGCTACGGGACGCCGAAAGCGCCGGTGTACGAAATGCTGTCGAAGGGATGCGACGTCCTGTTCGACATCGACTGGCAGGGCGCGCAGCAGCTGTTCCAGCAGGCGGGTGGCGATGTCGTACGCGCCTTCATCTTCCCGCCGTCGATGGACGAACTCGAACGCCGCCTGCGCGCACGGGCGACCGACAGCGACGAGGTGATCGACGCGCGCATGGCTCGCGCTGCGAACGAGATCAGCCACTGGGACGGTTACGATTATGTGCTGGTCAACGACCATGTCGAACGCTGTTTCGGCGAGGTGAAATCGATCCTGACCACCGAACGCCTGAAGCGCAGCCGCCAGACCAGCCTGATCGGATTCGTGCGCAGCCTGACCCGCGCGGTCTGACGCTTCGCCTAGCTAAGTTTCCGGCCGAAACCGGTGCGGGGTGGTACCGGTGGACGGGGCGGTTGCGGTTCGTTCTGTTCTGGCCCCTCGACATTCCTGTTTTCAAGATAGCGAGCCAGCGCCGCATCGGCGTCGAATCCGGTGTCGTCGTCTGATTTTGCCAGCGATGAATAGGCGGGACCGGTGTTGCGCGAAGGCGGCGTCTTCTTCGATCCGCGCATGATTTTCAGACCGGCAGTGATGAAACAGAGCGCTGCCAGCACCAGCATGAACAGCGCGGCGAGATGCATGTTCAGCGCACCCTGGCGATCGCCCATCAGGGCATGGATATCACCACGCGATTCCATAGACCGCGAAACCGCCAGGAAACCGAAACCCGAGGCCAGTCGAAAGATGATGCCGAAATTCATGCCAACAGCCCTTCCCTCCGTCGGGTTTAGGCGAGGCCGGCTAACATTCGATGAAACGCGTTATGCGAGCAGCCCGAGATAGCGGGCGGCCGCGCAGAAGTCGGCACGACGGGCTGTGCGGTTTTCGGTCGCGAGATAATCCTCGCCCCACAGTTCGGCCTGCCAGATTTCGTCGAGATGCGTCGCATCGAACGCCGCATCGGCTTCGATCGCACGCTCGGCGATCATCAGGCCCGCGACCAGCGATCCGCTTATGGTGACGAGCGGTGACAGTGCCGCCAGTTCGAACGGCGTTCGCGCTGCGACGGCCGCCGACAGCCGCGCGACCGTTTCCGGCGGCTGCGCGGCATGGACGATCCCTGCCGTCACGGTGAATGCAACATCGTAGCGGTGCCGCGCCCAGTCGAGCATCGGGTCCCAGACATCTGCCTGCCGCGCCGCGAGCTCGGGCGGATTTTCGGCGCGATAGCAGAGCACGTCGGTCTCGGCGTAACTCGATAGCGTCGCCGCGAAGCTTGCAGGATCGGCGCCGACCCGGTCGATGGCGGCATTGGTGAAACCGGTCAGCGGCATCGTACGCGGGTCGATGGTTTCGCCGACGGCGCGCCACTCTCCGGCGATGGCTTCGGCAAGCGCAGGCGAGGGTGCGAGCAACGGCGCACGTGCCGGCGTCTTGACCGGCCGCCCATCGAGCAGCACCGCGCCATCCACGACGCTGACACCCTTCCAGAATCGCTTCATCTCAGCGTTCCGATTTCCAGCGACGCGTGAGCAGGATCGGAAACACCAGGACGTCGAACATGCCGATGACGATCAGGATCGTCCCGATCACATCCGCGGGTTCGATCAACCGCTTCATGACGATCGCGATGCCAAGGAACGCCAGCGCGACCCCCGAAAATCGCAGGACGACGAGCGTGAAAAAACGTTTCTTTGCCTGGTCTTCGGTCATGCCACCCTCATTGCATCCATGATTTCGGCGGGATGCCGGACAATCGCATGCGCGCCCGCCGCCACCAGTTCGTCGGCAGGATGATAGCCCCAGGTCACGCCGATCGCACGTGTTCCGGCATTACGCGCCATCATCATGTCGAAGCTGGTGTCGCCGATGACGACCGTATCCGCCGCTTCTGCGCCCGCCTCCGCCATCGCCGCCTCCACCATTGCGGGATGGGGTTTGGATGGATGGCGGTCGGCGGTCTGCAGGGTCACGAAATGCTGTTCCAGACCATGTTCCGCAAGAACCAGCGCCAGCCCGCGATCGGACTTGCCCGTTGCGACGCCCAGCAGCCAGCCATCGGCGATCAACTCGCCGATCAGCGGCGCAATGCCGTCGAACAATGGTTCGCTGACCATTCCCTCGGCGCGCATCGCCTGAAACGCGCGTTTGTAATCGGCGGCGATGCGGCGGTGCAGGCCGGGTTCGGCATCGGGAAGCAACACGGTCACCGCCTCGACCAGGCTCAGCCCCACGATCCGCCGAATTGCCGTGTCGCGCGGCGGCGATATGCCGGACTTTCGAAAGGCAGACGCCATCGCGGTGCAGATATTCGCCTGGCTATCGACCAGCGTCCCGTCGCAATCGAACACCGCAAGGCGGACCATCATTTCGTTCCGCGCGCGCGCCGCTCGCCCTTGCGCTCCTTGCGGGCGGCCTTGGCCTTGTTCGCGATAAGGCGGCGCTTGCCTTCGGGCGTTTCGGAAAATTTCACCTCGTCGAGCACCAGCTTGTCGCCGTCCGCCAGGTCGAAGCCCAGGTCGATCAGCGTGTCGGCGAAATGGGGCGGCAGGTCGGCCTTCACATCGACCTGCCCGCCGTCGGGAAGATCGACGCGGATGCGACGCGCATGAAGATGCATCTTGCGGCTGATCGTACCGGTCAGGAACGCTTCGCGTCCGCCGTATTTGCCGTCGCCGACGATGGGGTGACCGATGGCGGCCAGATGCACGCGCAGTTGGTGAGTCCGGCCGGTGTAGGGTTGAAGCTCGACCCAGGCGGCACGGTTCCCGACGCGGTCGATGACGCGGTAGCGGGTCCGCGCCGGGCTCCCCTCCTTCTCGTCGACATGCATTTTCTCCCCGCCACTGCCAGGCTGCTTGCCGATCGGCAGTTCGATCATGCCGTCATGGATGTCCGGCACGCCGACGACCACAGCCCAGTAAACCTTGCGCGCGGTCCGGCTGGAAAACGCCTTTGCGAAATGCGCTGCTGCCCGTGAGCTGCGCGCGACGAGAAGGGCACCACTGGTGTCCTTGTCGAGCCGGTGGACCAGCTTCGGCCGCCCCTCCGCTTCGAAGGTCAGCGCGTCGAGCAGGCCGTCGACATGCTCGGTCGTACCGGTCCCGCCCTGTGTTGCCAGACCCGGCGGCTTGTTGATGACCAGCGCTGCGGAATCGCGATGGATGACCAGGCTCTGCGCGAACTCGATCTGGTCGGCGCTCAGGTTGGATTTCGGACGCACAGGGCGCGGCGAAGAGGTCTTCGGCGCGGAGTCCGCCGGGGGTACGCGCAACACCTGTCCGGTAGCCACGCGGTCACCCGGCTGCGCCCGTGCGCCGTCGAGCCGCAACTGTCCGGTCCGCGCCCAGCGAGAGACGATGTTGAAGTTCGCCTCCGGCAAATTGCGCTGGAACCAGCGGTCGAGACGGATACCGTCGTCATCGACGCCGATGGTGAACTGGCGGACCTCGCTCATAACGCGCGCACCGCGAAAACGCCCACGCCGGTCAGCGCAACCGCGCCGATCACCGACGCCGCGATATAGGTCAGGGCCAATCCGAAATTGCCCTTGTCGATCATCAGGAATGTTTCCAGCCCAAACGCCGAAAAGGTGGTGAATCCGCCCAATACGCCGACGCCCAGCAGCACCCGCGCCTGCTCACCGCCGGCGCTCAATCGGGCGAGGACACCGACGAGGATCCCCATCAGCAGACCGCCGATCAGGTTGACTGCCAAGGTTCCCCAAGGGAAGCCCGGTCCATAGGTGCGAAGGAATGCCGTGCCGACCAGATAGCGTCCGGCCGACCCGAACGCCCCGCCGATCATGACCGCGAGTAAGTTATTCATGACGCCGCCGTAGCGGCTCGGCGGTCGAACCGCCAGCAGCGCTAGAGAATGTCGTTGATCTGGGCGAGCGTCAGCGGGTCGACGAACGCGATCCCGGTGTGCCCGTCGCGCGCCCAGGCGATGCGGCCCGCCACGCGGCCAAGCCCGGCAAGCGCGATATGGACGGGGCGTCCCGGTGCGAGTTCCATCTCCAACTCGACCATCACGCCGTGCGCCGACACATTGCGCGCTGACGTTTCATAGGTGCGGCCGGGACCCGCTTCGATCAGGGCATTCACGCGGACATCCGCCCGGCGTGAACGCCGGTCATCCGTGATTTCCTGTTTCAAATTACTCGCGGCCAATTCCAAGTCCTCCGGCAATCATCTCTTCGACTACGCCTGAGTCGTGAAGAATTTCGAAACGGCTAGACCGGAACCACACGTACCGGCAGGCCGTCGCGCGGTTTGGGGATGGGCCAGGCCTGCCATTCGGCGCCCGATGTTTTCGGCAATTCAATACGATGGCCCTGCAGCAGGTGCCACATAAGGATCTTCACCTGCATATACGCGAAGTGGAGACCCAGGCACATGTGCGCGCCGCCACCGAAGGGCGCCCAGGCATATTTGTGGCGCCCGCGCGATTCGTCGGGCGCGAACCGCATCGGATCGAACGTGTCGGGATCGGGCCAGTGTTCGGCCATGTGATGCACGAAATGCGTATTGATGCCGACGAAGGTTCCCGCCGGGAATTCATGTCCGCGGAAACTGAACGGCTTGACCGCGCGGCGGGGGATCGAGGGGACCGGCGGCATCAGCCGCATCGATTCCTTGAAGGCATATTCGGTGAGGACGAGATCGCCCAGCCGTTCGTAAGGCAGGTCGTCGCCATTGACGCCGAGCCCCGCCATTTCCGCCCGCAGTCGCTCCTGCCATTCCGGATGACGGCCGAGCAGCATGACGAGCGTGGTCGCGGACGACGTGATCGTGTCGTGCGCCGCCATCATCAGGAAGTTCATGTGATCGACGATCTCGTCGATGCCCAGCTGGCTGCCGTCCTCATGTGTCGCGCGGCAGATTTGCGAGAACATATCCTCGGCATCGCCCGCGCGCCGCTTCGGCACTTCACGCGAGAAATACTCGACCAGGTATTTGCGGCCCGCAACGCCCCGCCCCATCGCGGTGCCGGGAATGGGCGCGCGTACGACGGCGATCGTCGCCTGCACCATGTCGGTAAAAGCCTGGTTGATCTTGGCGGCTTCGGGTCCGAGCGGCAGGCCGAGAAAGGACGTAGCGGCAAGGTCGAGCGTCAGCGCCTTCACTGCCGGATAAAATTCGAAGGACTGCCCGGACCATTGGGCGACGCGCTCCCGAATGCCGGCATTCAGCGCATCGGCGTAAAGCTTCATCGGTTCCGGCTTGAATGCGACCGACAGGGTCCGCCGATGGACGCGGTGCTTTTCGAAATCCATAAGCATCAACCCGCGCGGAAACACCAGGTTGAGCATCGGGCCCCAGCCCTGTTCCGACGAAAAGATCTTGTCGCGGTCGAACAGGACGAGTTCGTTGGCATCCGGCCCGAGGAGCGTGACATTGGGTCCGCCAAAGCTGCGATGGCGGAACACAGGCCCATATTTCGCGTGCATCCGGCGGACATAGCCCGGCGGATCCGCAAGCAGTTTGAGCGTCGTGCCGATGATGGGCCAGCCGTTTTCGCCAGGGATATGGTCGAGCACTTTCGGCGGGTTCAGCGGCAGCCAGTGAGGATTGGCGGTGAAACGGTCTGCGCGAGCCATGACGATTCCTTACTTACATTCGTATAAGTAACAGAATCTATCTCTGGCGCCAGATAGACGTTTGCCTCCTAAATACGTTACTTATCGTGCCGTTAACGAACTATGGGTCTGCAACTAGCCGTGGAGAACCGCCGGAGCCAGCGGGCACGGGTCGCCTTTACCGCGCTTTTGCGCGAAGCCGGAGGCGTGCGCGTCGACGCGTCGATGTGCGACCTGTCCGAAACCGGGTTTCGCGCCGATTGCGCCTTTCCGATCGCCATCGGTCAGCGGGTCTTCCTGACCATCCCGACTTTTGCGCCGCTGGAAGCGATCGTCGCCTGGCGGCTGGGTCACGAATATGGCTGCAAGTTCCTGCGGCCGCTGCATCCCGCGGTCTTCGCTACCATCGTTTCGCGCCACAGCGGGCACTGAACACGACAGGCCGAAGGGCCGTGCTTCACTATTCGTTAACCATTGGAATTTACTTTTGGTTAAGGATTGGCGGCGCGAAACAGCGCTTCCCCGCCGGAGTTTCCTGTTTTGCGCCACGTGCTTCGCGATGCCTGTCTTGCCCTGCTCGCCGGCGGCGCTGTGCTGATTTTCAGCGGCTGCGCGCACCGTCCGGTCGTCGCACCGAAAGTCGTGGCAGAGGTATTGCCGCCCGCAGATCCGAACAACTGGCCCGCCCTCGTCACACCTGGCGACGCGGATCGGTTGAAACGGATCGATGAAGCATGGAGGACGGCCCTTACCGAAGCCCGTCCGCGCAACAGCGCCGCAATCACGCAAGAAGGCGCGCTGCTCGATCCGGCCGGAGCGCTGACGCGCGCCGCGCCTTCCCCCGGTCAATATCGCTGCCGCGTGGTGACGCTCGGTAAGGGTACCGATCATCGCGGCCCCGTGTTCCAGGCCTTCAAGCCGCAGACCTGTTTCGTGCAGGCCGAAGAAAAGCTGCTCGTCCTGATGAAAGCCACCGGATCGTCGCTTCCCGGAGGACGCCTTTGGGACGATGGCGACAAGCGTTTGATCTTTCTGGGTGCGATGGCGGACAAACCCGGCGCCGGAGCGCCCGCCTATGGCAGCAACACCCAACGCGATCGCGCCGGTGTATTCGAACGGGTGGGCGATTTCCGCTGGCGCCTGGTGACGCCGTGGCCGGCCGCCGGATCGACGCTGGAGGTCATGGAACTCGTACCCGAAGCACTGCCGCCGCCCCCTGTGCGCTGACCCATTGACGGCCGCAATGCCGTCGCCGAAAGCTGGATCATGGCCGACGGCATAAAGCTTCATCCCGCCTGGCTCGCGCACCTCCAGCCCGAGTTCGACAGCGATTACATGAAGGACCTGAAGGCGTTCCTGACTGCCGAAAAGGCGTCCGGAAAGCACATATTCCCGCGCGGCGACGAGTGGTTTCGCGCGCTCGACCTGACGCCGCCGGATGCCGTGCGTACGGTGATATTGGGACAGGATCCGTATCATGGGCCGGGACAGGCGCATGGCCTGTGCTTCTCGGTCAAGCCGGGCGTCCGGACGCCGCCGAGCCTGATCAACATCTACAAGGAACTCGACGCCGACCTCGGCATCCCGCCCGCGCGGCATGGCTATCTCGAACATTGGGCGCAACAGGGCGTGCTGTTGCTCAACAGCGTGCTGACCGTGCGCATGGGCGAAGCCGCCTCGCACCAGGGCCGCGGGTGGGAACGTTTCACCGACGCCGTCATCCGCGTGATCGCCGCGCGCCCGCAGCCGGTCGTCTTCCTGCTGTGGGGCAGCTACGCGCAAAAGAAGGCGGCATTCGTCGACGACGTATCGCGTGGCGGGCGGCATCTCGTTTTGAAAGCAGCGCATCCATCTCCGCTGTCGGCGCATAACGGATTTCTGGGCTGCCGCCATTTTTCGAAAGCGAATGCGTTTCTCGAGAACCAGGGCCAGCTGCCGGTCGATTGGAAACTACCGGACGCCGTTGCGGGTTAGGCAATCAGCGGGAAGCGCGCTAGCGTTTCATGGCGCCGCTCTTCTTGCACGCTTTCGACCAGCAGGAACTCGTCGACCCGCCAACTGATCGCGTCGATGGCACAGTTGAACTGGGGTTCGTCGTCATAGTGAAGCGAGATGTGCGGACGGAATGCCGATCGTGAAGCAATCGCGTATGGGGACAGCGCTTCAGCGAGGCCTTTCTGGAAATCGACTGCGCCACGCATGACGTCGCTCCCCAGCAGAACCCGCCCGCCGACCATGTCGAATGATACCCTGAAAGCCTTCGAGGCAAACGCCGAAGCAAGCTTTATCATGCAGCCGATGTCGTCCGGGTTGCGGTTTGCGGTATCGCCCACAAGCAAAAGGGTGATGTGCAGCCGGTCGACCGAATAACGGGTTGGCGCTCCCAGTTCGGCGCGCAAATCGTCGATGGCCTGCGCAACATCCAGCGGCGGCTTGACCATGAAAATCAGGGGATGCGGTTTGATGGGCACGAGGCCTTATAGGCGATGCCGCCCGCGCCGACAGTCCTCAAGCCGGGTGGCGAAATGCCCGCCAGCCCGCCCAGACGAAACCGATCAGCACGATGCCCTGCACCACCGCGAACGGCGGTTCCGATCCGGTGGGCGCGAAAGCGTGGAGAAACGGGATCTTCTGGAAGCTCTGCACGACCAGTACGAAGCAGTTGAAATAGAGCGAAAGGATCGCCGTCACCGCATAGACGGGTCGCCAGATCCCCGTTCGCCCCCGCGCCAAAGCCAGCACAGCTATGCCAAGCAGGCCGGTGCACAGGATGCCGACCGCAACCGCGGGCGTCACGCCCTTGAACGGGAAGAGGAAGCCCGTCAGCACCGTCAGGATGGTCAGGACGAGAAAGACCAGGTTCGCGCGCGCTAGCCAGCGCCCGCGCAAATACGCCGCAAGCCAGACCAGTCCTGCAGCGATGGCGATCAGGCTGATGATCGTATGAAGGTCGGTAAACGCGGCGAGCGACAGGCCGAGCATCATCTGCATTCCCCCGATTGTTACGCATACGGTATAGCACATTCGCCTTGGCGGCCAGACACCCGAGAACTGCGTCGCTCCAAAGTTTTTGCGGGCGCCAGGGAAATTGTTGCCCGTTTCGCGGTTCTGCTAGCCAAATGACCACGCCAGCAGACAATCCCCCGCCCGAACGCGCGCGCCGGACAGAGGATCGTTATCGCGCGCTGTTCGACACGCTCGACGCCGGTTTCTGCGTCATCGAGTTCATCGACAGCGCGCATGGGCCGCTGTCGGACTACATCCATGTCGAGGCGAACGCGGCCTATGAGCGCAATGCCGGCATTCCCAACGTCGTCGGGCAAAAGGTCCGCGAGATGGTGCCAGACGAGGCCGACAGCTGGGTCGCGCGCTATGGTGCAGTACTGCAGACTGGCGAGCCGATCCGCTTCGAACAGGAACTTGTCGCTACCGGCCGCCATCTCGACCTGTCGGCGTTCCGGCTGGAGCCCGCGAGCCTGAACCAGGTCGCGGTCGTGTTCCG
>APMI01038297.1_pt1 | contig 13058 bp, 9 predicted proteins | sample 667938 | NCBI WGS metagenome assembly APMI01 (sample SAMN01084076, study PRJNA167559) | wastewater metagenome | biome: Wastewater | place: Denmark: Ejby Moelle, Odense | collected 2011-11-28 | reverse complement strand
TCGACGACTCCCACTTGCCGCCGGCTTGCTCTGCGGGGATCGTAACGCTCGATAGCCCGCATATCAATGTGTCGCTTGTGGGTGACGTCTTCATATTTAAACTTGAAGGAAACCGGCTCTTGTCCGACGGACGGTTTGGTCGGAATGAGAGGAAGGCCGTGCAAGGTCAAGTTCTGGGTGGAACGGACGGGCAGCTAGGAATTGCACAGAGACGACAGGGGTACATCAGAGGGCACAACGACCAATGGATCCTGGCGAATAATCCGTCAATCGGGCAGCACATCACCTCCGAGCGGTGGGAATGTCAGACCGGAGACCACATACTGCTGGCCACGGACGGATTCGCTAGAGCCGTCACAGATTACGGGCTCTTCGATAACTGGTTATCACTGACTCTTGCTGTCATGCGGAACGGTGCCGAGTCGGAAGTTGATAGAATCCGAGCGTACGAACGGGTCACTCGCGACAGTAGGAGTCACTTCAAACGCGCAGACGACGTTTGTGTTGCCATGTACAGAGTGGAGGATTAAATGGTCTTGCGTACAAGATCCCCCGAGGAGCCTTACCTGATCGAGCGTGGTCCAGACTACTTCGAGTACCAGCTGCCTATTTCCGTTAAGGCCGTTCTGAACTGGCGAGGGAAACTGCCCCTCCTGAAGAACGAGCGTGATGAGTGGGAGTTGCCGGGCGGCAAGTTGGACCTTGGGGAGTCTCCCGATCGCTGTCTGGCCCGAGAGATCAAGGAAGAACTGGGCTGGGAAAGTAGAGTGGGTGAACCGTTCTTCGCCTGGGTTTACGAGATCAAGCCGGATCGACATGTCTTCGTACTGACATATCTAGCGACCCACGACGGTGACCTTGCCCCAACATATAGTCATGAACACAAGGAGTTGGTGCTGGTCGCCCCAAGCTCGGTAGACGGCCTAGTTATGCCGCAACCGTATAAGGAGTCCATCCAGGAGGCCATTCGGCGAGGGCACTTTAGATGAACGAAGCAGTTGAAACTTATGGGCATGATGGCTGGTCCGACGTGAATATTTGGACGACACCATCGGACGTTCACACTGTCGTCAAGCAAATTGACATCACCGGTGAAGGAGTGTCGCGCCCTGTTCAACTATCGCTCGTTCGCATACATCCAGACATTTGGGGGTTGCGACTCAGTTGCGCGTTGGGGATTGACGCGGGTGAAGCCGAGCTAGTTTCGCGACTAGCGTCCGAGTTTGCGCTGGGAGGTATCCAGGTGCGACGGGGTGCCCTTGAGCTCACTCATGTGGTCGCATTTGGTCCGCAGGAATCGGTCAGGACGTCCCTACTCCCTTTGCAGGCTGCTGTTCTCGCGCATGCGGCCTGGGCAGTCGAGGAGCGTGCCAAGCGTGAGCGCGCTTAGGAAAGGCTGCCGGGGCCGGTCTCTTCGCGGAGACTGGGCGCACGGCAGTTTGAACTTGTCTCGTGTCCACCATCGACTGGCTCCGGTCCGGATCAGGTCCGACGGAGGAAGCTAAGACCCGCCGTCTCGCGGGGCAGGACCTGAATCTTGCGCGGCGCAGTTGAGTATCCCGTTCCGTGCGAAGTCCACCGTGCGCTATCGCGCAGGCTTCCCTGCATCTCGACAAACGACCGTCGATTCTAAGAATTAGCCGACGTCATGCACTTCGGGCGTGTCGCGTCGTCGTGTTATGTCGATGCTGGGCCGAACTCCGCGACCTTCAGCCAGGGCCAGCGAGCGTTGCGAAGTGATGTCGCAGGGCCCGCCGACTGTCCTTCTCGGTTGAGAGCGCCCGCTCCGCCGCAACCTGAGTCGTAATGCCGCCTAAGGCGGCTGCGGCAGCTTGCCACCCGTGTGGTGGGAGGACCATGGCGCCGACTGACCAACCGAGCGCCTTGCTGAAAAGGCTGTTGAGTGACGGGCGGCTACCCACGGACCTGCCAAGTTCCCGCGCGGCCTGAGCCATCTCGAGCCGATAGTCCGCGAGCTCGGAGCTGGTTCCCTCGGCGAGGGACGCCAAGGCGCGTCGCTGAGTCGCCCGGAAGGACTCGAAGGCGTCATCCTCACGGATCAGAACCATCTGCCGTGGCTCGAGCCGACCAGCCGAAGGCAACGCTAGACGCGCCAGGCGCTGAACCCGGAGCGAGTCCGCCGTTTCCGTTAGCGGGCTCAGGAGCCCAGCCTCGTCCTTGAAGGCTTGCTCCTCGTCGTCGCTGCCGAAGAGAGGGGTGATTACCCCGCCCGAAGCAATCCAGAGGCGCAGGCTCCGAAGTGCGAGCTCTTGGCGCTGGGCGCCGAAGGTCTCCCACGCATTGCTCGCGAAGCGTCCAGCCATGCGTGTGTCCATCGCGAGTCGCCGCGGAACGAAGACGATGTGACCGGCCCTGACGACGGGCGCGAGGCGGGCTAGCGCCTGAATGGTCGAGACAAAGTGGTCCGGATCGGGCGCAATCTGCACTTGTACATGCGGCATCGAGTCCACAACGTCCCTGACGAAGTCCCCCAGGACCTGCTCCTCATCGAACGGGTCCTCGATCGTGACATCGTTGGCGTAGCAGAGGGCTGCCTTGACCTGCGCTGGCGGAAGTCCCTTAAGCGGAAGATGGTCCCCGCCAAGGTGTTCGCCGTCAATGATCATCGAGCGTCGTTTGACTCCCCCCAGCGTGGACAGTTCACGGCCGACGATCGATGCGCGGACGGTCCCTGGCTTCTGGTCGAGCCCCTCGAGCCAGTCACCGGGCGGTATCTGCTGGGTCTGGTGTAGGTAGAGCTCGAGAAACTCCGCACAACGGAGGTGTCCCAAAATCGCGGGCAAGGGATCGTCACGTGACCGGGCATCGGCCAGCTTCGAAGCCAAGGAATCGGAAATGTCCTCAACCGGGGCTGAGTAGAACGCTTCCAAAGCATCCAACACTGGCGTTCCGACGCTCACTGTTCCTCCCCGTCCGCGCGGACTCCGCGCGTTGGGGTCCTGCAGCGGAGGTGATTAGGGGCAGTTCCTGGCTGGCCGACGGCGTGGCGCTCGGCTCGTTTGCTTCGATGCGGTGCGCCCGCGGTCCCAGCTAGTGTCAAGTTGACCGTGAAGCGACGGGCTGGCCGGTGGGCGACTGCACTATCCAATGAACTCCCTCCGAAACTCGTCGTAGGTGCCAGCGAGGTATCGAACCAGCGAGACCTGAAAGTCGGGGTTCGAGAAGAAGAGGTCAAAGAGCACGCCGTTCTTGTCGTGGCGGTCGATGAGCAGGTCCTTGACCTTCTGCTCGAGCACCATCTCGAACTGGCTGCGATCGTTGTTGAGAGCAACCTCGCGCATCTCGACGTCCTCCTTGACCACGATCCACTGCTGGTCGACCCAGACCTTGTCGGCCTCGCCGAGGTCGGCGCCGTACTTGTCGTTCATCGCCGAGATCAGGGCGGACAGTTTGTCGAGCACCGGCTCGGTCACCGCACCCTTGCCCTCACCCGGCAATATCGCCGCATCAGAGGTCACCGCGATCCGCAGGTGGGTCAGCTGCACCGACTTGGAGATCTGCGGCATCGGGCTGTTCTCCCCCGGAGGCAGCTCCAGTAGCAGCAGCCGCCCGTAGAGGAACAGGCGCTCCCAGTCAGTGTCGGCCCACGGCATGACCTGGGCGACGAACGCGTACGCCCGGCAGAAGTGCTCCAGCGTCCGCCGGAACTCGTCGGCCCTCTCCTCCTCCAGCGCGGCGAACCGCCCGACGGCTGGCTCGAGGTTGCCGTAGAGCACCGACTGCTGCGCCGGGTCCTCCGACAGCAGCGCCGCCACCGCTGCCTCCATCTCGGGCATCGACAGCACCCCGGCCGCCATGAGGTCGTGCTCCATCGTGGCCAGCACGTTCGGCTCGGTCGGGGTGGAGAACGACTCCTCGTAGAACGGCTCGAACGCAGCCTTGATCTCCTCGGCCGAGTTCGCGAAGTCCAGGACGAAGGTGTCCTCCTTGCCCGGGTGGGTGCGGTTGAGCCGCGATAAGGTCTGGACCGCCGCGACACCGGAGAGCTTCTTGTCGACATACATCGTGTGCAGCAGCGGCTCATCGAACCCGGTCTGGTACTTCTCCGCCACCACGAGCACCTGATACTCCGGCCCGTGGAACCTCTTCGGCAGCTGCCCCTCGGAGAACCCGTTGATGCTCGCCTCCGTCACCGGCGGAGCCTCCGGCGCATCCGGATCCACCAACGACCCAGAGAAGGCCACCAAAGTCCGCAACGGTCGCTCGCCCTGGTCGTAGCCCTTCTTCGAGATGTATGCCGCCAACGCCGCCTGCGTCCGCGCCGCGTGCAGCCGCGAGCGGGTCACGACCATGGCTTTGGCCTGCCCGTCGATCTTGCCGGCGGTCTTCTGGCGGAAGTGCTCGATGATCACCTCCGCCTTCGCGTCCAGCGCGTACGGGTGCAGCGACGCGAACCGGGCAAGGGCGGCGCGACCCTTGCCCGTCTCCATCTCCGGGTCGTTGCGCGGGTGAGCGTTGGCGAGCTTGTAGTACACGCCATACGTCGTGTAGTTCGCGAGCACGTCGAGGATGAAGCCCTCCGCGATCGCCTGTCGCATCGAGTATGTGTGGAACGGTCGCTTGTGCCCATCGGCACCGACCTGCCCGAATGTGTCAAGGGTCTTCGGCTTTGGCGTGGCCGTGAACGCGAAGAACGATAGGTTCTTTTGCTTGCCCCGGTACCGCGCACTGGCCAACAGCGCCTCGTCCGAGGCCTCCACAGCTTCTTCGTATGCCGCGTGCTCGACTTCCTCGGCCGCCTCCAACGCCGCTTCGACCCCAGAGCCGAGGACCTTCTTCAGCTTCGCCACCGAGTCACCGCTCGAGGAGGAATGTGCCTCGTCCACGATGACCGCGAAACGCCGGCCGATGATCCCCTTGGCTTCACCCTCAGCGGCTGCCTCTTTCGCGGCTAGTTCGGCGACCACCGGGAACTTCTGCAGCGTCGTGATGATGACCCGCGCCGCGTGACCCGTCAGGGCCTCTTTGAGCTGGGCCGAGTCCTCGTCGATCCGCACGATGGTCCCTGGAGTGTGCTCCAGCCCGGCCACGGTGTCCTGAAGTTGCCGGTCCAGGACCTTGCGGTCGGTGATGACGACGACCTTGTCGAAGATCGGCACGTCATCTGGCCCGTGCAGCCGAGACAATGCGTGCGCCGTCCACGCGATCGTGTTCGATTTCCCCGACCCCGCCGAGTGCTGCACCAACCGGTCGACCCCGGCGCCATCCCGATACGTCGCGGCGAGGATCGAGCGGACCGCATGCCACTGGTGAAAGCGCGGAAAGAGCACTTGGTCACCCTCGACGTGGATGAACGAGCCGAGCAGGTCCAGCCACGCGTCGCGTTGCCACACCTGCTCCCACAGGTATGCCGTCTGGTAGCCGCTCTTCGTGGGCGGGTTTCCGGCGGTACCGGTGTTGCCGGCGCCGCCGCTGCCCTGGTCGAACGGCAGGAACACGGTTGCCTCGCGTGCTAGCCGGGTCGTCATCGCCACGCGGTGCGGGTCGACGGCGAAGTGCACCAGCGTCCGCGCTCGGAAGATCAGGTCGCTCGGGTTGCGGTCGGTCCGGTACTGCGCCATTGCGTGCTCGATGTTCTGGTGCGTCAGCGGGTTCTTCAGCTCTGCCGTCGCTACTGGGATCCCGTTGACCACCAGCGTTATGTCGAGCGAGTCGGCGGTGTTTGACTCGGAATGGCGCAGCTGCCGCACCACCCCGAGCCGGTTCGCCTCGTACCGCTGGGTCTGCTCGGCGTTCAATCCGCTGGCCGGCTTGAAGTAGCACAGGCGAACACTCACGCCCGAGTCCTTCACCGGAGAGCGGAGCACGCTGATCGTGCCGCGATGGTCGAGCGCATCGACAACGACTCTGAGGAACTTCTCCCGCGCCGTTGACTCACCCCCATGACGCGCCACCAACTGCTGCCACGCCTTCGGCTGCGACGACTGTACGAACGCGATCACATCGTCATCGAAGACCCCCGTCTTCTTGTCGTATGCCGTGGGCGTCAGCGAAGCCCACCCGTGCGCGACCAGGTGTGCCTCAATGTTCGACTCGAACGCCGACTCCCTCGTAATGCTCATCCCAACCTCATCCCGGTATGCCGCTGCCCGCGGTTGTCACATCGAGTTCACCAGTCACGGCGGCCGTGATCAGCGACTTCTTGTACTCGAACATGAGGGTGCAACTCTTCTCTAGGGCCCAAGTGCGCTTCTCGACGGCTGTCCGCGCATCGACGGCTTGCTTCCCGAGCGCCACTCTTGCCTCAACCTGCGCCGGCGCGGACACCGGCAACGCCATGGTGGCGTCGATCGTCAACTTCGGCTGCGCCGACCCCGTCACCCAAGCTGAAACATCCAAGGCTTCAATACGAGCCGCCCAGAAGTCGTGGGCTCCGTCGAAGGGCTCCAAGATGTGCGCGTGGTTGTTCACCCAGTACTGCCCGTCCGCCACGAAGGCGATAGCGGTGCTACGCAGCAGCAGGTTTGCGCCATCCTCAGAGACGAGCACCTTCGGGCCGTCGAAAAGGTAATCGTCAACATGATCGATCACGCCCGAGGCGCCGTAGTACGGATACTTCCCTTGACGCGTTGCGCGCTCCTCGGAACTCAGAGGTACCCGCAGGGAATCGCACGACTTCGCGAACCGGCGGAGTGATCCGGTCAGCCATCCCTCCCCACCCGAAGCGACCAGACCCGCGACCTCGGAGGCCAAAGCCCAGTGCAGGAGTCGACTCTGGCGCTGCCGGGCTCTGATGATCTGATCGATGCGGGTGACGCGGTCGTCGAGGAAGTCCGCAATGCGCCGCTGCTCGACCACCTTGGGGAGCAACAGCGGCAGCTGATCCAGGTCTTCCTGTTGGATGCGTCGATCAAACGTGGTGTTTGCCCTGACGAACAGGTCGTACTGGTCGCGGTATGGCTGGCTCCTGAGCAAGTGATGAAGGAAGCGGGGGTCCAGCCGAGTCTTGTCGGGCTCAAACACTCGATAGTCCGGACTCACTGCGCCCTCTGTGTCCGAAACAGCGATGCTGCCGCCAGTGAGCCACATTGGGTTCACGACAAGTTGATCCTTGCCCACGCGAAGACTGCGCTCCTCCGTCGCGGTCGACGCCTGCTGGCGGTCGGACTTGCCGTCACGCTTATAGAGGTAGCCAGCGCTGGAAAGCGAGAGCCTCTGCGCGTTGGGGTCCTCGCCGACTCGGCTCTCGACCCTTCGGAGAACACGCTTGAACGCATGCAAACGGGAACGGCGGGATCCGGTCACGGCGGCTTCGATGGCGAGGTTGCTCAAAAGCCGAGTCCGGTCATCCAGGTCTGGATCTGGGCTTCGAGGTCCTTGATCTCCTGAGCGATCTCTTCGACGGGTCGTGGCGGTGAGTAGATGTAGAACTGCCGGGTGAAGGGGATCTCGAATCCGACTTTGGTCTTCGTGTGGTCGATCCAGGCGTCCGGCACGTAGGGCCGGATCTCGGTGTCCAAGTGCGCTTCCGCAGTCTCGACCAATGCCTTGTCGCGCTCCTGTTCGCCGAGTGCGAGCCATCCGGCCGGTAGCGGAAGGTTCTCTTGGTCGCGCAGGTCTGGGTCCGGCTCGACCTTCCCAGCGCGGCCACTGACGATTGGTGCCTCCGGGTCCGCAACGGCGCAGGCCTTGGCGAAGGTCTTCTTCTGCGCGGTCGACAGCCCGGCCACCTGGGACAACAGCGCCTTCTCGGTCTCGAAACGCTGCCCGACGAGCTTGGCATGCGTGGCGTACGGCTCATCGGCGACCGCCTCAGGGGTGACCTCCCACCGGCGACGCATCGGACGTTCCACCGTGATCCGCTGGAAGCCAAAGGTCTCGTTCGTCAGGACCTTCACCCGAGGGTCGTCGGCGTACTCGTCACGGGCTCCCCCATACAGACGGGCGATCTCGTCGATGGCAGCGGGCGCCAGCTCCTTGCGTTTGTCGCCCAAGGACTTACGCATCTTGGTGCCGAGCTCTCGGGCGTCGATGAGCTTGACGGTGCCGCGGTCCGCGTCGACCTTGTCGTTGGTGAGGATCCACACGTAGGTCGAGATGCCCGTGTTATAGAACATCTGGTCCGGCAGGGCGACGATGCCTTCGAGCCAGTCGTTCTCCAGGATCCAGCGGCGGATCTCCGACTCCCCGGAGCCTGCCTGACCGGAGAATAGGGGTGACCCGGAGAGCACGATGCCGACCCGCGAACCGGTCGGCTTCATGTGAGAGAGCATGTGCTGCAGGAAGAGAAGCGATCCGTCCGAGACCCTGGGCAGGCCGGCGCCGAAGCGGCCGTGGAAGCCGAGCTTCGCGTGTTCGTCTTTGATCGGGGCGGCGTACGCCTTCCAGTCCACGCCGTAGGGCGGGTTGGCAAGGATGTAGTCGAACTTCTCGGTGGGGAAGGCGTCGCCTGTGAGGCTGTTGCCGTTGCGCATCCGCTCCGGCGCCGTGTCCTGCATCATCAAGTCGGACTGAGCGATCGCCCAGGTCTCGTCGTTGAGCTCTTGGCCGTAGACGTTGACGATCGCGGCCGGATTGAGATCTTTGATGTGGTGCAGCGCGGTCATGAGCATGCCGCCCGTGCCCGCGGCAGGGTCGTAGACGGTGCGGACCGGCTTGGGGTTGTCGGTGAGTTCCTGGGCTGACTTGCCGGAGACGAGGAGGTTGACCATGAGGCTGATGACCTCGCGCGGGGTGTAGTGCTCACCCGCGGTCTCGTTGCTCATTTCGGAGAACTTCCGCAGCAACTCCTCGAAGATGTAACCCATCGCCTCGTTGCTCACCATGGATGGGCGCAAGTCGAGGTCGGCAAAGTCGGCGACGACGGCGTAGAGAATGCCGGCGCGGTCTAGGCGCTCGAGCTTGGGGTCGAAGTCGTAGGCCTCCATGACGGCATACGCCTCGGGCGAGAGCCTGCGAATGTAGGTACGCAGGTTGTCAGCGAGTGTCTTGTCGTCGCTGAGCAGCGTGGCGAATGTGAGCGGCGAGGTGTTGTATAAGCGGTGGCCGGCCTTCTTCTTGAGGAGGGCCGCCTGTCCCTCACCGATGGTGGACATCCCCTTGGCCGCGTCCAGGACCGCCTGCTTCGTCGGCGCGAGGACGGCATCCATACGCCGCAGCACGAGCAGCGGCAGCATGACCGAGCCGTACTCGTGCTGCTTGAAGGTCCCGCGCAGCTTGTCAGCGACCTTCCACACGAACGCGACCTTGTCCTGAAACCCGATGGGCGTCATCTGATCTATCCGTGCCCGTTAGCGAGGCTCGTTGCCGTTGGCCGGGCTCTTCGGCTCCCCGACCTCCGCCTCGAGCGTCGGGTAACGGTCCAAAGCCCACTGACGACGGCTTATCTCACGGTTGAGTAAGACGCCTTGCCTTGTGGGCATGGGCAGCTTCCGGAGCTCTTCCAGCCGTCGCACCTCCCATGCGAGGCGGGATTGGGCTCGCTCGAACTTGAGACGGCACTCGCGTGAGCAGAAGCGCTGAGGCCGGTGCCCTCTTGTGCCCTTGGCGGGGTACGCACAGGGATTGCGGCACTTGGGATTGAGGCAGGGGTATGAGCCATTGGGCAGGTCGGACAAGCTCTCGGCGATCTGGAGCACTCGATCGATGCTTGCGTCCGGCTCCTTGGCGAGGGCCGACTGAAGGGTTGTTGGCACGGATCCAGCCCGCTTCGTGTGGCGATGGTCAGTCGCGCTTGGTGTTGGTGTGCTCAATCCTAGCCTCCTCCATGTCGTATCTATGCGACCCTACCCTTCGCAGACTGCATAGATAAGGTCACACGCTGTGACCTGCGAGAACGGGTCGCGCGGGGGTTTGAGACGAAGTACAGCAAGTCAGAGTGAACGATCCACAGCAAGCTGGAATTGAGGGATCGGGGAACAGTGAATACTTACGGTCTGCCGAAACTAGGCAGAAGTGCTTGTATCAACTGGGCGTGGCGAGTAGGTTGGGCGCGGAGCCGTAGACGAAGGCAGCGTCCGCACGCGAGTGAGGGCGCACCAGTTAGCAGCTGGCACGCCCTCGGCGACGGTCCCGATGAATCTTGGACAGAAACGAAGGTGCCGTCGCATGGACGAGTCTATTTCGCATGCCCGGAAGCGGCCAGCCCCTGTGGTGCTGTGCCCCGAGCTGGACACTGAGTGGTTCTTCGACGTGGGTGCGGACTTGGCGGTGTGGCAATGGTCGGAGCGTCCGGACGTCACCCGGCTGCTGCGCACCCGTACCCCGAAGGTGAAGGCGCGGTCGGGGCATGTGCCGGTGTACGCGTACGCGGTCACGACTGGGAACCACATGCACTTGGAGTCCGGGCTCGAGCATGACCTGGTGAGGGAGCTGGACCGTCGACCGGACGTGACATGGCTGGTCGCGCAGCCTTGCCGGCTGCGGCTGCCGGCCAAGCGCCGAGGGCGGCGTCTGGAGCACACCCCGGACCTGCTCACCCAGCACGAGGACGGCTCGGTCCGACTGTGGGACGCCCGACCCGCAAGGCGACAGGACGAGGACTTCCAACTCAAGGTGCGGCTCACCGCTGAGGCGTGCGCGGAGGTGGGGTGGAGCCATGAGGTGTTTGCCGGGTGGTCCAGGGTCCGGCGGGTGAATCTGATGTGGATCCACGGCTTCCGCCGGCCGATGCCGTGGTATCCCGGCTCGCTGCGACTGCTTCACGAGTACCTCGAGGGACAGGGCACCGTCGCGGATGTCTTCGAGCTCGACGCCGGCGGCGGACATGTCGTGTCAGCGATGTGGCACGGCATCTGGAGTGGGCAGGTCGACTGCGACCTCGACGCCCCGCTCACGCAGGCGACACGGATCGTGGTGCACCAGCCTGAGGCAGTGACGGCGTGAGCAAGGCGGTCGAGCTCTACGTCGGGGCCCGGGTCCTGATGAGCTACGGCCCAGCAGTCGTGGTGGAGCTGGGCCGGCACGGCGTCACCGTGAAGGACGCCCTCGGGGAGAACCACTTCGTGCGCGCCGACAAGCTCGCCGTCACCGGTCTCGGCGACGAAGGCCTGGACGCGATCCACCTGTCACTTCAGCCGTGGTGGAGCAGCCTGACTCCGGCGATCCGCGCCGAGATCCTGCTCAAGCTCGAGGTGGTGCTCGAGATCCTCACCGCGTACCGCGACGGGCACCCGCTCATGGCCCGCGACGGGGAGCCGTTCTATCCGTTCGGCGAGGGCTTCGGGGTCAGCCTGACCAAGCGGATCGAGGCCATGGCGCGCCAGCTCACCTTCGAGTACTCGGTCGACCGGATGCGGGTCCGGCGCGTCCTGGCCGGCGAGGTCGTCAAGAACAGTGTCTCGGCCAACACGATCCGAGGCTGGATCAAGTCCTTCAAACGAGACGGGTTGCGGGGCCTGGTCGATGGACGCAGGACCCGCGGACGCCAGGGCTTCGAGGTCATCGACCCACGCTTCGTGCGGATCGTCGACGAGGAGCTGGCCGGCTTCGACGGCACCCGCAGCAAGGTCAGCCTCGTCGAGATCGAACGCCGAGTCCTGGTCCGGCTCAAGCACGAAGGCGTCGATGACATCGACCTGCCCCAACGCATCACCCAGCAGTACCTGTCCATGCGGTTCGCCGCGCTCGGACACACAACCAAGCAGCACAAGTCATCCACCCTGCGCAGGAACTCCGGCCGAAGCAACTACCCGGCCACCCACCCAGGCCACTTCGCCGTCGACGTCACCCGCTGCGACAACCTCGTCTGGGACGACGTCTACGAGCGGGTCTACTCCGTCGAGATCATCACAATCATCTCGGTCCCGAGCCGGGTCGTCGTCGCCTGCCGGGTCGTGCCCCAGTCCGCGAACTCCCTCGAGATCGCCCTCGCCCTGTATGACGCGATCCGCCCGTTCTCGATGGTCGTCGAAGACACGACGATCGATGACTTCCGCTGGTGCGGTATACCGGCCAGCCTCGACATCGGCGACAACCCCGTCACCGCTCACGCCAGCCGGGCCCGCACCAGCCGCGACGTGACCGGACGGCACGTCAAGCCCGGCATCAACGTCATCTCCCTTCGTGCCGACAACGGGAAGATCTTCCTTCAGCGCTCCCTTCCGGGCTCTGCTCTCGGACTGGCAGGTCGACTTCATGCCCTCCCGGCCCGGACGCCCCATCGACAACAACATCGTGGAGCGCTGGCACGACAGCCTCCAGGCGGCATACCAGTCGTTCCGCAACGGAGCCGGGTTCAAAGGTCGCGCCGTGCATGAACGGGGACGGTTCGTCGGCTGGGTCGGGTTCGAACCCCTCGGATCGTGGCGCGAACTGCAGCAGCACCTGCACCGTCACATCGCCGTCGCCTATCACCGCAACCGGCACGGCGGCGTCAAGATCCCCGGCGTCGAGGACGGCAACTTCACCCCGCTCGAACGGCACGACATGCTGCACACGATCACCGGTCGCCTGCTCGTCCCGCAACACCCGGACCTCATCTACAGCCTGCTGCCCGAGAAGTGGCTCACCCCCGGCAACGGCGGCGTCGCATTCCGCGGCCTCACCTACGACGGCGACATCCTCGACGAGATCCGCGGCCTCCGGCCCGGCACCTTCCGTGCCCAGGACGCCAAGGTCCCCTTCCACTACGACCCGCGGGACCGCACCCGGCTCTGGCATCGCAGCCGCCACGACGACCGCATCTACGAGCTGCAGTGGCGCGACGCGCACCTGGTCGAGGCGCCCCTGACCGACGTCGTCGTGCAGCGAGCCCGTCAGCTCATCAAGGAACGTGGCGGCAACCGCGTCGTCTCCCGCCGCAACGTCACCCGCGAGATCATCGCCGCCATCACCGAGCTGAGCGCCGCTCCCGCCGACGAGGAATGGCGCAGCAAGCTCATCCGCGCCGGCATGCGCCACGACCAGGCCCTCATCGACCACGCCGAAGCGCACGCCGCCCGTCAGCTCATCGACTCTGCCGCCGAGACCCCCTCGGCACCTCGGCCGCGTCCCGCCCTCACTGTCGCCGCGGACGACGTCGACGGCATCGACAGCCCCGCACCGATCGACTTCGACACCGCCTTCCCCGACTACGACAGCGAGGCCATCTGATGGAC
>APMI01002381.1_pt1 | contig 13061 bp, 13 predicted proteins | sample 667938 | NCBI WGS metagenome assembly APMI01 (sample SAMN01084076, study PRJNA167559) | wastewater metagenome | biome: Wastewater | place: Denmark: Ejby Moelle, Odense | collected 2011-11-28 | reverse complement strand
AATTCATTGAGCAGCCGTAGTAAAGATAGAAATATGTCAATGTCAGTGCGTAAGTTCAACTCGCAGAAAAGTGAAACAATTAAGGAGATATTCATTGGAAATACTCTTTTTAAGAGCTACAGCAAATAAATACTTTAGAAAGTTAGTGAATCAAGCAGAATGATAAAAATTAGGTTTTATGTCTGTAAGTAGAAATTATTGTTTCAGTGCATCTATGAAGATAAGCCAGGTTTAATTCATGCAAACTAAATTGATGTCAATAAATTGTTAGAGGAAGGCAACAAAAAACCAGATTCTGATACTTTAATAGAGGAAGTGTACGTGAAATATCTGATGAGCATGAAATTCTACTTTAGATCAGGAGTGGTCGGAGCTGAGTGTCGTGTCAAAACTGAAAAGGGGAACAAACACTTAAAAATAGGAAATTGTTAATCTCATGTAAATTTAAATTTATTTAGCTATAACACGAACTCCTGACTCTAATCAATAGAAAGCTCATTACGCTAGGATCTTATTGGCATGCAAAATAAATGATAGGTGTTAGCGTTTGGTATGTGCAATAAGATAGTTTAAAAAAAATAGAGTCTTCCAAGAAACTGGAAGAACCAAAACATAAGATTGAGCATCGAGTTAGTGACGAATACTATGCGTGACCCCATATTTTAATGTCTCTTTTTCTATTTACTCTTATATTCACTTCAATAAAAATCACAAATTGATTGTAAAATATAAATAAATATCTCAATGATAAAGGAAATTAAGTAACTCAGATGTATGAGTTAGAAGCAGTATTGAGTATTGCTTGGATACCATCTTTAAAATTTTATTTAGTTTAGTTGCGGCCGACCAAATTAGATAATCGAACTTTTATTGCTTCTTACCTAAACACAGCAATTTTCTTTTCTTCTTCGAGCTTGTCACATATTTTTCTCAAAGTCTCTACTTGCTAACTAACAAATTCGTAGTCCTCCATCTTAAGATTAAGTTAAAAGTTCTCTTTCTTTATTTCCTCAAAATCCAATTGCTTCCGGTCTTCATTAAATCTCAGCTCTTCAACATCTTGCTTCAACTGATTCAGTTATTGTTCCTGGTCGAACATCTTCTCCTAGATATAGCCAGCCAGCACAAGCTCGTCCACAGTCACCCCATAATTTTACTTTGACTTCTCGTTTATTGTGTCATACTTCTGCACTATTTACTCGTGCGAATTTATTTTCTATGATAACTAACCATTATCTTTAATGAGTTTTTGGTTTTGCTTGAAGGATTCTGTTTGTTCGCGTCTTAAGTTTCCTATTTCTGTTTTTAGTCGCTCGATTTCAATGTGCAATCGCTTATTTTATCGAGTTGATAATTAAATTTACTGTTTCATTGCAAGACCTTACGCCGATATCTCGTGAATTCTCTTCTAATCTGGGGAGGGAGATTTTATCTTTAAGGCAGCGTTGGTTTACTTAATCCTATCGCTCAACATGTTGATTTATTGGTCTTTATTTTGCACTTTTAAGCTATATTATTAGCATTAAGACTCTAATTAAATTATGCGAGCCTATAGCTACTTTATTTGAGAAATATTGGTCTATATATCCCTTTTGTAGGTAGTGTGAAGACTAACACTTTCTGTAAATTTAATCTGACGTTTCTCGACTTCTTTCTGTAAAGTCTCATAAATCTATTTGAACGTCGCCAGTTCGCACTTGAGAGAAGTCAGTTCAAGGTACTGCTTATCATAATCTAATCGCAGATTTTGTTCAATTTATTTAATTCTAGTAACTTATTTCTTCAATTGCTTTTGAGTTTGTTAATATAGATCCCGCTCTGCTTCATGTTTCTTGGTTATAGAGTTCATTTCTTGCGTTAAGTTTGTATATAAAATGCGGTACTCGGAAGAGTTGCCATCGCTTAGTTGTTCTTGGTCGGCTTCAGCCTTTCTTTTAATGTTAGCCAAGTTCTGCTCTAATACAAAAACAGTATTTTTCAATTCCTCAATTCTCAAATCTTTGGACTTCAGTTTCTCTTCTATTCTTCTCTCCACTTCTGATTCTCTCAGTCGACTTGTAGTCATTCCCATCTGCTGTCGGTTGCTAAGCTTCTCAGCAGTGAGTTGTCGATTAGTCTCAGCCAGTTACTACTCTAGCTCCTGTACATTGAAACTGTATACGTCCTCCATCTCCCGTATATTATTCTTCAACTTATTAATTTCGCTTATGTAAATCTCTTAATCTTCTCCCATTTGCAGTCGAGTATTTGTGAGCTCAGCAGCTAGTTGATCGTTCTCATTTCTCATGGACATAAGTTCACTCTCTAAATTTTTAAAGTCAACCGAAACCGCGGCAAGAGTTCCATTTGCTTCTTTGAGCAGTTTGTCTTTTTCGCTGATCTTGATCTTGTAGTCCTTCTCAATTGCATAATTTTGGGCTTGTAAAGTTGATCCTAACTACTTTAGTTTCTATTCGTATTTATGTAATTGTTGTTTATATTACTTATGTAAATTCTCTTCTCTCTCTTTAATTCTCAAGTTCTCGAGCTCAATCGAAAGAATTTTTTGTTCCTGGTTTTGAATCAAAATTTTCTGCTTTTCGTTTTTTTAATTCGCCATTAACTCTGCTTTCTTCGCCTCCTCTTTGACAAAGCTATAGCCAGCTTGAGCCTATAAAAGCTCTTGCTCTAATCTCGATGATTTTGTTTTTTCAGTATTGATTGTACTGTTCAACATTCCGATTTGATGATATAAATCAGTCACAATTCTTTATAATTCTTTGATGCTAATGTCATACTTTTGAAATTTAGATTTATTGCTTTATTATTGTTGTTTAAGATATGCGAGTTCACTTCGCGTATCATCATATTAACTTTTAAGTTGCCTAAACTTAGCTGGATACTTCTATATTTAAGTGTACTTCTGCAATAACTCTGAGTTCTCATCTTCTTTTTTCTGAATTTGGATTTTACTCTTTGCATTTTCATTATAAAGCTATAGAATTTCTTGTTCTCTTTTCATATTTTTGGCTTAATATTATTGGTCCATTTCATCGATGGTATCAGCCAACTCCTTCTTTCTTACTTCCTCGTATCCGTCCTTGAGCTCACTGGCTAGTTCATCTACTTGTTGCTTAGTGTACACATACTGCAGCTTATAGCTTTGGTACTCCCTGTTTAAGTAAACTACTTTGTCCCTTAACTCCTTGTTTTAGCCTTGTAACTCAAGGATGGCAGCCTGGTAGTCTTGCTGGTTCTGCTCTTTGCTTTCATGCTCGCTTAGGACCACTTTCAAATTTTTCATCTCATAAAGATATCGTTCGCTTAAGTCTTCATATTGTTGCATTTTCTCAGACTTTCGCACACTTACTTGCCTTTATTTGTTGAGTTCTTACTACAGATTTGCAATCTTGTTGTGCAAGTGAGCACTGTCCTGCTCATAGTGTTTCAATTCTAATTTAGTCTTCTCATATTCCTCAGCTAACCTCTATAATTCATTATTAATAATAACCCACTAGCCTTATGCTTTTTATTTAGCATTTTCTAATTTGGATATGTATTACATGCAGTTATCTAGTTATTATTTTAGTGATAATTTATCAGCATTAAGTTGCTGTATCTACTCATCACTAACTGTTACTATATTCTTAATCTCGCTGATTTAGCTCATCAGCAAGTTGAGCTTCTCTCGGTAGTGTTGTTTCATGTCCTCAGTCTTTAACTTATTCTATTATTCTATGTTTGTTAGTTTAGTCGAGAGCAGTTCATTCTGTTACTCTAGCTGTATGTTTAATTTACGATGTTTTGCCTCTTCTGCCTCAAGCCTCTCAATTTACTTGGACACTATTATCTTGCGATCCTTCGACTCTTCGTTAGTTTATGTAAGTTTTTACAAATTTCTTTGAGCCTCCTTATTCAACCTACGAATTTCTGCATCTCTCTTATTAAGTTATTCTTCCATTTCAAGCTTTTCTTGCAAATTCCTTTTGCGTTCCATTAGAGTTTGAGAGGACAATGAACTGTAACTTACTATCTATTATTCCATCTTCTTGCACTGATCTTTAGATTTTGTCAACTCCTCTTGAGCTTGTTCGTAATCACGCTTAAACTTGTTAGCTTTTCTGCTGAGCACATCACACTCATCCTCTGCAGCCTGTTTTCTCTCATTTGATGTTGTCAAGTTTCTCTCCAAATCCATAACCTTTTTCCTGATCATTTTTAGTTCGTCATCAGCAGTTTCCTTCTACATTTTTAGTTGACTGATTGTTCGATTGGCTTCAATGATACGCTTATTAGTGTCTTCCATATCTTGCTGCATGACTCGAGTGTAGTCAAACCCGAAACTTTTTCTTCCTTTTTATTCGGCCTCCTTAATTTCCTTTTTTAATTTTGTATTTTCGCTTTTAAGCTATTCTATTTAGTATGAATACTTCACCTTTTGCATCTCCATATTTTGCTGTGTCGATCTTAACTGCTACTCCTTCATGTTTATTGTGTTCTTTATTCTGCTTAATTAATCTTCCTCCTTCTTAGTAGTCTGCGAGTACTCTAAGAATTTTGACGAACGCAGTGATATACGAAGCCCTAACTATTATTTTATTATGGCTAATTATTCATTAGCATCACGGCTCTTCTATTCCAACCTTTAAATTGTGGCTTGTTTTATTCGTAGGCTTTATTGTGCTTCATCAATTCTTTTAAATAACTCTGAATTTTGTTTTTGCAGGTTAGATATTTCTCTTTCCATTGCAGCATTTGTTAATAACTCCTTCGATTACGACTTCCTCATTTTCTTAGAACTATTAGATTCTTAACCATCTTTTGATAATTTAGGTGGTTGTTGATTCTGCATGAGGCTCAGCTGTTGCTCTAATTTTGTGATTTGCTCAAGTGTTATGATTTACACTTGCACAGAATCGTCCTTGTTGTTGAGCAGAGACATGACTCTTGATCTTTTCGATTTCATACTTAATCGCTCCCTGCTCTACTGTAAGGAAGGAGGACTTTTTTATCCCATGTCAGAACGCTCGGATCTGAAACTTATCTATTGCTTCAATTTATTAGGCTGACTCTGTCTTATTTCGATCTTCATATTGTCAGAAGATTATTTTTGGAAAGAGTCCTCAAGTTTTTATATACGCTCATTTTATTAATTTTGTTGATTTTATTGAATTTGTTAATTGTATTCTTACTTTTCAATATAATACCTTAGTTATTACTTAAGTTGCTCAATCAGCTCTTACAAATTTTTAAGTTGATCGTGCAAACTTACGATTTATTAATCACTGTGCTGTTTAGCTTATTTATAACTTTCATTTTGTGTTTTGAGCTGCTCAACTTACAGTTCAAGCTTTTCAAGCTCTTTCTCATTATCTTGATATGCCTTCTCAACTGACTGTAAATAATTTATATGATCAAGGCTGCCAAGCTATTCCACTTTTTTTATGAAAAGCATTTTTTCATCTTCACTCATGTTCCTACCCGACTGGGGAATTTTGAGTCTGGGAATGCTGTTTGGACTTCGAAATGCTGACTGTCTTGAATTTTCATCATACATTCCAATCTAATTTTCTAAAGAATTGACCTTCCCTAACTTTGGTTTTTTTTGTCCACCTCCTGGTATTTTGGCTGAATCTTCGCTGCTTTGAGCATTACTGAACCAAAGTTTAAGCGATTATTCATACTTTTTATCTTTGTCTAGCATTAATTATCGAGCATCCTCTAGAAGATGTTTGTACTGATCTCTCTACAGCTCTAAATTTTTATTTTCAGTTAGTAATTCTGCATTTTAATTAACCTGCTTGATATGGTCACCATGAAGTTTTTCTATTTGATCTTTATAAATGTCCAATTCCGCTCTGAAGTCACTAGTTAGTTTTAAATGAGTACCCTCACTATTTTCTAGCTTTAACTTGAGCATTTCTATTTATTACTCGTAGTACTTCTCTCTATTTTTCATCGACTCCTCAAATTGATCCTTTAGAAGTTCTAAATCCATTCTGTTTTTATTATACGACTACTCTAACTCTTAAGTGAGCATTGTCACTTTGGCTTCACTGGTTTCATGCATGAGTTTATAATGTTCAATCTGATCAGAAAGATCTTTTACCATTTCTTCACTCTAGAATGTTTTCTTATGCTCATCTAGGAACTGTTAATTTAGCCTCGTATTATCGTCAATCAATGTTTTAATTTATTCGTCTTTAACAATTAAGTGCTTCTCTATGTTTTAAATGTTCATGAGAGCCTCAGTAAGCTTTAAATTTTCATCATAGTACCTTTGTCTCTAGTCATTAAGCAACTTATCAAATTCTATTTACCTTGACTTTTCGCGAACCTGTACTTCTTCTAGCTCTTTCTGATATTTGATATTATTTCTCTCACTCTCAGCAATGTAAAACTGGTAATCAGACTCAAGCTTCTTTAAAATGTGCTGACTCTCTTATCTTTATAACTTCATTGATTGAACAATATCCTTTTCGCTTTCAAGCTATGCTTCTAATTTTAATCTAGCTTCTTTATAGTTTTGAATCATTTGTTGCAGTGCTTATAACTCTTCACCTAATTATTACTCCCTTTATTGCGAGCTCTTGAGCTGCTCGTTTTTCTATGATAGTTGATTGCGCAAGTCTGTGATCTGTTTTCTTTGAGTTTCAAAAGATTTTTCATAATCTTCACACTTGAGCTTGAATTATTTCTTAGCGATTTCATGGTTTAGTGTCAAATTGTCCAACTATATTTTTGTATTTTCCAATTTTTTGTTTAAATCATCAATATTCCTTTAGTATCCCTCCGCTTTTAGCTCAATTTCTTCGAGATGGTCTTCTAAAGTCTACCTTTAAGATTGAGCATCAGCTAGCTTGGCCTTATAATGCGCCTGTTGTTTCTCAAGCTCTTCCTAAGAAATAATCCTTAGTTCGTTTAATTCGGCTGACAGAGTTTCGTTCTCGTTGATGGCTGATTTCATAATTATAAAGTTAGTGTTCGAGTTTTAGTTGAATGTCGTGATCAGGGACTGAATCTATTCCTGATAAATTGAAGCGTGCATTGCTAATTTTTTATTGTAATATTATTCCATTCGTTTCAGCTCTTGCGACACATTAGTTTTAATCCAAATTATCTCCTTCTCGACAGCATCATTTCTGGTAATTAAAAACACTCTATCTTTCTTTAGTTTTTCATTTAGATACTTCAAATCTTCGACTTATTTTTGCAACTGAACATATTACACTCCTGCGGTCTTTTGATACCCATTTGACACCACAATGCTACTCTCCTCATCTGATGACTATTCAATTTCAGCGGAATACTTCTGAAAGTTATCGAGCTCCATCACTTATTTTCTCCTGACTTGCAGACTCACAACACCGATTAGTTTACCAGAATCTTTAAGCTGTAATTGCAGTTTCTTCCCATCTTCAGTCCACTCGTGTACTCCCAGCACGAAGGACGAAAGCTGTCTCTCGTTGTTTTATTTGGGAGAGCCCACCATGACTATGAAATTGCTCTTGGTTAATAGAGATAGCTACGTTCTTGGCTTCGAGTTTGCCATTCACATTATATAGTTTGAGTCCCAGCTCGAGCTTCTCGCGAATGGTGACTGCTTCATTAGGTTAAAATTAGTAAATATTGGACTTGCTAAACTTCTTGCCTTTCTTCCAAACAAAGTGCACCTCGTCTTCATCCAGCTCCTTGTAAATAATGACACTGCTGATAAAAAGTTCGCAGGAGTTCAGATACACTTTCGACTTGTTCATTCAAATGGTTAGTCTTATAATATATCGTATAGCATCTCAAAATAAAAACTGATAGGACTAGACAATACAAACACAAGATATCCTCTTTTTTTATAAGGTCTTCGCTATTTTTAATGTTTTAGCTTCAAAATTTTTATATATACAATTCTAATAAAAATTACATACTTGAGAAAAAGCATCCGAATTTAAATGTAGAGTCATAAAATGATCATTTATATGTAACCAGATCCCAGTTATATAAATAGTATAAAAGTGCTTAATTGGCCAACAATATAATAATAAAGTTATTACTTAGCCAATTTATAATGAAAGATCAGTATGTAAACATAAAGCCACTGCACTCTAACCATGATCAGAACACTCAAAATCCAGTATACGGCAAACAGACAGGTTACAACAAAAATGCGATTAATTTTTTAAAGTAGGAAATAACCACCATTCGTCAAGGAATGACTAAACTATTAAGGGCTAAATCTTCGGAGAATATTAAAATAAGTGATCTAAATCTGATCAACAAGCCCGAGCTCAAACAGACCGTCAGTAACTATGAACCACGAAGGCCATAGCAGTCTACTGAAAGCAGAAATTAGTTATAAGTCTTACAACTCAAGGCTCGTGTTCGAGAGCTGGAGCAGGAGAACGCAGATTTGACCAACAGACTCAACAAAGTACAAAAGGAACTCGATTTAAAGACAGTCTCTCTGACAAATCATATCAAGTAACTAGAAAATTAAATGTATACGCTGGAGTTAGATTACCACGGGATATCAAACATTTTACAGAGAAAATTCAATATGCTAGTTCATTAACGACCTATTGTCAGAAATGTATCAACTCAACTCAGTAATCCTCCTTAGCATCATTTGAATCCATAATTGAAGTAAAAACAAAGGAATTATGTGAGTGAGTCAATTATCCGAGAAGTGAATTTTTTAAAAGGCATGATGCATCAGATCGGAGTCTAAAATCACAATAAATCTTTTTCTCTCAATAATATGTCTAAGGTGATTGCGCAACTAAATAACAAAATAATAAGGTTAGAATCACAGAAATTGGCTCTAAAATTTACACAATGCAAGATATAATAATAATAAAATGATTAATAACACTGAAAATATAATATTTATTGAAATTCATATTTAGTTTTGAAACCATTGATCTTTTAGTAGTTCCCTTATTGTTGGTCGACTTGCAGGGTCATTTCGAAGCATCTTCTTTAACATTAAGATCAGTGCTGATGAGAGTTTTATGTTTTGGGCAATTTACAAATAGGAAGAGTTGTTAAAATCGCACTTCTCGCTGACAGTTTTAAACGGGAAGTGACCAGTGACCATGTAAAATAGAAGAACTCCCAAAGCCCACACATCTGATGGTCTAGTCAAGTACCCCTTCTTTTCTGCAATTTCGGGACTAATATATGATGGAGTCCCACAATAATCATAAAAAATGCATTCCTCTTCAGGTTTGCTGCCCTTTCGAGTCAGTAGTCTGCGATTCTATTTCGAATCCGCCTCGTTAGATGAGTACTTTTATCCTTCGAGACAAAGTCGACTGAAACCAAAGTCTATGATTTTGATGCCAATATCTTCTCTGTTTTGAGAAATTAGAACATTCTACAGTTTTACGTCTCGATGAGAAATTCCATTTCCATGTAAGTATAAGAAGGCTTCAAAGACTTTTTTGATGATACTACGAGCAATTGCTTACGGTAATTTAGGTTTTTCTTTAGCTCTCATTGTCGTTGGCTCACTTGTGTCTTACTTTTGTTCTGAAGCATTGACATTCTGCTTTTTGATAAAATCTAGTAGCGAAATGTTGTCGAATAGCTCCATTACTAAATAGTGATTCTACTCTGTTTCAATGTACTCCCGAAATAAAATGATGTTAGGGTGATTCAATTTTTTTAAAATCGATATTTCGTGTTGTAAATTTTCTTATCTTTGAGGACAATTAATTTTTTGTTTGGGGTACACTTTGGCTGCAAATTTCCGCCCTTAATCATTTTCACAAAGCTTAACAATTGAGTAGTTCCCTCGACCTAAAACTGCTCCTAGTTTGTACCGACCTAATTCCGAAATGCCACTCTCTATTTTTTTCTATGATTTCATTCTATTTAGTCTTTTGTGAAACTATTCATTTGGTGACCGATCAGTATTTTGGCGTGAAGGTGCACCCATCGCTATTTTAGGCAGTATTTTTTTACTACGATCACCGCATAGTTCCAGCTCCTCGAAAGTAAGAAGTTGCAGTTGAGAGTTGTTCGAGTACTTTCTTAAGATAAATTCCTAGACATTTAAACAGGGCTCAGTTATCTGATTAATATTTTTATTCTGAATTGACTTCTCCTTAGAGTCTAAAGATTTATCAAGCGTATTGTCATATCTGAATCGTAATGCGCCTGACTTTTTGCTAATTATAGGCAATCGAACAACAGGTTTGCCGAATTAAAATGGCAAGCATTCAGATTCCATGTAGGGCTCAGTTTTTAAAGTCTTCTGCTTGCTATTCTTCGTGCTCTTTTCAATCATAATTTTATTATAAAACAATTAACCCACTCTAACGAAGTGGCGTCAGCAGTTAAGCACAATAGTATTAAATAAGATGTGATATTTTATTTGGTTATAGAATCACCTTTTCAGCAGATTCATCTTCTCATTGCAGTATGCTATCATATTGACATCTAGCAAAGTGGATAAAATGTCTTCGAGGGCGTCTGCATCTTTACGGTCATATGCCAAGTCTATTGCTTCTTTTACTCTTCCAATTCTCTGTAAAAGTAAGTACTGCTCATCAGCTTTCTTAGACGGCATTTTAGCAATTAGTCTCATTGCCCATGTACCTTATCTTTTTGCGAATACTCTATCTGCAATTAGTTCTACTGGTAAATTATATTTTTTCTGATTTCTTTCAACAAAGGATTCAAGTTCCTACCATTTCTGTGCATCGATGAAGACCTTTATTTGTGCCATGACTACTCTCTTATCTGAAATTTTATAAAAGCTTTTGATATCTTCAACTGCACCCTGATCTTTTTTGACTAAGAAAATTTCTAATTGTTTGGAAATGGTGACTGGCTTTACCTTATCATTTCTTTGTCTAATATGTGGATTGTGTTTTATAAACTGGCACAAATGCCCATAAATTTTGGGAATTGATTCTTTCCTCCAATCTTCCTTCATAGGAGATTCATACTATTTTAAAAGCTCAACTCCCATTTGGAACAGCGACTGATAGTTCTAATATGATCTTTCCGCAAAGCCTATTCTCAGATACTCCATAATGACAGCTTCAATATCATTAAGGAAAAATCTATTATATTCGATATAGCTCTTGGAGTCGAAAAGTCTGAAGTAGTTCAGCAATGCAGCCCTTCCCTATTTGTGGTTAGAAAGCATCGAAAAGATTTTTTATCTAGGTACCTTCGGTTTTTCCTACTTGTTATTGCTCATTGTTTTGGAAATTGCTAAAAATAGCAGATTCAAATCTCTGGACCTTAATGCTTCTTCAAGTGCTCGTTCATAAAATTTCATTGCCATTTCTTCAGTAGTCTGTTTCGATCCCATCCACAATAACAAAGGTATCTTTTTAGCGAGTGAGGGCTCAAAGGATAAAAGTTTGAGAGCTAAGTCACCTCTATCTACCTCAATGGCTCTATGTGCAATTTCAGTAAAAGAGATACCTTTTTCATCTTATAGTTTGCTCCTGATTTAATCACAAATGCTTTCCTCAGATTCGCTGTAGTTCTAAACTTTGCAGCAGGCCCAATCGGTATATATTTTAACTCTGAAATTCTGATCTTTTTTGAGATACTGGTAGATTTAGAATGCCAAATAGTGTTATCTGTATCGCAGTAGAATCTTCAACATCATATCGTCTTTTAATGAGGCAAGCTGTTCAAATGTAATATATCGATGCTTACTACGAAGACAATGCACAATTCGTAATATCTTTGTCGTGTCGTATATCAGATTATTGGGAATCATGTTGGGTGGCAAGAAGGCTTTACCATATGATGCAGCTAAATTATATTAAAATTACCTTTCATTAGTTTGATGACTTTGTTGTAGTTCACTTAAAATCTACTTGCTTTTAAGCATTGTTCGACACCCTTAGCTAATTTAGGCTTATCTTTCCTTATTTGATCGTCTTGAAGAGGAGCCTCATCTTCAAAAGCTTCATATGCTGCGTACAGTAGAGCACCTGATTAGTCTGAGAAGGCTTCAAAAATGCTAATATAGGAAGCTGGAATCTGACGTAATATTTTGTTTTCAGTTTTAGCAATTATTCTAGTCCCATCAATTTCCTGCCTTATGAATGACCATTTATTCTTTTCGCCTCTGTCTTTCTCAATTCTAACGTAGTCACCATGCACTGAGTACATATACAGGTCTTGATTATAAAATTGAAGGACTACTGCTTTATTGCCACACCAGCAGATTGACAACAGAGAGTTATTACTATTGACATGATTGTTACTCTTCACAAATGGAAGTTAAAAGGTAGAAAAATTCTCAGAACCTATTGAGTCAGAAGTAAGAGAAGGAGCGAATAAAATCTTATACGAGTATCCTACCAACTATTTTTGAGGTAGTGTTTCATTTTTATCTTTCTTTTTCTTCATATTCTGAGCTAATTGATCAACAGGATTGTCTTTGTATATTCCTTCAGCTACAAAGTAAGCGACCATTTTTTTATCAGGAGACAGTTCTGAAATATATGTGATACCTTTAATATTCGGTAGTTTGCTCTCGATTACATGTTCATTTTTCATTCTGTTATAGAATAATCTTTTGGAGTCTTGCTCAACGACTTGAATTATACCTGCAACAGGATGACAGAGATGCAGCTCCACCTTCTCCGATAAGATTTGTTTAGGAGAGAAGACATTCCATGACAATTTCAAGGGATGGCTTCTAATTTCCTATTCGCAGCTGATAAATTCTAATGCTTGAGGTTGGTATGCATTCCTCACAAACAAGAATCTGGACTTGTTAGTCAAAAATGCGAATCCATTGTCAAACACCTTCGCCTCTGCTACTTATTCTGTTTAGTAGAGCCCAAGTATTTGCTGCTTCGTGTATTTGCCTGTGTGCGGGTCTAGGAACCAAATCTGGCCCAGTTGGAATATCACCAGCAGCATCTCGTCCTGCAAGAAAGACAAATGGACGACAATATTTTTGAAAGGGTTGGCCAAAGTGACCTGTCTGACTATTTATCCCTCGTTGGAGTACAGACAAATGTTATTAATAGTAGGATCATCCTATCGCACAGTCAGAATTTGCGTTTTGTCAGATGTTAAAGCGATGGGTCCGCCATATGGTGCGA
>APMI01002747.1_pt1 | contig 13066 bp, 8 predicted proteins | sample 667938 | NCBI WGS metagenome assembly APMI01 (sample SAMN01084076, study PRJNA167559) | wastewater metagenome | biome: Wastewater | place: Denmark: Ejby Moelle, Odense | collected 2011-11-28 | reverse complement strand
AAAAATGTATCAAAATTGATTTTATTGAAGAGAAAACTTTAGTTTCGTTTTAATATCAGAAGAAGAATTACCAATAAGTGCTTCAAAATCTCCTGGTTCTGCTATCCAATCGTGTTTTACAGGATCAAAGAAACTCAATGCTGATTTATCTATAGTAATACTTACTTCTTTAGTTTCGCCAGGTTTTAAATTTACTTTTTCAAAACCTTTTAATTCTTTTGTTGGTCTTGGCAAAGAAGACTTCAAATCACTAATGTACAACTGCACTACCTCTGCTCCTTCTCTATTTCCTGTATTTTTTACAGAAACTGTAAAGGTAATTTTGTCATCTTTTGAAATTTTGGTTTTATCAGCTTTTACTTTTCCGAATTCAAAAGTGGTATAGCTTAAACCATGACCAAAGCTGAACAAAGGTTTTACATTTTTGGTATCGTGCCATCTGTAGCCTACAAAAATACCTTCGTTGTACTTAATATTAATTATATTATTTTTATCTGTTCCTTTACCAGCAGCCACTTCTTCTTTATTACCAGGGTATTCTCCCATGGCATGCGCTGCATTATCTTCTAACTTTACTGGGAAAGAAAAAGGTAATTTCCCCGAAGGATTGGCATCACCAGCTAAAATAGATGCTAAAGCATTACCAGCTTCTGAACCTAAATACCAAGTTTGCAAAATAGAAGGAACTTCTTTTACCCAAGGCATAGAAACAGCATTACCTGTTACTAAAACTACCGCTAAATTTTTATTAGCTTTAGCTAAAGAAGAAATCAATACATCTTGATTGTATGGCAAAGAAAGGCTTTTTCTATCTGCACCTTCACTATCTTGGAATTCACTTTTATTAAGACCACCTACAAAAACTACGAAATCTGCAGATTTGGCTACTTTTACCGCTTCATCTATTAATTCTTTTTCAGAACGATTGTCTTTAAGGTTTTGCCCTGTAACCACACCATTATATTCACCTCCTGGATCACCTACATAACCTCTTGCAAAGACAATTTCAGCATCTTTACCAAAACGTTTTTTGATTCCATCTAAAGGTAAGGTTTCATATTTTACCTTCAGCGAAGAACTACCACCACCTACAGTCATCATTTTAACAGCATTCTCACCAATTACAGCAATTTTTTTGGTTTTATTAAGGTCAATTGGTAAAGTCCCGTTTTGATTTTGGAGCAAAACAATACCTTCTTCTCCTATTTTTCTAGCTGCTTCTACATGCTCTGCCGAAGCTACAGAACCCAAAGGTCTGTTTTTATTTAAAGTAGTATGGAAAGCAAGTCTCAATAATCTTCTCACTTTATCATCTAGTTCAGCAGTTCCTACTTTGCCTGAAAGAATCATTTCTTTATAAGGATTAGCTAAATAATAATTATCATAAGCATTTTTAGTTCCAGCTGCTAAACCATCAGTCCAAGTTCCGAATTCTAAATCCAATCCATTAAAAATAGCTTGTTTGGTATCTGTAGCAGCACCCCAATCTGAAATTACCACACCTTTATAGCCCCATTCTTTTTTCAGGATATCATTAATTAAATATTGATTATGAGTAGCATATTGCCCCTTGTACAAATCATAAGCTCCCATTATAGACCAACTATCTCCTTCTTGCACCGCTGCTTTAAAAGCAGGAAGATAAATTTCGTATAAAGCTCTGTCATCTATAATTACATTACTTGTATGTCTGTACATTTCTTGATTGTTGAGTGCATAATGTTTAACACATGCAGCTACACCATTAGACTGTAAACCTTTGATATAAGGAACCACCATCTGAGAAGTCAAAAATGGATCTTCGCCCATATATTCAAAATTTCTTCCATTAAGCGGGGTTCTATAAATATTTACACCAGGCCCCAATAAAATATCTTTTCTTCTGTAACGAGCTTCTTCACCAAGAGAAACACCATAAATTTTAGACATATTTCGGTTCCAAGTAGCAGAAAGTGCGGTAAGTGCAGGATATGCAATAATAGAATCATTAGTCCATCCTGCTTGATCCCATTCATCCCATTTTACTTCTGGGCGTACACCGTGAGGACCATCTGTAGTCCAAAATTCAGGAATTCCTAATCTGGGAACACCTGGCGAACTGAACTTTGATTGCGCATGAATCATGGCAATTTTTTCGTCTAAAGTCATCTTAGAAAGTGCATTTTCTACACGTTCTTCTATAGGTTTAGAATCATCTAAATAAATTGGTTTTGCTTGCTGAGCATTGCTCATTGCAGAAAAAGCAAACATAGCTATGTATATTATTCTACGGTACATCTTTGATTAAAATTTAAAAGATTGGTACAAATATACAAATTTATTGTCTCAAAATGAGATTTTATATATTTTATTCAAAAAAAATCCTATTCCATCATAAGAACAGGATATAATTTATTTTAAATCAATGAGATAATCGTCTTTCAAAACAAGAACTCCTTCTTCTATTTTTTCTGGATGTTCTATAAAACCTTTCAATTTTGAAGTTTTTCCTTTTACAATTAAATCTTGAATTTGTTTCTCCGAAAGTTTCTTACCAAAAATCTGAAAAGGAACTTTAAACCCGCATTCTTTGAATTCTTTACAACCAATGGCAGTTTTTCCTTTTATTAAATGATGAATTTTACATTTTGGGCAAGTAATTTCTTCCCAAACCATTTCAGATTTTTTAGGTTCCTTTTTCTCTTTAGATTCAGTTTTTATGGGTTTTTCTTCTTTCCAAGAAATTGCTTTTCCTTTGCTGTCAATTACTTTTTTGGTGAGTTGTGTTACCATTTCTATCAACTCATCTTTGAAATGTTGCGCTTCATATTCGCCTTTTTCTATTTTTCGGAGTTTTTGTTCCCATTCTCCAGTTAGTTCTGCACTTTTTAACAATTCATCTTCGATAGTGTCTATTAAATCAATTCCTGTTTGCGTAGCAATTAGATTTTTACGTTTTTTCTCGATGTATTTTCGTTTAAAAAGCGTTTCAATAATATTGGCTCTTGTAGAAGGTCTTCCGATGCCGTTATTTTTTAAAAGTTCGCGCAATTCTTCGTCTTCTACTTGTTTTCCTGCAGTTTCCATCGCTCTTAGAAGTGTAGCCTCAGTGTAAGGTTTTGGCGGAGAAGTTCTTCCCTGATGAATGAAAGGTTCGTGTTCTCCTTTTTCGCCAACTTTAAATTCTGGAATCAATTGTTCTTCGTCTTTCTCCTCTTTTTCGTCTTTTTCGGCATTATTTTTAGAATCTTTGGCATAAACAGCACGCCAACCTGGTTCTAAAATTTGTTTACCCGAAGCTTTGAAATTGATGATTCCTACTTGTCCTTCAACCAATGTATTAGAAATTTTACATTCTGGATAAAAAACCGCAATAAAACGTTTTGCCACCAAATCATAAATTAGCTTTTCTTCTCTACTTAGAGTAGAAGTTGGCGGAATTTCGGTAGGAATTATGGCGTGATGATCTGTTACCTTCGTATCATCAAAAACCGTTTTGGACTTTGGAATTGACGCTTCTAAAAGAGGAGCAATTAAGTCTGAATAAAAATTCATACTTCTCAAAATTCCCGAAATTTTAGGATATAAATTTTCCGAAAGGTAAGTAGTATCTACTCTAGGATAAGTGGTGTGTTTTTTCTCGTAAAGACTTTGAATATAATTAAGAGTATTCTCCGCTGAAAATCCGTATTTTTTGTTGGCTTCCACCTGAAGTCCCGTTAAATCAAACAATCTAGGATTTTTTTCTTTTCCTTCCTTAATTTCAAAAGAAATGATTTCAAATAAATTTTGTTGGAGATAATCCAAACCTTTTTCTGCTCTTTCAACCGATTTCAATCTGTCTATTGTAGCGTTGAAAACGACTTCTCTATACTTGGTTTTCAACTCCCAATAATCTTCTTGCACGAAAGCATCTATTTCTTTTTGGCGTTTTACCAGCATCGCCAAAGTTGGAGTTTGCACTCTTCCGATAGATAAAACCGCTTTATTTCCTCCAAATTTTTTAGTAAAAAGTCGGGTTGCATTAATTCCTAAAAGCCAATCTCCGATTGCTCTTGCATTTCCTGCTAAATAAAGATTTTTATAATCTTCGGCAGATTTTAGATTTTCAAAACCTTCTTTTATGGCATCTTCCGTCAAAGAAGAAATCCAGAGTCTTTTTACAGGTTTATCACACTTCGCTTTTTGTAAAACCCACCTTTGAATCAGTTCTCCTTCTTGTCCGGCATCACCACAATTAATCACCTCATCACACTCTTTCACCAAACTTTCAATGACTTTGAATTGTCTTTCTACTCCGTTATTATTGATGAGTTTAATTCCAAAATTTTTAGGAATAATAGGCAATAAGAAGAGATTCCACGCTTTGTATTCTGGTGCATAATCGTGTGGTTCTTTTAGAGTACAAAGATGTCCGAAAGTCCACGTTACACAATAACCATTGCCTTCCATATAGCCATTTTTGGGAGAGGTAGCTCCCAAAACTTTAGCAATATCTCTTGCTACACTTGGTTTTTCTGCAATACAAAGTTTCATGATAAAAATTAAAGGGATGCAAAATTGCAATTTTTTTATCTTAAAAAAGAAATAATCTCTTAAAAAAAAAGATTCTCAAAAAAAGAGAATCTTAAGAAATTGGTGGAGAATACGGGGATCGAACCCGTCACCTTTAGACTGCCAGTCTAACGCTCTAGCCAGATGAGCTAATTCCCCAAAACATCAATTATTTTTCGATTGTAAATAAGCATCTATAATTTCAAATGCCTTTTGCTCATCGTGAATATTTACTTCTAATTTTAATGCGGTAGCAGTAGGCGTAGAAAGTATAGAATTAAGATATTTATTGCTTATAGAACAAGCAATACCAGCATCTTCTAACTTTTTTTTAATGATTTGAATTTGTACCATTTCATCTGCCTCAAAAACAGAAACTCTAGGTGATTGTGCTCCCATATTTCGAAATTATGGGATAAAATTAATAAAAATTATCTTAATTTCAGCAATTATTGAGATGAATATTTTGTTTTGTACCTATTATAAAGTTCTTTTTGTTGATTATGAAGATTAATCTTTCTACCATCTATATAAGCTTCTGTGATTTGATTGGTCAATTGGTCTAGCGCATCTCCTTCTGAGATAAATAAGGTAGCACTTTTACCAACTTCTAAACTCCCAAATCTATTTTCTATGCCTAAAATTTTAGCCAAATTATAAGAAATACTTTGCAATGCTTTTTCTTTTTCTACACCATAAGCTGCGGTAGTTCCTGCTAAAAAAGGTAAATTTCTAGAATCTTGATACTCGTGATCACCACTATAATCTAAACCATATAGAATTCCTTTATCAGCAACCATTTTCGCAAATTGATAAGGTAATCTTGGTGACATAGAATTACCCAAAGGTAAAGAGTGAACCCTGGTAATAATTAAAGGGAAACTGCTTTTTTTAATTTCGTCTAAGACAGGCACTAACGCTGCATCTCCTATTAAAACTATGTTTTTGAGTTCTAAATCTTGTGCAAATTTTATTACTTCTAAAGCTTCATTAGCGCTAGAAACTTCTACAAAAAGTTTAGTTTTGTCAAAAACAGGTTTTATAGCTTCTAGTTTATAATCTTTAACTGTTGATTTCTGATAAGCTTTGGCTCTGGTAAATAAATTTTTAATTTCATCTAATTTTTTGGCTCTCATTTCTTTTCTTTCCGCGTCCCTTTTTTCATCAAAAAAACGAGTAGAAATGGTAGGCCAAGACATATGTAAAACATTATCTTTTTCCTCTACAGCGTCTTCCCAGTTCCAGCCATCTAAGTTCATTATAGAAGAAGTACAAGAAATTGTTCCGCTTTTAAGAACCGGTTGCGTAAGCAAAACGCCATTGGTTCTAACCGTAGGAATTACGTGGCTGTCTGTATTAAAAGATATTAAAGAACGTACTTCAGGGGTAATATCATTGGCCTCTTGTGTATCATCTGTAGCTCTGGTTGCTTCAATTTCTACCAAACCAAGCGTATTATTTACCAAAATAAATCCCGGATAAACGTGTTTATTCTGAGCATTGACAACCTCAGCATTAGAAGGAATAGCTCCATTGATCTGAGTGATTTTTCCGTTTTCAAAAACGATACTTGCATTTTGTAAAACATTACCTGTACCTGTATGAATGGTAGCATTGGTAATGGCGACAGGATTTTTCTGAGCTGGTGCTGGTGCAGGTCTTTGCGCCAATCCAAAAACTGAAATTCCTAAAAATATAATGGTTTTAAACTTTTTCATTTTCTAAAAAATTAATGGGTATGATTTTCAGATTCTTCTAAAGTATCGCAATGATACTGTTTTGGCTCTTCTTTTTTCATAGGTTGAGTATTCCCTTTTTTGGTATCGTCTGAGAAAAGCATTTTTTGTACAATTCTGTTTTTTTCTGCTTTTATCTTCTCGTCTTTTAGAATTTGCTCTTTCGCATCAAAAAGCAATTTACCATCTACAAAAGTTTTATTTACCGTAGCATATATACTTAGAGGATTATCTGTCCAAAGTACCAAATCTGCATCTTTCCCCACTTCTATACTCCCTATTCTATTATCAATTTTCAACATTTTAGCAGGATTTAATGTGACCGTTTTCCAAGCATCTTCTTGAGAAACATTGCCATATTTTACCAATTTACCAGCTTCTTGGTTTAGTCTTCTTGCCATTTCTGCATCATCAGAATTAATGGCGGTATTTACACCAGCTTGTAAAAGTAATGCAGCATTATAAGGAATGGCTTCTCTCACCTCTTCTTTGTATGCCCACCAATCTGCAAATGTAGAAGCATTAGCACCGTGTTTTTTCATAATATCTGCCACTTTATATCCCTCTAAAATATGGGTGAAAGTATTCACTCTGAAACCAAATTTCTCCGCAATTTTCATAAACATATTGATCTCACTTTGAACATAAGAATGACACGTAATAAAACGTTGAGATTTCAAGATTTCTAAATGAGTTTCTAAACGAAGGTCTTTTCTATAATTTTTATTGCTGGCTTTTTCTTTTTCGTATTCTAAAGCTCTGGTAAACCAAAAATCATAAGCTTGTTCTACTCCACCTCTAGACTGAGGAAAACGATTAGGATTATCTCCCCAATTGCTCTGTTTTACGTTTTCACCAAGCGCAAATTTTATAAATTTCGGAGCATTAGGGAATTTCATTCCGTCAGCATTTTCTCCCCAAGCAAATTTCACGATAGAAGATTGACCACCAATTGGATTAGCAGAACCGTGCAATTGCTGAGCAGAAGTTACACCACCAGAAAGTTGACGATAGAAATTGACATCATCAGGATTTAAAACATCTTCCATTCTTACTTCGGCAGACGAATTGCTTCCTGCTTCGTTTACACCTCTTGTTAAACCAATATGTGTGTGTTCGTCTAGAATTCCGTTGGTTAAATGGAGATTGGTTCCGTCAATTTCCTCGGCACTTCCTTTAGCTAAATTAGTACCTACTTCTACAATTTTTCCTTTAGAAATTTTTACATCATAGTTTTTTACAATTCCTTTGCTGGTATTTGTCCAAACGGTCGCATTTTTAATGAGATAATCTTTTTGTATAGGCAAAGTTTCGTTACCAAAAGCGGCAAAAGGATACCAAATTTTTCCTATTTCTGAAGGTTTTTTATCCTCTTCTTTTTTATCCTCTTTTGCTAATTCTTTCACAAAAGAAATAGTGTAAGGTACTTCTTTGCCTTCTTTATTTAGAGCAAAACCTTGTTTATTTTTAAAGTCTGAAATTTGACTAAGAATTCTGTAATTCTGAACGCTATCTTTTGGTAAAACCAATTCCAAAGCCATTTTATAATCCGTGAAATTCAGTTTTGCTTTTCCGTCTTTTTTATCTTTAGAAACTGAGGCTTCAGGTTTATTGATTTTTCCTTTAATTTTTAAATCATAAGTTTGATTATTGATATTCAAAGAATATTCGCCTCTTACATCTACCTCAGGAATTTTATTCACTACAAAACTTTTTCCGTTCACCCAGTTTTCATAAAGCATTGCATCTTTATTGAAAAGGTCTTCAGAAAAAATCACAAAATTGGCAATAGAACCTTTTCTAAGATTTCCTAAAGTATTTTCTACCTTAAAATTTTTAGCAGGTCTATCGGTAAGTGCTGCAAGAATTTCTTCTTTAGACAAACCATTTTTATACAATTCTCTTAATTTCGAAAAGAAGGTAGATTTGTCTTTTAATTTATTCATTGTAAAAGAAAACGGTACACCTTCTTTAGAAAGATAAACCGCATTGTAAGGTGCCATTTCCCAATGCTTAAGCACTGCAACATCTGCTGCATCTACATCTAGCGCGTCATTTATTTGATATGCTTTCGGATATTCTAAAGGCAAAATTAGATTTCCGTTGGTTGCTTTTATTTCTTTTGCTCTTTGATATTCATTACCAGAACCTAAAAAAGTGAACTGAAAACCAGCTTCGTCGCCTATTTTATCAGCTCTCAAAACATCCCATTTTTCAGAAGTTTCTATAATGGTTGGCAATTTTTTATATTTATTAAAAGCTTCTAAATTCAGATTTTTTTGTTCTAAATTACCACCTTTTTCATACCAATCTGCATCTAAATAAGTTTGTCTTAGCAAAGCAATAGAACCAGTGAGAGAAGTTGGATAAGACTGTTTAGAACTCCCTTTATCAAAAGAAAGAAGAAAAGCTGCGTCTTCTTTCACAATTTTATCCGAAGGTTTACCTTGTCCTAAAGTCACCAAAACCGCAGAACCACGCACAATTCCGTCTTGGTTGAAGGCTAAAGCAGCACCAAAACCTTGAGACAAATATTCTTCGTAGTTTTTAGATTGATTGGTAAAGGTATCCGCAGCTCTAGTATAAGATTTCACCGCATCATTATAAGCCGCAAAAGAAGCGGTATTGGGCAGATAAATGCTTCCACTGTTATATTCTTTGTTTTCAGATTTTTCTACACCAATATTGGTATAAGAATCTATGAACGAAGGATATACATACGCTCCTTTACCATCAATAATTACTGCATTTTTAGGGATAGAAACTTTTCCAGATTCTAAGATTTTACCATTTTGAACCACTAAAACAGCATCATTAATCACTGTTTTATAATCTTGATAAAGAGTAATGTTTTTAATTACGTATAGGCTATGGTCTTTGGTGGTGGTATCATTTTGCCAATACCCAACTTGAGCAAAAAAAATTCCCGAAAAAACCAATCCTAAAGAAATAAAGAATTTCTTCATATACTTTTCATTTATTTTTTATAATTAAGGCTAAAATAATAATTTTATTCTAATAACCTTATATTTTTGAGGGTAATTCAAAAAAGAAAGCCGAATTTTATCAATAAAATCCGACTTTCGTAAAAATAATCCTAATAATTATATCTGTACAATTTTTTCTATTTTTTCTAAAGCATATTGTAAATCTTCTTGTGTAACGTTTAGATGAGGGCGGAATCTCAATGAGCGGTCACCACAAATTAGAATAATCACATTTTCTTCATACAATTTTTCTTGAAACTCTTTTCTAATCTCGCCAGTTGGTAAGTCAAATGCACACATTAATCCTTTTCCTCTTGTATTTGAAATTAACTGAGGATATTTTTCTTGAAGTTTTTGTAAACCACTTAATAGAAATTCGCCTTGTTTTTGCACATTTTCGAGTAAATTTTCTTTTTCAATGATTTCTAAAACCAATTGAAACCTCAGCATATCAATAAAATTTCCACCGAAAGTAGAATTAATTCTAGAACTTTCCGCAAAAACATGATGTTCTACTTGATCTAATTTTTCTTTATTCGCCAAAATTCCACAAACTTGTGTTTTCTTGCCAAAAGAAATCACATCTGGTACTACGCTGAAATTCTGAAAAGCCCACATTTTACCTGTAATTCCGATACCAGTTTGAACTTCATCAAAAATCAGAAGAATATCATTTTCATCACAGATTTTTCTTAATTCTATAAAAAATTCATCACGGAAATGATTATCACCACCTTCCGCTTGAATCACCTCAATAATGATGCACGAAACTTTATCAGGATTCATTAAAATGGCTTGTTCTATCTCTACTAAAGCCAATTGTTCGTTTTTGATGGTTTCTTGTAAATTTTCTTCCGTAATAGGGAAATGTAATTTCGGATTGATGATTCTAGGCCAATCAAAAAGTGGAAAATATTGATATTTTCTTGGGTCTGAAGTATTGGTTAAGCTCAAGGTATAACCACTTCTTCCATGGAAAGCTTGTTTGAAATGAATCGCCATAGAACCTTCAGTTTTACTTCCTTTTTGCCAATTTTTTCTAGTTTTCCAATCGAAGGCCGTTTTCAAGGCATTTTCTACTGCAAGAGCACCTCCTTCTACAAAAAAACAATACGGCAATTCTTTAGGAATCGCAACTCTACCAAAAGTTTCTACAAAATCTGCAAATTCTTGCAAATACACATCTGACATAGTAGGTTTATAAACTGCCATTTTTCCTAACCAAGCAGATTTTTCTAGAATATAAGGATGATTATAACCAACCGAAGCCGAACCAAACATAGAAAACATATCCAGAAATTTATTGCCCGATAATCGATCTACAATCCAAGAACCTTGTGATTTTTCGTAATCCATCACGAAATCAAAACCATCTGCTAAAAGATGTTTCCCTAGAGTTTCTTTTACTTTGTTGCCAGTAATTTCGTGGCTTAATTCTATTGTTTTGTTCATATTTTTAAGATTTAAGAGCCAAGAACCAAGAGTCAAGATTCTAGATTTCTGACTATTTATTTAAGATTATTTTTGAAACTGTAAATCATTTTTTGAATTTCAACTAAATCATTTATTAATTCATCTACTTTTTCATAATTTAACATATTCAATTCTTTCATAAGTATTAATTGTGTTTGTAATTCAAAAGCAGAGCCTAGAGAAATTGCAAGAAAATGAGAAAATTCTTTGTTACTATTTCTTCCAGAGCCTTCTGCAATATTAGACGGAATAGAAACAGAAGCCCTTTTAATTTGAGAAATCAGACCATATTTTTCATCTGAAGAAATTTCTGTAGTAGCTAGATAAACCTTTTTAGCTAATTCAATAGATTTTTTCCAAAAAATTAATTTTTCAAAATTATGCATATCCCTTTCTGTTTTTATCTTGGCTCTTGATTCTCGGCTCTTGATTCTTTGCTCCTTTTACAAATCAAACTTAATTCCTTGTGCTAAAGGTAAATTTGTGGTGTAATTAATCGTGTTGGTTTGTCTTCGCATATAGACTTTCCAAGCGTCACTTCCAGATTCTCTTCCGCCGCCAGTTTCTTTTTCTCCACCGAAAGCACCACCAATTTCAGCACCAGAAGTTCCGATGTTTACATTGGCAATTCCGCAATCTGAACCAGCGTGAGAAAGGAATTTTTCGGCTTCTCTTAAATTATTGGTCATAATTGCAGAAGATAAACCTTGCACTACTCCATTCTGAATTTCGATGGCATTTTCTACGTCTCCAGAATATTTTAATAAATATAAAATCGGTGCAAATGTTTCGTGTTGTACTATTTCAAAATGATTTTCTGCTTCTGCAATGGCTGGTTTTACGTAACAACCACTTTCGTAGCCTTTTCCTTTTAGAACGCCACCTTTTACTAGAAGTTTTCCGCCTTCTGCTTCTACTTTTTCTAGAGCATTTTCGTACATTTTTACAGCACCTTTGTCGATAAGAGGACCAACGTGATTACTCTCGTCAAGAGGATTTCCTATTTTTAATTGTCCGTAAGCTGCAACCAGAGAGTCTTTCACTTTATCATACATACTTTCGTGGATAATTAATCTTCTGGTAGAAGTACAACGTTGACCAGCAGTTCCTACCGCTCCGAAAACCGCACCAATAACCGTCATTTTAATATCTGCATCAGGAGTTACGATAATCGCATTGTTACCGCCTAATTCAAGCAAAGATTTCCCTAATCTTGCCGCTACATTTTGGGCAACAATTTTCCCCATTCTGGTAGAACCCGTAGCAGAAATAAGAGGAATTCTGGTATCTTTTGCCATTAAATCGCCAATTTCGGCATCTCCAATTACTAAATTTGATATTCCTTGAGGTAAATTATTTTCTTTAAGAACTTCTATAATAATATTTTGACAAGCAATTCCGCACAATGGCGCTTTTTCTGAAGGTTTCCACACGCAAACATCTCCACAAATCCAAGCTAAAGCAGTGTTCCAACTCCAAACTGCTACTGGAAAATTGAAGGCTGAAATAATACCTACAATTCCTAAAGGGTGATATTGTTCGTACATTCTATGTCCGAATCTTTCGGAATGCATCGTAAAACCGTGCAACTGACGAGACAAACCCACCGCAAAATCACAGATATCAATCATTTCCTGAACTTCGCCCAAACCTTCTTGTAAAGATTTTCCCATTTCATAGGAAACCAATTTTCCTAAATCTTCTTTATGTTTTCTTAATTTATCCCCAAATTGTCTTACGATTTCTCCACGTTTTGGAGCAGGCATTAATCTAAATTCTTTGAAGGCTTTTTCGGCTTCGGAAATTACTTTTTCATAATCTTTTTTAGATGAAGAAGTTACTTTAGCGATTAATTTACCATCAACTGGTGAATAACTTTCGATTACATTACCAGAAGCGAACCATTTTCCGCCATTAGAAGTGCCTTTGTTTTCGGATTTTATTCCTAAATTTTTTAAAGTTTTTTCAATCCCGAAATCTTTATTTTTTTTTGCCATTTTTTTGAATTTGTTCTTTCGTAAATATAAATATTATTAGCTGAATCCTATGAAAAAATGCAAAAATTACTTTAAATAAAATTCTTTTTACTGATTTAGTTTAAAATTTTAATTAGAATTATTTGAAAAAGACAAAAACTAAAAATAAAATATCTACAATAAACATTAAACTCTCTTAACATATCAATGATTTTCGGGATTAAAATAATACATTTGCATAAAAATTACTTCCGAATAATTCTGAAATGACAAAACACGAAATTGTATTAATGAGCATCACTGGTGAAGATAAACCTGGTGTAACTTCTTCTCTTACAGAAATTTTAAGTAAACATAACGC
>APMI01015711.1_pt1 | contig 13069 bp, 19 predicted proteins | sample 667938 | NCBI WGS metagenome assembly APMI01 (sample SAMN01084076, study PRJNA167559) | wastewater metagenome | biome: Wastewater | place: Denmark: Ejby Moelle, Odense | collected 2011-11-28 | reverse complement strand
CTCATCCGCAAGGGCAGTGAATCAGGTCAGGCCGACAAGCGCCAGAGTTTTTCGAACCCTCCGCATTCTTTCAGCGCAGAGATAATGAGATTAGCACCCGCGAGGCCTAACTCAACTTCTGCGAGTGTTATGCTCGAACCTTGTCGATGGCCCACGGCATGGCGGGCGGCAATGACGTTACTGTATCGACTGACGCTGGAGGGGTCGATCTTGTCCTCAAAAGCAGTTTTGAATGCCTCCCCAAACTGCAAAACTAGCTTTCCAATGTCCGATTTTGGCGTTCGCCGAATAATTCCGTCCATGTTGCCCTGAATAAACAGGCCCAGTGCGGCGCTCGAACAACTAGTGATATGATCCCTCACAACGCTCGCAATTTCTTCCTCCATCTCGGCATACAGAACTACCGAAACGTATTGAGCCAGGAAGCTAGAAATTGGCCCGTCAGATTGCCCTCCATCTTCCTGGCCCTTAATTAGCGCGATGGCTGTTTCTGTGCGGTCAAGGGGCATTTCGCGGCCTAGCAAATAAGCTCATTTGCGAGCTTCATTCGCCTTTGAAGGACAGCCTCATCGCTGGTGTTGTACGACACGTCCTCCATAAACGCCTCGGTGGCCAAGAGCTTTTTAAATTTGTCGGCCAGATCAGAAACGGTGGCGTTGCGCATCACAGCGACCATAACCGCATCCAAGGCGCTGAAATTCAGCCGCCCTCTCAAGTGGAAAGGCCGTTCTCCGATCTCTTGAACCACGAGGCTGCAGGCGTCAGAAAATCGACGAAAAACCTCCTCTCGTTCTGCCATAATTTTCAGATTTTCTGGAGCTTCACCCGCACGAAAGTGAGCTGCGCACTTATTCAGAAATTGCTTCATCGGTTTGTCGTAATTCTCAAAGTCACGATATAAAGCAATAACCCTCAATACCAACTCAACATCTTTTAATCGTTTATCAGATTTTGTTGTACCCAGTATCTTTTGCCAATCCTGTAGACCATTTACGACCTTCAATTCATTGAGAAATTCACTGGAAAATACGCACTGCCTTACCTCCATGGCATTCAATCGGATTCCACCAGTGTTAAGCCTCTCAAATATATGATATATACTTGAATGATCTGCTGGGTGCGTTTGCTGGATGACAATAGCACGCAATACCGCAGTTTCTAGATTAAAGCGGTCAGTTTCACCCAGGTCAGCGAAAGTCTTGCCTTCCCATCTTGCATCGACGCCCTTCAATCTAAAGCGGCTTTCCCCGAAAATTCCTCTCTGAAAATCAACGACACTGTGAATTCGTTGCTGCCCATCAACTATCCAAAACTGTTTTGATCCAGCGGGCTTATATAGAAATACGGGTGGAACAGGTAGTCCGAGCAAAAAGCTCTCAATTAGCTTACTTGCTCGTGTCTGGTCCCAAACATAGCCTCTCTGAAACGGGGGTATCCATAATTGTTCGTTTGTCCACTGCTCAAGGTAGCCCTTCAGAGTGGTGTCAGCGGGGTACGAAAAAATCTCATACTTTGGCGCCGGGGTCGCCTCATTTTCGGGGTCAGGCTCCGTTACCTCATAATCCAGGATCGAGAAGTCAGTGTCATTTTCCGCCATATCGTCTCTAATCCCGCAATTGATGGGGCGCGTGCCTTGCCTCCATCTAAGGTCACTCATCCAATTAGGTTGCCGAGTATGGCACTTTGAAGCAACGAGTTTTGGACCTGCACGGTTTCTCGTGGCGCTGTCCGTAGGAGAATGAACCGCCACAGGAATGATAACTAGCTCAGGTCCGACAGAAGAAACCTTTCAGGCGCCTACCATTCAGTTTTGGCCGTTCCTTGCCGCTGAATGCGGTCTTTCCGAACGGTCGGTGTCCAGCTACAAGCCACTGTTTCGACGAAGGCCCCTGAATGACGGCAATGTCCCAGCCCCGTCCTTTGGATCGGCAAGCTGAGACGACGTACAAGACTTTAATCCACGCCCCCTCAATCATCCCAAACCTCGTCCGGATAGAACTCCGCCTCCGGATCGGCCCCTTCCGCCAACATTGGCACGGGCTCTGGTGCCAGCGCGGTCGGGTCCACCACCGGCACCTCGCCATCAAACGCCACGCGTATCCATGCGCCGAAATCGGCCGATGCCTGGAACACGGCCTGCACTTCCCGGCCTTCGCGGATCAGGGCGCCGATCCGGCCACAGCGTTCAGCGGTGAGATAGCCGATCTGTATGCCGCGCATGGAGAACACGGCCACGGCGCTGGGGTCTGCCGGGTTGTTCGGTTGCGGACACAACTCCACCGGTTCGCCCGGCGAGGAGAGCATGATTTCGAAGCGGCGGTTGCTTTTTGCCTTGTCGGGGTTGGCGTGGTGCACGCCAACCACCGCCAGCGACATCGCCGGCAAAGCCATCAGATCTTGCGGACGACCGCAACCACGCGGCCGAACAGGTTCAGTTCGCCGTCATAGGCGGTTTCGGCCGGCACGCTCTGGTTGTCAGACAAAATCTTCACCCCGCCATCGGGCATCGGGCGGAGGCGCTTGATCATGCCAAGGCCAGCATAGTTGAACGCCCAGATCTGGTCGCTCATGGTCATCCGCCGGGTTGAGGCGTCAATGATCAGAAGATCATTGGGATGAACCGTGGGCATCATCGAATCGCCCACGCCGTGGGCAAAATAGATCAGTTCCGGCGGTGCGCTGGTGAAGGCCCGGATGAAGGTTTCCGGGAACATGCGCATTTCCTCGTCAACCGGGTTGTCGACGTAAGTTGCGCCCATGCCGAATGCGAGATCGAGATGCCGGATGGGAATCAGCCCATGCTCGGCCGCCAGTTCCTCGAAGGTTGCCACTTTGGCCGGCACCAAACCCGGCGTCGGATCGTCTGTATCTCCTGCCAAATAGGCTGGAGACACTCCCAACTCCGCTGCAATCCGGTGAAGATGCTTAGAACCTTGGCTCGGCTCCTTCACCAATTTCCAGATCGTAGCTTGAGATACCCCTACTCGCCGAGCGAGCTCGCTCTGCGAAAGGCCCTTTTCGCTTATCAGCGCAGCAAGACGATCAGCTCTAAACATAGGCTGCACATTACAACCATGGCTGTACCTGTCTCTAAACGTTTTTCGTTTGACAGATTTAAAACTTTGGCTGTAGTCAACCGCCATGGTAATAAACCCTACCCCCTATGAGGCCCTACAATGGGCACTGGAAATTGCAGGTTCGCAATCTGCACTAGCTCGTAAGATCGGGCTCTCGCAGGCGGCTGTGTGGAAGTGGGTCCAAAGCTCCAAACGTGTCCCCGCCGAGTTCGTCCTGCGTGTTGAAGCTGCCACTGGCGTTCCCCGTCATCACCTTCGCCCCGATATCTATCCCGCCGACCTCGGCCCCTCGCCCGATTGGCCCGCAGGCCATGGACACGAGCGCGCAGCGGCGGTGGTCCCGCTTCACCAGCCCCACACCCCGAACAGGAGCGCCGCCGCGTGACCGAACCGAAATCCATGGCGGGCGCCATGCAGACCTATCTCGCCGCCCTGAACGATCCCGATCTGAGCGCGGCCGACCGTCAGCACGCCGGCCGCCAGTTCGTGGACGATATGCAGGCGGCATCGGACCAGCTTCTCAGCCGCAGCCAGCAGGCCATCGAACAGGCGATCGATGCCCGCGTTGATGCCCGCGTCGACGAACGCCTGCGCACATTGGGATTGCTGGCCGGAGGCGGAACGATCCGCATCCGCGACACTGGCTTGCTCTCGGAAATGCGCCAGTTCACCGAGATGGTGCGCAATTTCGACGCCCATCTTGCCAGCGAGGGAACGCCCGAATCCGAATGGGCAAAGGGCATCGATCGCTCCCGGCGCAACCATGCGTATGCACTCCAGCAACTGCGTGACAGCCAGATCGACGAACGCCTGCGCGCGCTGGGATTGCTGCCCGTTGAAGCAGAGGGATCAGTCGATGCTGTTTCGGGCTGACCGTTCCAGCGCATTCTGCAGGGCGATCAGCGTGGCGGGGTCCTGCCGGCCCGTGGCCATCGCCCGTTCGATGCCTTGCAGCATCTCGCCGGCCTCCGCGCCGTCCATCAGCCCCTTGTCCACCATCACGGTGGCGAAGCGGCAGGTGAACTCCAGCAGGGCCGCGCCGAAATCCGCGCGCGTGTTCGGTGTTTCGTCCGGTTTGCTCATGCAGGCCGGATACCGCACGCGGCATCGCCCTGTCTCTTTCAATCGAACCGCGATTTTGAAAGGATTTACCGGCGCATGACGAAGCTGCGCGAACCCATCACGTTTCACCGTGCGCTTATGGTGATCGCCGCGCGCATCGGGTGGGATCGTTGCGCCGCGATCTGCGGGCGCAGCGAACGCCTGGTGCGCATGTGGTCCGATCCCGATGTGGACAGCGAGATATCGATTCTCGATGCCCTGCGGCTCGACAAGGCCTTTGTGGCCAGCGGTGGGGATCACGGGCCGTTCCAGCGGGTGTTCACGCTCCAGCTTGATGTGCTGGCGCGGGATGTGGCGCTGGATATCGCTCATGCCGCCGCCAGCGCCGCCAAGGAGGGCGGAGAGGCCGTTGCCGCGCTGATCGCCGCCGCCAACCGCCCTCATGACCCTGAGGCGCGCCGCCGCGCCTTTCAGGAGGCTGAGGAGGCGGTGGGCGCGCTCAAGGATGGCGTCGCCGCGCTGAAGCGGCAGGAACAGGGGAACTGATCGCATGGATGATCACACTTATCTCGCGCCCGTTCCGGCCGAAGCCGCGCAACCGGCCCCCGCCGCCTTCCCGCTCGATGTCCCGTTCGATGGCACGCAGCCCACGCGATCGGGCGCGCTGCGTTGTCCGCATTGCCGCTTCATCGGCTATCGCCGGTCCAGCCGGGCGATCACCGAAACCCATCGCGACATCTACTATCAGTGCCCCAACGTGTTGTGCGGGCACACATGGAAAGCCACGGAAAGCTATGATTTCGGGATCGTGCCCAGCGCCATCCCCAACCCCCGCGTCACCCTGCCCCTGCGCCCGGTTTCCCGGCAGCAGGCGCTGGAGGCGATGACACCGCCCGATCCGAATCAACCCGGCCTCTTCGATGGCATGCGCCCCGCGCCGCCACGGGAGCCGCCGGGATGATCTGAGCCCCCTTCCCCCGCCACATCTCTTTTCGCTTCGCCCGCGCCGGGCCTCGCTTCCGGCAACGGGGAAGCCATGCCCAAAGGAAACGCCCATGTCCTTCCTTGCTGCGCAGCGGCCCACCGCCGATCCCCGCCTCCACGTCGCCACCTTTGAATGCGCGTCGTGCGGCTCCCTCCACATCGCCGCCGATGGCGTTGTGCCCGTGGGCTGGACGGCCCGGCACGGCAACGTCTGGTGCACCGATTGCACGCGCGCCGGCATCCCGGTGCGCGAACTGCGGCAAGCCAGCAGCGGGAGGGCCGCGTGATGCTCAACCCGGTCAGGCATATTCGCGGGGCGGAACGGCTCGCCCGGCTGCAGCAGGCGCGCGAATGGCGCGAACGGATGAAGCCCGTGTTCGATGCCATCTATGGCCGCCAGTGTGTCACCTGCCCCACGTGCAGCGGCGCGGGCATCGTTGCGGAGGCGCCCGATGAAACCCATTGATCGCACCGCCCGCATCCGCACCGGGGATCTGGCGCGGCCCGCCCTGCTGCTCGGCGCGGTCATGGCCTTCTGGCACTTTGCCGATCGCGTGATCGCCGGGCTGGCGCAGTGCCCTTTGCAGGGGTGCCTGCCATGGAACTGAAGCAGCCCGGCACCGCCGCCGATGCCGATCTGCGCCGCTGGCGCCGCAATGCCGCCATCCGGCAGATCATGATTATCATCGGCACGCTGGCCATATCCGCCGGTGCCGGCGCGATCTTCGCCGCCACCTCGCTCGCCCTGGGCAGGCTGTGATGCTGATCGCCGCCATCGCCTTCAGTGCCGGAACCGCCTTTGGCGCGTTCTGGTGCGCGTTTCACCGCCGGAAGGATCGCCAATGACCAGCCAGCTCACCATCCCGGTCGATCTGCCGGATGAACGCCGCCCTGCGGACGATCGCCTGCGCCTGCTGATCGAACGGATCGAACGGCTAGAGGAAGAGAAGAAGGGCCTCGGGGAGGATATCCGCGATGTCTACAATGAAGGGCGTTCGGTTGGCTACGATGCGCGCCTCATGCGCCAGCTCGTCCGCCTGCGGAAGATGAAGCCTGATGACCGGCGAGAGATGGAATGCATCCTCGAAGCCTACAAATGCGCGCTGGGGATGGACTGATGGAAACGGCTGCGCCCCCATTCGTCGCCCCGGCGCCGGTCCGGTTCCGTCAGGCAGACATTCGCCGCGCCATCAACTCGGTCAACGGGCTGGGTTTTGAGGAAGTGCGCGTCGCCATCCGGCTCGATGGCAGCCTGGAGGTGACCGTGCGGCGCAACGCCGTCGACGATACCATGGGCGAGGAGCTCGATTGATGAAACGCCGCTGGCTTCCAGTGAACGTCTCCCAGTACCGGGATCGGCACGGCAAGGTCCGTTACCGGTATCGGCGCAAGGGGCAGCCTACCTATCACTTCCGGAACGCGCCCGGCACGCCCGAATTCATGGAGGAATACGCCGCTGCCCAGGCTGCCGTGAAGCCGAAGGTCGAACGCTTCGCGCCCTACACCTACGATGCGCTGGTCGTCAGCTTCTACCAAAGCCCGCGCTGGCTCGACAGCAAGCGCAGCACCCAGCAGACCTACCGCAACATCATCGAACGCTTCCGCGCCAGGAACGGCCACAAGGACGTGCGCCGCGTCACCACGGAGAACGTGGAGCGCAAGCTCACGTCGATGCGCGATACGCCGGCGGCGGCGAACAACCTGCGCAAGGTGCTGGCGCGCCTTCACCGCCATGCCATCAAGCTGGGCTGGCGGACGGATAACCCGGTGGAGGCAACGGATGCCTTCCGCACCGGCAAGGGCTTCCATGCGTGGACCGAGGCGGAGCTCGATGCCTTCGATTCGCAGTGGCCCTTCGGCACACGCGAACGACTCGCCAAGGAACTCCTGCTCGCCACCGCGCTCCGCAAGTCAGACATCCTGCTGGTCGGCCCCGCGAATCGAATCGGCGATGATCTGATCCTGCACCACTCCAAGAACGATAGCGGCACACACGTTCCCATGGGGCCAGACCTGCTCGAGGCGCTGCGCACCTTCCCGGGCGGCCAGACGGTCTATCTGGAAACGATGTACGGCAAGCCGTTCTCGTCCACCGGCTTCTACAACTGGTTCAAGCGCGCCTGCCTCAAGGCAGGCCTCCCCCACTGCTCCCCCCACGGCCTCCGCAAGGCCACCAGCCGCCGCCTGGCAGAATCAGGCGCAACCACGCTGGAGGGCCGCGCCGTCACCGGCCACAAGACCGATCGCGAATTCGCAAAGTACGCCGAAAGCGCGAACAAACGAGCACTCGCCGGTAAAGCGTTGGCGAACCTTCACGAAAGGTTCGCCAAATCCAGCCGCAAAAACCCCGCAATCCCGCAGGAAACCAAGGAAAAGGAGAAGAATGGTGGTGGACAGGGCTAGATTCGAACTAGCGTACGCTTGCGCGGGCAGATTTACAGTCTGCTGCCTTTAACCACTCGGCCACCTGTCCACACCAGTGCTGCCGGTGCGAGGGTTCCCCGGAAACGGGTCCGCCTCTGATTTGAGACCCCCGCGAAGGGGCCGTCCGGCCGAGAGGCGGCCCCTTTGGCGAAGCATCGCTTGCCTGTCAATGGGGCGACTGGCAGGAGGCGCACGATATTTTCGCATTCCAGCATAAAGGTACTCTCCATGGCCGCTCCCCACGATCATCGCGAAGCCCGGCAAGACGGACAGCGCAAGGGCCGCGCGCTGCGCGGGCGCGCAGGGCGGATGCAGGGCGGCCGGGGCAGTGGGCGCGGCAGCCAGGGCACCGTGCGCCTGTGGGGCCGCCACGCTGTGGAAGCCGCACTGACGAATCCCGATCGCGTGGCCAAGAAACTGTGGGGCACGCGCGAAGCGATCCAGGCGATGCTCGACGATCACGACGCCGAACTGCCCGCGTCGCTGCCGGTGGAATACGCGCAGGCCGCCGATCTCGGCCGGCTGGTGGCGCGCGATGCGCCGCACCAGGGCCTTGTGCTCGAATGCCTGCCGCTGGACGACGTGGCGCTCGACGACGTGCTGGACGAAGCCGACGGCAAGACGCTGGTGCTGCTCGACCAGGTCACCGATCCGCACAACGTGGGCGCCATCCTGCGCAGTTGCGCGGCGTTCGGCGTGGCGGCGATCGTCACGCAGGATCGCCATGCCCCGCCCGAATCGGGCACGCTGGCGAAATCGGCCTCGGGCGCGCTCGAAACGGTGCCGTGGGTGCGCGTGGTAAACCTCGCCCGCGCGCTGGAGGATATCGCCGAGGCCGGATACTGGCGGATCGGCCTGGACGGCGATGGCAAGGATGCCTTCCCGCAGGCGGTGCCCTCCGGGCCGGTCGCGCTCGTGCTGGGGGCCGAGGGCGAAGGGCTTCGGCACAACGTGGCGCAGCATTGCGATTCGATCGCGCGCCTGCCGATCTCCTCGGCGATCGAAAGTCTCAACGTGTCCAACGCCGCCGCGATCGCGCTCTATGCGATCGCCACGCGTACGACCGACTGAACCGGAAGGAAGCACATCGTGAGCACAAAGCGCCTGTTCACCGGTACGCTGCTGGTGCTGGCATCGCTGGTACTGGCCGCCTGCATGTTGCTGCCCGGCAAGTTCGGATCGGATCTCACCCTGCACCGCGACGGCACGTTCAGCTTCACCTACAAGGGCGAGATTTTCCTGCTTCCGCTGTCGAAGCTGGCGCAGGACAAGCCGGCCGGCACGGGCGAGAAGAAGCCGTTCACCCCTTCGCCCTGCCGGGATGAAGGCAGTCAGGCCAGCCGGCCCTGCACCAAGGCCGAAGTCGACGCGCAGCGTGCCGCGTGGGACGTCGCGCAGCCCGGGGCATCGCAGCGCGACGCGGAGAACGAACGCATGGCCAAGGCCTGGCTCGGCGGGCTGGACCCGTCCGATCCGAAGGCGGCCGATGCGTTCGCGGAACGCCTGTCACGCCAGGCGGGCTGGAAATCGGTGATCAATCGCGGCGACGGACGGTTCGAAGTGGAATATGCCGTTAGCGGACGGCTCGACCACGATTTCAGCTTCCCGATGATCGAACGGATGCCGGCGGTGGTGCCCTTCGTCACGATGATCCGCCGCGCCGACGGCAGCGTGCGGATCGATGCCCCCGCCTTCGCCAGCAGCGCTTCCGCATCGCCACTCATGGCGATGCTGGCGGAAGTGGCCAAGGACAAGGCCAAGGGCAGTGACGGCACCCTGCCGCAGATGGACGGCACGTTCACGCTGCATACCGACGGTGCGATCCTGGCGAACAACACCGACGAAGGCGCCAAGCCCGATCCGGCCGGACAAAGGCTGGACTGGAAGGTCGATGTCCGGACGGCCGCGATGCCAACGGCACTGATCCGGCTCGATCGATAAGCTTCACCCCAAAAAGAAAAACCGCGCCGATCGCATGACCGGCGCGGTTTTTCTGTGCTCGGACTTCCAGCAACGGCCGGGCTTCTGCCGGCGCGACCCGTTCGCGCCAGGCGGCCCGGCTCGTTATCAGTTCACCGCGTCCTTCAGGCCCTTGCCGGCCTTGAACTTCGGCTGCGACGAGGCCTTGATCGACATCGGCTCACCCGTGCGCGGGTTACGGCCGGTCGAAGCCTTGCGCTTGGCGACCGAGAACGTGCCAAAACCGACCAGACGCACTTCGTCGCCCTTCGAGAGCGCCCCAGAGATGGAATCGAAAACGGCTTCCACCGCCTTCGTGGCATCACCTTTCGAGAGGCCGCTGGCATCGGCGACAGCGCTGATCAAATCGTTTTTGTTCATTGCGGAACCCCCTACCTTTTCTTGGGAAAACTGCGGTTTCGGAATCGCCTTTCGGGTGCGCGGGAATTGAGCGGAGAAAGAATCCGCTGTCAAAGACAAAAGCAACGAGAAACGTTGAATTTGTCTCAAAAACCAACGCATTTCCCGCAAACGGAAAGGCGCACCCCCATGCGGAGATGCGCCCCCTGGTGATTGCGGCTTCGCGGACGTCCCGCGAAGGAGACCGTCAGTGCGCGGTGGTGGAGGCCGGCTGGCCTCCCACAGCGGCTCCGGGTTGGCTCGCCAGATCGTCCGCTTCGGTCCACTCGATCGGCTCCAGCGGCCCGGCCAGCGCCAGCGCGAGTACCTCGTCCACGTGCTTTACCGGAACGATCTCAAGCCCTTCACGGATGTTGGCCGGAATCTCGGCCAGATCCTTGCGGTTCTCTTCCGGGATCAGCACGGTCTTGATGCCACCGCGCAGCGCGGCGAGCAGCTTTTCCTTCAGGCCACCGATCGCCAGCACGCGCCCGCGCAGCGTCACCTCGCCGGTCATCGCCACGTCCGCACGGACGGGGATGCCGGCCAGGGTCGAAACCATTGCCGTGACCATGCCGATGCCCGCGCTCGGCCCGTCCTTGGGCACGGCGCCTTCGGGCAAGTGGATGTGCAGGTCCTTGCGCGCGAAAATCGAAGGCTTGATGCCATAAGCCGGGCTGCGCGCCTTGACGAAGCTGAACGCCATCTGGACGCTTTCGCTCATGACCTCGCCCAGCTTGCCGGTCGTGCGCACGCCGCCCTTGCCGGGCACCGTCACGCTTTCGATCGTCAGCAGTTCACCGCCCACTTCGGTCCATGCCAGCCCGGTTACCGCGCCAACCTGGTTTTCCTCGTCGGAAACGCCATGGCGGAACTTGCGCACACCGGCATAATCGGCGAGGTTTTCGGGCGTCACGGAGACGGCCTTGGCCTTGCCTTCCAGAATCTGGCGCAGCGATTTGCGCGCGAGCCGGGCGATCTCGCGCTCCAGCGTGCGCACGCCGGCCTCGCGGGTGTAATAGCGGATCAGGTCGCGCAGCCCGGATTCGGTCAGCTCGAACTCACCCTTCTTCAATCCGTGCGCCTCGACCTGCTTGCCCACCAGATGGCGTTGCGCGATCTCGACCTTCTCGTCTTCGGTATACCCTTCGAGCCGGATGATCTCCATGCGATCGAGCAGCGGCTGCGGCAGGTTGAGGCTGTTCGCGGTGCAGACGAACATCACGTCCGACAGGTCCACGTCGAGTTCGAGGTAGTGATCCTGGAACTTGGCGTTCTGTTCGGGATCGAGCACTTCGAGCAGCGCGGACGCCGGATCGCCGCGGAAGTCCTGCCCCAGCTTGTCGATCTCGTCGAGCAGGAACAGCGGGTTCGAGGTGCCCGCCTTGCGCAGGTTGGTCACGATCTTGCCCGGCAGCGAGCCGATGTAGGTGCGCCGGTGGCCGCGAATTTCCGCCTCGTCGCGCACGCCGCCCAACGACTGGCGCACGAACTGGCGCCCGGTGGCCTTGGCGATCGACTTGCCCAGCGAGGTCTTGCCCACGCCCGGAGGGCCGACGAGGCACAGGATCGGCCCCTTCAGCTTGTTGGTGCGCGCCTGCACGGCCAGATATTCGACGATGCGGTCCTTGACCTTGTCGAGCGCGTAGTGGTCCGCATCGAGGACCGACTGCGCCGCCGCGATATCCTTCTTCAGCTTGCTGCGCTTGCCCCACGGCAGGCCCAGCAGCACGTCGAGGTAATTGCGGATGACCGTGGCCTCGGCGCTCATCGGCTGCATGGTCTTGAGCTTCTTCAGCTCCGCCTGCGCCTTGGCGCGCGCTTCCTTGGGAAGCTTGAGCCGGTCGATCTTGTCCTGCAGTTCCTGAATCTCGTTGGCTTCACCATCGTCGCTGCCGCCGAGTTCGGACTGGATCGCCTTCAACTGTTCGTTGAGGTAATATTCGCGCTGCGTCTTCTCCATCTGCCGCTTCACGCGGCCACGGATCTTCCGCTCGACCTGGAGCACGCCGAGTTCGCCTTCCATGAAGGAAAGCACCATCTCGAGCCGCTTGAGCGGATCGTTCTCGGACAGCAGCGCCTGCTTGTCGGACACCTTGGCCGCGATCTGACCGGCAACGGCGTCGGCAAGTGGGCCCGCTTCGGTGATCTCGCCAAGCTGGCCGGCGGCATCGGGCGACAGCTTCTTCGACAGCTTGGCATATTCACCAAACTGCTCGACGACCTGGCGCATCATCGCCTCGATCTCGGTGCTTTCGGCCTCGATCGCGTCGATCGTTTCCACCTGCGCCATCAGCACTTCGCCGTTGGCGCCGGTTTCGGGCGTCAGCGCTTCCAGCCGCGCGCGGCTTGTGCCTTCGACCAGCACGCGCACGGTGCCATCGGGCAGCTTCAGTAGTTGCAGCACCTTGGCGATGACGCCGGTATCGTACAGGTCATCCCGATCGGGATCGTCGCAGCCGGGATCGAGCTGGGCGAGCAGGAAAATATCGCGTTCGCCCGCCATCGCGGCTTCCAGCGCCGCGACCGACTTCGCGCGACCGACGAACAGGGGCACGACCATGCCCGGAAAGACAACAATGTCGCGCAGGGGAAGCAAGGGGTACAGATTCATCAGCAACTTTTCCGTCTGTCCCGGATCAGGGCGCCGGGCTTGAGCAGGATATGGGAGGGCATTCCCGCGCCCGCAATGGCAAAACGCATAACGGCTGTGGATCGGTGCTTTTCAGCCACTCCGCGCATTCCGTCCGCGCCAGCCCGCAATGACAAGGTCAAGGCGCTTCATCCCTCGGGCAGCAGCACCGCCGCGCCCTGCAGCGCGCCCGAACGCAGCCGGGCCAAAGCCTCATCGGCCTGCGCCAGCGGGAAGCTCTCGGTCACGGAACGGATGCCGGCTTGCTCGGCAACCGCGAAGAACGAAACGCCATCCTCGCGCGTCAGGTTGGCGACGGACAGGATCTGCCGCTCCTCCCACAGGTCGGCATAGGGAAAGGCGGGAATGTCGCTCATGTGGATGCCAGCGCAGACCACGCGCCCGCCCTTTCGCACCGCCTTGAGCGCCTGCGGCACCAGATCGCCCACCGGCGCGAAGATCAGCGCGGCGTCGAGCGGCTCGGGCGGCATCTCGTCCGATCCGCCGGCCCAGACGCAATCAAGCGAGCGGG
>APMI01023603.1_pt1 | contig 13070 bp, 17 predicted proteins | sample 667938 | NCBI WGS metagenome assembly APMI01 (sample SAMN01084076, study PRJNA167559) | wastewater metagenome | biome: Wastewater | place: Denmark: Ejby Moelle, Odense | collected 2011-11-28 | reverse complement strand
TCTCAATGGAAAAACTGCCCAATCCCGGGTCAGTTCTCGGCGGAAATCAACAGCATGCCGACTGCGCGCCAATAGGCATCATCCGGCATATAGAAAGATTGGTCGATGTCAGGTGATGAAACAGGATTAAACATATCGATCAGGCTCCGTTGTGTTGGTTCGGCCGGAACCTGATTCATTTTGCATCGACTGTAAATATTCAAAATTCACTGACTACGATCAGTAAGGATTTACTTATCAACAGCGATCAGGGTTCATTACTACCTCGATCCGGCGCACTACATGCGAGAACTCCGCAAACTCATCAGAGGAAAAGCTTGTAAATGCGAATATCCATTCTTTGGCCCGTAGGAGGTTGCTGGAACGTTTTGGAGTAATTGCCGCACAAAGTGCTACAAAAGCCTCCAGATCGCGTCTGCGAGCCTCTGCGGCCGAAAGAGAGGGTGTCTTACTGTCGGTCATGGTGTTGGCTCCTTGGTCTGGTTTTGCTTTACGGTGGCGCGCCTATCGCGCATATGGGCGGCGCGGCGGGCTTTGGTTGCTCGTTCCTTTGAAGCGAAAAGCTGCGGAACGCCGGTAGACTGTTCCAGATTGATCAAATCTTGCGTTATGATCTGCGCGGCGGCGCTGCACTTGTCACGCCAAACGCAAGCGCCACACGCCGCGCCGATTGCGCCGGGAACACCTAAACATCCCGGTCGAGCGGTCGGGTCGAGCGGCGGTCCTACGTTTAGCGCGGCGCGCAGATCAGCGGCATGCTTGCCGAGTGCTGCCACGAATGTTTGCAGGCGAGCATCTTCACCCGGCACAAGCTGGTTCACAGCGGGTAAGAAGTTGGATTTCGGGCGACGGCTCGCGAAGTCGAGACAGAAGCTTACGAAATGCCCATAATCCAGACCTAGCCGATCTGCCGTTTGTCGCAACCGGTGAACGGTCGTTAGAAAGCCGCCTTTGGCCTTGTTGCCGGAGTGGGCCTTCGGCCATTCGATAAGCTGCACGTCGAGACCCTTAATCTTGCCTGCGGTGTCTCGGTCGATCTGGCGAACGTAAGCCCATCTTAGGTTTTCGTTATACGCCTCCGCAAACGCCACGTTGGCGCGCTGCGGACACAAGCCGCGATACTCGTGCCACTTGGTCTGTATCAATGCCGGTTCGTCTGCCAGTGCTTCGGGTGCGAGAAACATCGCCGCATTGCGAAGGTGCCATGTTGGCGACAAGGGCTTGTAGTCGTGCAGCTTGCGCGCAACGGGATGATGGCTGGCAACGGAATTCGAGATGCCATCGCGCTTTAGTTCAGCATCAAGAAGGGAAAAGTCTTCATCCGAAAGCATCGCGCTGGTTTCAGGCGACGTGAGGTCGCAACGATCAGAAGAAAATGTATCTAACAAAATATCTCACCATAGTTTGTAGCACATGTATTGAGCAGGAATCGAAACGTTTTTGGCCGCGTCTTTTGTTTGTTCCTGCGCGTAAGTGCATTATAGCGTTCCGTCGCAGGCTCGACTGAAATACTTTTTGGATCGATCTCGGGGGCTTGCGCTATATTGCGCTCGTCGCCTCACCACGACGTTGCATGACCCTCAAAAACCAGACCGGAAACGGTCTGGTTTTTTTTGGCACGCGCGCTGGCGCTTACGTTGCGGAATGTCCGGAACGGTGCTGGTCAGGTCTGTAGGCAACAGGCTGTGGCGCGCAGCGGATCGGCCGGGAGTAGATTTTAGAAACTACAGGCTACAGGCTGCGACGCGCAGCGCATAGCCGGAAGCTAGAGAAAGCCTTTGCGTGACGTTTCCCTAAGCTCTTTATAGATACAGGTAAGCATTCCTATTATTGTTTTATATATTAGGGAAACGTCACGCAGTTTAAGACCCTTCTCCGGCTGGGGCTTTGTGCTTCTCAGGGAAACGTCACGCTGTTTTAGCCCATGCGTCGCAGAAGATTACCCGGCCTCTGCGCGCGCCTGATCTCATCCGCCACCACCCCCCTCATCGATTGCTCTAGAGATTTCGCCATCTTGGCCGCCAAGTCCTGATTTTGTTCCGGGGTGCCGCCGCTCGCATTGACCGTGACGGGCGCGCTGATCGAGATGTTCTGATCGCCGCCCGACAGTCCTCGACCGAATGCCTGACTTGATCCGGTGCCACCGATCACGCCGCCGTCGCGAAGGGCAGGGACACGGCCGGAGTTGATCGCGGCAAGCAATGCGCCATGCTTCCGGGTGGCCGCTGCGTTGACGACAAATTCGCCATCCGACAGCATCGCCGGGATTGAATCGCTGGTCGGGGTGCCGGGGCCGGAGACGTGGCCGCCGCCTGCCAGTTTCAGGAGCTTGCCGCCGCCGGGAACGGAACCGCCGCCCGCAAAGCCGAACATTTTCATGATCGGCCCGACGATCAGCATTTGAATCATCATATCAATCAACTTATTGGTGATTTTGCCAAGCGCGTTTGAAAACGCCTCGCTTGCGCTCTTGCCGTTGCGAAGGTCGTTCACGAAACCGCTAACCAGTCCGCCAGCGAAATCCGCCCATTCCTGCGCTTTGGCTCTGGCTTCCTCTTGCTCGTCGGCAAGCTTTTGCGCCTCGCCGGACGCCTCGCCATACTTGCGGGAAAGCTCGTCGATACGCGCGGAAACTTCCGGTGTCAGGGCAACGCCTGCCTCTTGCGCCGCGTTGAGCAATTGCGCCTTGACCGCCGCCGCCTCGGTCGCCGCGCCGTATGCGTCAAGCGCCGGATTGACCTGCGCCAACTGCGCCGTTTCGAGTTGCATCAACGCAATCCGGCGCTGAATCTGGGCGGCGGCTCGCTCCAGTTCGTTTTCCCGGTCGATACTGCCTGCGCTGGAGCCGCCACCCGTCGCCGGTGGCGGTGTATATGGGGCAGGCGTGAAGCCGCCCGATGCAGGCGTGGCGGCGGCTGCTTCGCGTCTAGCCTCCGTTACTTTCAAAATGGCCGCTTCCTCGGCCTGTATCGCTTCCATGCGGCGTTCATGGTCTGCGATTGCGCCAAGCGCGCCACTGTCGCCGAACGACGTGCCGAAAAGACCATCACCAGCCATGCCGTCGCCGCGTGATCTGATCTCGGCAATCTTCTGTTCGGTGTCGAGCCGTTCCCGGCCTAGCGCCGCAAGGCGTTCGTCAAGCTTCGCGTTGCGCTCGGATTCAAAGCCGTTGAACGCGCGGATGAAATCGCTAAGCGCCGTTGCTGCGTCGACAATCGCGCCTTTCAGGGCCGTGCCAACGGTGCTCGCCACGATGTTGAATTGCCGGTCGATCTCGGCGGCCTTGGCGACCATTTCAGCATCCATGACGATGCCAAGCGCATGCGCCTGCCCGATGGTGGCGCGAATGCCGGCCTCGCCTTGGTCGATCAGTTCCACGAAACGCTCACCTGCGGAGCCGCCGAACAGTTCATCCGAGATGCGGATTTGAGCCGCCTTGTCCATCTGGCCTAGCCGGCCGATGATCTCCAGAAGCAGGGCGGACGGGTCGGCAAGCTTTGCTTTCAGTTCCTCAGCGCCATAACCAAGGCGCTGGAATGCTTCGGCGGCGCTGCCTTTCCCGGTCGTGGCGAATTCGTCGCCGCGTAGGTTTAGCTCTTTCAAGCCGTCGATCATACTATCGATGCCGATACGGTTTTGCTCGGCAACGAATTTCCATTCCTGAAACGACTGGAGCGAGACGCCAGCGCGCTTCGCTTCGTCACCTACCGCCGCGACGTTGCGCGCGACATTGCGAAGGGTCGTTACTGCGCCGCCTGCCAGCAAGCCGGTGCCTAACGTGGCGAAGCTCGACGCAATGGCTTTTGAGGCAGACACGGCGCGCGCCTGTATGCCGCCGAATTCCCGGTCACTGCGCTGCCTAGCTCTCGAAATGTCCTTTTCGTATTTGGACATTCGAGCTTCAAGCTGGACCAGAAGGCGAACGGTTGCGCTATCAGACATCGCGATTCACTCTCTTAAAAGACCAACAAGCCTTGCGGCCGGCGCGCGGCGTTGGCGTAGATTGACCGGCCGGTATCTCCAGCGGCGGCGCGCGAAACAGCCATCCATGACGCAACAGCACCGTCGATCCGGTCGGTCGATTTGCCCTTGTGCATGGTCCGATTGCCGGCACTGTCTGTATGGATTGCGATATTCTCGAAGCACCAACGCAAGACCGGGTGGCCGGCGTGGCGGAACTTCTCGGAAACAATGGCGCGCTCCAGAACGTTCAATGCTGGCGACTGCGTAACCCAGCCTTGCCGGATCGTGACAACCGGGAAACCCTCATCTGTCAGGGGTGCCATGACCGGCTGCGCATAGGCTGCGTCAAAGCCGATCTCGCGCACGTCGAAACGGTCGCAAAGATCGCGGATATGATTTTCAACAGCGCGGTAATCGATCACGTTGCCGGGCGTCGGGGTGATGAATCCCTGATCGGCCCATACCGGATAAGGAACGCCGTCACGCTCGCCGCGCTGGCGTAGGTTGTCGGCGGGGCAAAAGAAATGAGGCAAGACGGTGTAGCCTCCGTCATCGTCAGGGAACGCCGCGACGACAGCCGTTAGATCGGTCGTGGTGGACATATCTACGCCTAGCCAGCACGGCCGGCCGGCAAGCGCCTTCTGGTCAATGGGTGCGCTGCCTTTGTTGTAGATCGCCATATCCACGAATGGCGATGCCGAATGGTCCAGCCATACATTGAGTTTCAACTGTAGTAGGCTCTCGCGCTCGGTCGGTGAACGCTCGGCGCGCTTCGCATGGCGACGGAAACCGTCAAGCGACGGGTAGCCATGTTTCAGGCCGGGATTGTATCGGTGCCATTCGGCCTCATCCTGCCAATCGACATCGGCAGGAGCTTCAAACAGGACAGGCAGAATAGACGGGTCGTCAACGTCGCCGCGCGCCACCTTGCGCGCTTCCTCGATCTTCATAAAAGCGATGTTCTCGCTACCCCTGCCGGCCGTGGTGGCGATGACAAGCAGACTGTTATCGACCTTATCAAGACCGGTCTGGATTGCGTCCCATAGGTCGCGTTTGCTCCAGATATGAAGCTCATCGACCAGCGCGAAATTGTCGGTTCTGCCCTGCGCTCGCGCGCCATCGGCCGATATGGTTTCAAGGCGGGTGCCGTCCTTCCGGAAGGTGATCTGCTTGGTTGCGTTCACCTGATCGGAGATTTTCGTGACGGCAGACAGCCGCTTGTCAGCAAGGATGATGCTCTGCGCTTCGCGAAAACCAATGGAAGCCTGCTTCCGGTCGGCCGCTGCAAAGAGCGCCGTGCCGCCCGGTGATCGTTCGGGGCCGATGGTATGCAACAATGCCAGCGCCGCCGCGAGGCTCGATTTCCGGTTGCCGCGTGGCAGGAGCAAGACAGCCGTGTTGACGATGCGCCGACCGTCCGGGTGGCGGGGTCCATAGATGCGCCGAACGATGCGTTCTTGCCATTCGTCAAGCTGGAAAGCCTTTCCGGCTAGGGGCGATTTCGGGTGTTTCAGGAGCCGGAGGAAATCGACAGCGCGTTGCCCGTAGCCGAACGGGTCCGGTATCTCGCTGCCGTCATATATCCATGTCGGGTAGGTCTTTGGCAGGCTGGTCATATGTCCAGTGGCGACGGGGTGTCGTCGTCCGCCTCCTGTGCTGCGACACGCGCGCGGCTGGTCGGTGACAGGCCGTATTCGGAAGCAAGCTGCCTCGCCGTCTGCATGGCCGTGTTCTGCATCCGCATAAGCGCCGCGTCGGTGCCGCCGCTGGCCTGTATGGCTCGCTCCAGATCGCGAACGCGACCAGCCGCAAGGCAATACACCTCGACGCCGCCAAGATCGGCCTTGGTGATTACTCGATCCTCGATCAGCCGGGGCAGGACGCGTTTCCATTCGGCGCGCGCTTCCTCGCCAAGCCATTTCGGGGCAGGCGGGGTGCGTGTGAGCGGATCGCGATCACGCTGCAATTTCGGCTTCATGCCGCGAAGGTAGGTCGTGCTCATGTCGCCACCTTCCGGCATACAAGCTCGATCATGCGGAGCCGGCCGCGTCGAACTTCCTGCACATCTTTCAGGTCGAGCGCCTTGCCGTTGAACATGACGCGATCAGCCGTGGTGATCTCGACAGGCAGGGCGTGAATGCGAAAACCGATGGTGGTTTCCTCTGCCTCACCAAACGCCTCTAGGCGCTCTTTGAATGAGTTTGCCAGCACTTGCGCGCGAACGTTAGCAACGGCCGTCCAAGTCTCGACAGGAACGCCGGCCGGCGAGACGGTCTTTGTCAGGCGTTCAATGGCGATCTGGTCAAGCAGCTTGCGTGTCGTCGTCATCGCACTGCCTCTTGTAGCAGCGCCTCGACAGTCAGCACGGCATGACTAGCCTTGCCGGGGTCGCGAAGGTATCGAACGCCTTGCACCTTCCAATCGGCAATATGCGCGCCGGGAATGGCGGGGCGAATAGACAGGGTGCGCGCGGCGGCGCTGGCGATCTGCTTGACGGAAACAAGGTCTGCATTCTCGTGCCAGATATGCAGATCGTGAATGCAGCGGACATGAAGGCGCTGCAACGTGATCGGCTCGGCAATGGTCTGCCCTTCACCAATGACGATAGCAGGCATGGATTCCGGCCGGGTAGGGCCGTCGATGATGTTAGTCGCCGCAACAAGATCGGTAACGTCGGCAGCGGTGAGCAACCGGCCGCGAATGGCGATCTGGCAGGCAAGGGAGAAATCAATCATTTGCCGATTGCCTCGCGCAACACCTTGCGGCCTTCACGCGCTACGCTGCCTTGCATGCGCTTTTTCAGGAGCCGCCACATGCCGTAAAAGAACGGGTTGGCGTCCATCTCGCTTGTGCCGAATTCCTGGGCGAGCGCGTAGTCATATTCGCCATGACCAGCACGCGCCGGAACGGTGGTCTGGTCGCCGCCTGCCGTGATGACAATCGACAAGGGCGTGTCGCCGGCTTCCTTGCGGATGCTATCGCGAAGGTCGCCGGACTCGACAGGCACGGCCGCTTTCTGCGCTGCAATCACTTCGTCGGCGCGCTTCTCCAGCACCTTCATGATGCGCTGGCGCGGGGCCTTCTCCAGCCGGTCGATACGTTTCAGGATGTTTGTCAGGTCTTTGGAGCGCGCCATCTCAGAACGTCCATTCCCGGAGACTGCGCAACGTGCCGATAAAGCCATCCGGCAGGGTGCTGCCATGCTCGTAATAGTGCGCTGCAAGCGACAGTATGGCTTGCTCGACGGCCGGGGTTTCCAGATCGATGCCGGTTCCAAGGTAGAACGAAATCCAGTCCCTAGCAGCCGCCAGCTTGCGCTCCAGCAAGGCGTCGTCGGCGTTATGGGTAACGCTGCATTCTGCTTTCAGGTCGTCCAGCGTGATCATTTTATCAGTCTCGAATTTCCTAAATCGTGTCTATCGCGTGCGTAGGAGGGGGGGCGGTCAGGGACCAAGGGGCCTAAGTCTCGATCTACCCCCCCCCGGCGCCTGCATCTCTGGCGTTGGGGCTGGCTCTACATCTGCATGCGCGCTGGCCTCGACAGCTTCGCCTTCAATGAATCGGTCATGGCTCTGGCCTGCCTGCTTTGCGCTGGCCTCGATGTTGCGAGCCAATGTCTCAATGGCTGCATTGAGGTGCCGAACATTGGCAGACAGGTCTTGTGCTGCCGTGAGTAGCTGGACGCTGGCAGCGGTGGCCGCTTGTTCCTGCGTATCGACATAGGACCAGCCGGAAAGCGGGATCAGGGTAATAAGCGATGCGAGTAGCAGGACCAGCATTGACCGGGTGGCAAGATCACGATTGTTCATCGGATTGCCTCGGCAATGGTTAGGCCGCGTTTCAATCGGTCTCTAATGGTGCTGATTGATATGCCAGTTTCCTGCGACCATTCCGAGATAGTCAGGCTCTTGCTGTTGTGTTCGTATCGTTTGTGCTCGTATCGTTTGCGAACCGGTTTGGATGAAAGAGCCTTGGCTATAGTGTAGCCGCGCTTCAGCCGGTATTTAATGGTGTCGATTGATATGCCGGTTTCCCGCGCCCATTCTTTAAGAGTCAGGCTCTTGCCGTTGTGGGTATGCAGTTTCGACGGGTCTAAACGTCTGGCCTTGGCAACTTTCTCCAGCAATGCCGGCGCATAGATGCTTTTCGGCTCGTCGTCGTCGTAATCATCAGCATGCCTGCGAACCGTCATGCCGCCATCAACATTGATCGGCCGGGTAATGGCGTTCTCAATCGACCAGCCGGCATTCAGGCGCATGACGATGCGCGAGGCAGGGATTCCCCAATCAAGCGCATGCTCGCTGATAGGCTGCTCGGTGCCGTCAAACGCTATCAGGGTATCAGGTGTCATGGCGCTACCCCGAATGCCTGCTTGAACGTGGCCGATACGTTCCAAAGATCAGCACCAAGGGCTGATATGCTCCACTCACTGCAACGGTAGGCCGTTGGCTGGTCGTCGCCGGGTAGGGCGTAAAGGAACGGGGTTGCGCCTTGGTGGTCGCGGAAAAAACCGACGATCTGGTCGCGCTCGTCACGCTCCAGCAAGCCGAATTCAAGCGTCATGACGGCGCGGATATTATTCAGGCCGTCCGGTGCCGCCTGCGTGTAGCCGTCTCCAAATGATGCCTCCAGCAGCTTAATCTCCGGCTTGTCCTGCAATCCGGCAGACGGTTCGACGGGTGGAATGAATGTCAGGAGCGCCATCAGGCCAATCCCTGCTTTTCAAGCCGCTGCTTGCGGGAGTTGTGGCAGTGCGCGCAAAGCGATTGCCAGTTGCGCCGGCTCCAGAACAAACTCTGGTCGCCGCGATGGGGCCGGATATGATCGACAACGGTCGCGGTGCCGTCGCACATGACGCAAACCGGATTCTCTTTCAGGAACATACGGCGCTCGCGCTGCCAGTATGAATTGTATCCGCGATCTGCGGCGTTCGGCCGGCGCTTGTCGGTTTCGCGTTTCCGCTCGATCTGGCAGGCGCAATAGGTGCCGTGCTGGACGATGTTGCCGCAATTGCAGATATGAGGCGGTGCGACGGGCATCAGGCGTTCACCTTCGGCCGCTTCACAACCTTGCCGCCAAGCGCCTGCATGGTCGCCTTGACCTTCTGTGAGAACGGGATTGACGAATTGCGGGACGGCGTGTCGCCAGTGCCAAGGATAGCTTTCAGCAGATCGAGCCTGCCATTGTAAGCGGCCTCGATCTCGGCAGGGGTTGCCGCCCATGTCTCAGCAGGTGTCCAGCCCATGACGCCGCTGCCGATCTGAAAAAGCTTGTCCAGATACTCGGTTCTGGTGATGGGGTTTTCGGCCGGCGTGGCTTTGCCGGTCGGGCTGGCAGGCTGGGCGGTATCGACGCCGACAAGCTGGGCGAGGAATTCGCACAACGGTTCATGCAAGGCGCTGATAACGTCGGTGCCGGAGACAGCGGCCTCACGCATGAGCATGAGAATGATATCAGGTCGGCCGGTCGCCTCTCCGATCAGATCGGCCATCGCCGCGAAGTCACCTTCCATGACGCCGGTCGCCAGCGCCTTGTAGCCGCCTTCACGCCGATTAAGGCGATGGGCGGCTAAAAGCGACGGGCGCAACATCAACACTTCGCCGTCGAGAATGACGGTGATCGGATCAGGTGCAAGGCGGGTCATGGATATGTCGCCTTACTCGGCTTCTGCCTCGACGATCAGCGGTGCCGCGTCGATTGCGAAGGTGAATACCGTGAGGTTGAAATTGTCAGCTTCGCCCTTCTGGTTCTTCACGCTCGACACATAGGCTTTCAGGTAATTGACCGTTGGCGTGCCGCCTTCGGGCGCGTCATTGTCCGTGATCTTGATCGCATAGGCGTGCTTGGTCTTGGCGGCGGCGCGCAAGGCGATCTGACCTGGGTCCAGTGAATCGCGCGCAACGGTAAGCTGCATGTCGCCTGCGTCGGCCGTGCCAGGCTTCTTGCGCGTCCTGCCTTCCGAAATCAGCTTGATCGTTGCAATCTCGCGTTCGTCGCCGAATTCGCCAATATCAGTTACGCCGCCGATCTCGATATATGTGCGCCCTGCATCCTCGAACGATGCGAGGTCTGCCGTAACGATTGTGCCGCCGATCTCAACTTTCGAGTCTGCGACTAGTGAAGTCTCTACTGCCATCTGTCTTTGTCCTTGTGAGAAAGGGGCGGCGTCCAGCGCCGCCCGTTACGGGTTAGGCCGCTGCAATCTTCAGCTTGACGAATTTGCCGGGGTGCGTGACATCGCCGCCGACGCGCTTGCGGGCATGGAAAACCGTGATGCCGTTGGTTGCGCGCGTGTAGGGATCGGCAAGGATCGACATTTCGACGCGATCGACAATCCGGTAGCCGGACCAGTCGCCAAAGACGATCGGGAATGCGTCGGCCTCAATGTCGGGCATGTCGATCGCCTCAATGATCGGCCTGCCAAGCAGCGTCGAGGGCGAACCTTCGCGAAGCGACGGCTGCCAAAGATAATTGCCGGTCGTGTCCTTGATCTTGCGGATTGCCGCCAGCGCGACACGGTTCATCGCCCATGCGCCGTTCTGGGCGTAGCTGGTCGGGAGCGCGGAAAAAAGACTGATCAGCGTATCGCCGGGAGCCGTGCCAAGCGTTGCAGCAGCGCCAGAAACCATTTCGGTGACGCCATCGGCCTCCAGAATGCCGGTTGGCTTGCCGTTGCCGTCGCCGGTAACGAATGCCGATCCTTCCGCAACTGCGAAGCTCTCGCCAAGATCGGTCGCCAGTTCGCCGGCCAGATCATAGGCGTTGTCCTCCATAAGCTGCTTTGAGACTTCAACGAACGTCGCAAGCTCATGGGCGGCAATCAGAACCTGCTCATAGGTCTGGCTGGACTCGGTGCGATTGGCGGTTTCTGCCACCCATGTTGCTGCGGTGCCAGTCAGCCGGCGAGGATAGCGAACATCCTTGCCGCCGATCTGCTTGACGGTCGCAAACTGCCGGATCGGGCTATGCTCGGTCAGACTCTTCAGCACTTCGTCGCCAAAGGTCGTCGGGGCGAGGAAACCGGCGCTGGCGTCGGTGCCGACAGTCAGGGCCTTGCGCTCAATGTCGGACAGGCCGGAATCGCCACGGCGCAGATACGTGCCGAAAGACTTCACCTCGACCGATGCAGCCGGGTCGGTGTCATCCGGGCTGCCGGGGCGGTTTGCCTTCGCCTCGATCTTGTCGAGCCGTTCCGTGATCTTGGCGGCGTCAAGCTGCTTGGCGGTGATTTCGTCCAGGCGGGCATTCACTGCCGACTGAAGGTCGCCAAGGGCTTTCGTTACGATCTGCTCCGGCTCGTCGCCTTCGCCTTTGATTTCCATTGCGACAAGCGCGCTGGGATCGATATGCTTCATACTAGTCAGTTCCTCTTTGAGATTTGCGCCACGGCGCGGTTGATGGCCTCTGCGATACGGATTGCAGACACGGCCGTTTTGGCGCTCGTGATGCGCGCGCCGGGGTGCAAGGGGATCGTGACTAACGATGCCTCCAGCAGTTCGAGATTTGAGATTGCCCTGCCACCTTTGGCGCGGGGCTTGGCGGCTTTCGTCGCAAAGCCGATGGATACGCCGCGAACAGCGCCGGATTTCACAAGCGCATGAACTTCACGGGCGCGCTCGACGGATTCAATCAAGAGCCGGCCTTTCAGGTGCAGGCCGTCCGGTTGCTCGGTCGCTTCCTCCCAAACGCCGATGGGGTCTTTGAAGTCATGGCTGAACAGCATCGGCAGGGGCAGGGCGGCGGATTTGAACGCGCCGCGCTCAATCATGTCGCCTACCCGGTCGGGCGTATCGAAGGGCCATGCAATCGCCTGTATCGCGCCGGATGCGTCATCAGCCGACAGGGAAAGCGCCGCCTTGCAATCAATGCGAAGGGTCATTCTGATTCACTCGGGTTTGCAGGGGCGGTGCTGGTCGTGGTGTAGGGATTGACCAGATCGTCGCCGTCCGGGTGCGGTGGCAGATTGATCAGGGCGCGCGCTTCGTTCGGTGTCAGGACGCGCGCTGCGATCTGCTTTGCAATGGCGTCCGTCCGGCTGGCGGTGTCGGCGGCGGCAAGGGCGTCAAAGACCGGCTCGACAAAGAAAAGGCCGCGCTCGGTCGGCAGGATCAGGGCGCGCTCGTAAGCTCGCGCCCATGCGATCAGCCAAGGCCGGAGCGAATAGGTTCTGAAATAGAGGTCCAGCTGCTCGGTATTGCTGAAAGTTCCGTGCGACAAATCCATGAGCATGGTCGGCGGCACGTTGAACGCGCGCGCGATCTCGACCGTTTGCAGGAGCCGCATTTCATGAAACTGACTATCGACGGAATCGAAGGTGAAGGGCGTGAACTTGCCGCCTTCCTCCAGAATGGCAGTGCCGCCTGAATTTTCGCCGGAATGTGCTGATCGCCATGCAGCGGCCATGCGCTTTGCAGCGTCATCGCCAAGCGTGTTCGGAAACTCCAATGCGCCGGATGGTCTGCCGCCTTTCGAGAAAATGCGCGCGGCACATGCCTCCAGTTCGAGCGCCAAGGCGATTGCTTCTCTGGCGTCCTTGATAGGCGAGCAACCGCCGGGGCAGTTGATCAGGAGGATTTCATGGCGCTGGAATGTGCGGCGGGTCTTGCCTTCGGTGTAGTCAAAGACTGTCTCGCCGGCCGTGGTCTGTCTGGCGGTGACGCGCGAGGGATCGAGCCGGTTAAGCTCGACGGGTCGGCCGTCGATCCTGTTTATGAAGGCGTAGCCGCGATCATGTAGCAGGGCGTCACGCGTCAGGGCGGCGCGGAATTCCTCGGCAGACTGGTCGTCATTCGGGAAATCATGGGCGAGGGTGTAGCCGGGGTGGTCTGGCGCTGGCTGCTTGGCGCTGCCGTCGCGACTGTAGAGCTTGAACGGGATTGCGCCGACGGATTCCGAAAGCAACGTGACAGCCTGCCGAACGGCTGGAGCCTTCATTGCAGACGATGCGTCGATAATCCTGCCGGAAATGGTCGGGGTGCCACCAAAGATCGCGAGAATATCGGGATCGGAAAGGGTGGCGGCTTTCGTCGTAACAGTAGTCGGCAGGACTGATTTCTCAGTCCTGCCCGTCAGATGACCAAATGCCTTAAAGAAACCCAACGTCACTA
>APMI01012726.1_pt1 | contig 13073 bp, 17 predicted proteins | sample 667938 | NCBI WGS metagenome assembly APMI01 (sample SAMN01084076, study PRJNA167559) | wastewater metagenome | biome: Wastewater | place: Denmark: Ejby Moelle, Odense | collected 2011-11-28 | reverse complement strand
CCCCATCGCGGCGATGGTCGCCGTGCTGGAAACGAAGCCGCCGACGAAGCCCGCCAGCGCCAGCCCCGCACTCGGCCCCAGTGCGCGCAGCGCGACATAGCCGGCGGCGTTGATCGCCATGATCAGCACCACCAGCATCCACAGCTTGTGCGGATTCAACGCGTCCCACGGGTCGATCGTGCGATCGGGCAGCAGCGGCAGGACCACGGTCGCCGCGGCGACCAGCATCAGCGCATCGTGCAGTTCCTGTTCGGTCAGCACCTCGCGCACGAAGCGATGCAGCGCCGACTTGCCGGCCAGCACCATCGCGACCACCACGCCCAGGCCCGCCGCCAGCGCCAGCTCGACCATCGCCAGCGCGCCCAGCAGGAACGTCACCAGCATCGCGACTTCGGTGGTGAGCCCCGGGTCGGTGTCGCGGCTGCTGCGGTAGCTCGCCAGTGCCGCCAGGGCCACGAACGCACCGGCCACCGCCAATCCGGTGCCGCCCAGCCGCTGCGCGATCGCGCCAGCCAGTGCCACCAGCAGGAACGTGCGTACGCCGGCCGCACCGCGCCCGTCGCCTTCTCCCTTGCGGCGCTCGCGATCGACGCCGATCAGCAGCCCGACCGCGAAGGCGACGCAATACCCCAGCAGTTCGTCGGTCTCGGGCGTTCGCATCGAAGCAGGATAGAGCGCGGCGGCGGCGATTGCATGCCGCCGTCGCACCTCCGTCGCGATCGTCCGTGATCAGTGCGAGAACAGCACCGGCAGGTGCGCGGTCTGCAACAGTTCGCGCGTGGTGCCGCCCAGCACCGCCTCGCGCAGCCGCGAATGCCCGTAACCTCCGGCGACCAACAGGTCCGCGCCGACCGTGCGCGCATGCTCCAGCAGCGCATAGGCCGCGGAGAAATTCATGCTCGGCCGCACCGTCACCTCGACCCGCAGTTCGTGCCGGGCCAGGTGCGCGGCGATGTCGGCACCGGGCTCACCGCCATGGGCGCCCTCGCCCACCGCCGGATCGATCACCACCACGTCGACGATGTCCGCGCAGCGCAGCAGCGGCATCGCATCGGCGATCGCACGCGCCGCCTCGCGCGTGGGCTTCCACGCGACGACCGCCCGCTTCGGCGGCAGCAACGCGGTCGACCCGGCCGGGACCATCAGCACCGGACGGCCGGAATGGCGCAGCACGTCGTGGAAATGGTCGTGCAGCGAAAGATCGTCACCGTCACGGCGCAGTCCGGGCAGCACGGTCAGGTCGGCATGGCGTGCGTGCATCGTCGCGGTGTTCTGCGGATACAGCGACACGGCTTCGGCGATGCGCACCTCGATCGCCGGCTCCGCATGCGCGAAGCGCGTGCGCACCGTCTCCGCACGCTCGGCCGCGCGGCGCTTCGCCTCCTCGTGCAGCCGGGCGTAGACGTCGTAGGCCATCGCCCCGAAATCGCTGGGCATCGGCGTGGGCACGTCCACCGTCACCAGCACCGCCAGCCGCGCGTCGAATTCGCAGGCCAGCGCGGAAGCGGCGGCCAGCGGTGCGCCCAGGCTGTCTTCGTTCACGTAGGGAATCAGGATGTCCTTGTACATGACGCACCTCGCGAGGGTTACGGTCCGCGCATTAAGGCACATGCGGCGGGCGGGCGGGTTGACCGGGGTCAAACCCGGCTCGCGCGTGCGATGAACGTTGAAACCGATGGCGTCCACGCCGGGTAGATATGCGCTGCCACCCGAAAGCGGGATTTATTGCCCCGCATCAATGACCGTCGACACGCGATGTGCTGTCATGCGAAGACGATCATTCAACGGAGGTCGCCATGTCCCGCACACTCGACAAGGTCTGCATCATCACCGGCGCCGCGCTCGGCATCGGCCACGCCTGCGCGGAACGGCTGGGTGAACAGGGGGCGAAGGTCGCGCTGTTCGACGTGCTCGATGCCGAGGGCGAAGCGCTCGCCGCGGAACTGGAGGCGCGCGGCATTCCGGCGCGCTACTGGCATGTCGACGTGGCATCGGAAACCAACGTCCACGAGGCGATCGACGCGGTCGCCGCGCATTTCGGCGGTGTGCATGCGCTGGTGAACAATGCCGGGATCTCCGGTTCGACCAAGCTCACGCACGAACTCACCGAGGAAGAGTGGGACCGCGTGCAGGCGGTCAACGTGAAGGGCGTGTTCTTCTGCACCAAGCACGCGATCCCGCACCTCAAGGCCGCGGGCGGCGGCAGCATCGTCAACCTGTCGTCGATCTACGGCCTCGTCGGCGCGCCCGACGTGCCCGCGTACCACGCCTCCAAGGGCGCGGTGCGGTTGATGAGCAAGACCGACGCGATGATTTACGCCGCCGATCGAATCCGGGTGAATTCGATTCACCCCGGCTATATCTGGACCCCGATGGTCGAACACCACCTCCGCGCCAGCGGCGCCACCGACCTCGACGCCGCCCGCGCCGACGTCGGCAAACTCCATCCCCTCGGCCACATGGGCGAACCCGACGACATCGCCTGGGGCGTGGTCTATCTTGTCTCCGACGAATCGAAGTTCGTCACCGGCAGCGAACTGGTGATCGATGGGGGGTATACGGGGAGGTGAGGGGGTGGCGCTCGCCTCGTCGAATTCGCCCGGAACCAATCCGATTTGCCTCGGATATCCCGGTGAAGCTCGTCGAATTGCCCGACGCATCAACGGCATGGACGCTCCCGTTCACGCACCCATCCAACTATGTTATCGCGGCCTGCGCACTTGGATATAAAACATTGGAGTGGGTTCGCCGTGTATCGGCAAGGCAAAGCACGAACACACCATCCGCCCCATGCCGATCCCATTGATTGACATCGACTTTTTCGATTGACCGCCGAGAAATGCCATGTCAGCCTCTGTGTTACACGCCACTTTGAGGTCTACTTGCAATTAGGCGACTAACGTCTCATAAGGATCGGATATTTCATGGAAGACCCCTTAGACCCAAAGATCGCCCTTGAAAGATATCGTAACGTTATCGGCTATTTGCAATACGAGAACAACACTTTCTGGGTGCGCTCTGGATTTATGCTTGTGGCTCACTCTGCGCTGCTCGGCTTTCTTGCAAAGGTGCTCCCAGAGCCGACGCGTAATGCGCCTTGGATGAGCATTGGTGTCTCGGTTAGTATTGGCATGTTGGGTCTCGCCCTGTCGTTTCTATGGGTGAGAACCATTGAAGGAGCATTGTGGTGGATTCAGCGGTGGCAGAACATTCTGCTAGAACTAGAGCCCGCTGCTTACGGTAAAATTCATGTGTTCCGCGGAGTAGTCGATCCTGGCAGCGATGATCGACCTCATCACAGCACTCGTGGCACAGCAAAGCGAGTAGCTATTCTCTTTCGCGTTACATGGATTTCTGCGTTGTTATATACCGGCTACGTGGCATTGACGAAAGTCATGCCGTAAATCATTTCGGCATTTTGGCAACCGAATCAGATATTCGTACTTCAGCGGAGAGTTCACTGGGCGCGCTCAGTTCTTCCCGTGCCGGCATTCGGCAATGCATGCTGCCAATTCAAGCCCGCCAGCCCCCATCGCCTAACAATTCGTTCAAGCCGACCCCTCGTCGTGGCAGCAGCCACATGCATACGCTACGCTAGCGCGCGTCCGCCCCCCCCCCGCTGCAGGGCGGCTTAACTCGGGCGTTAGCGACCTAAATGGAATTCACTGAGCTACTGAAAGTTTCGTCCGCCTTTGCCGGCATTGTCGCCGTTCTAGGCTGGTGGCTTAAAGGTCGCCTTGAGGCGTCAATCAAGCACGAATACGACCGCCTTCTCGCGAACTTAGTCGCAGAGAACAAGCGGCAAGAAGTGTTGCACGCCGAGCGCCTCGCTGCCTTTAAGGTCGTATCCGGCGCGCTTGTACGTCTTCGCCGGTACGCCGAAGCTCGTAGTGCGGAATTAGAGCCCCACTCTGAGTTCGCACCAACCACCGAAACCCTTGGGCCGGACGAGAATATTTCTCTTCTCCAACACGGGGAGAAACTGAGACGGACCCTTGATGAGTATGAGCTATTCCTTTCCCCTACTGCTCGCGCGAAGTTCGAGGAGCTTTTCGCCGTACTCGGCACTGGCTACAACATCGAACTGTGGATGGCTGGCGGCACTCCTGGCCACGAGATAAGTGCAGCTAGCCTGTACGATCTGATCTGTTTCGAGGCGGCCGGGGCGCAGCAGGCTCTGTACGGCGATCTTGGGTTCAAAGATCCGAGTACGGCCGCTAACAATTCGTCCAAGCCGGCTCCGCTTCGTGGCGCGGCTTGACTCAAGCATCAAGCAACGCTCACCGCCCGCGCCCGAGCTTCCTGAGCATCCTGCCCGGCAGTGTGCGCTTCAGGAACAGCGCATTCACTTCCCGCACGCTCAGATAGCGGCCGGCCTTGCCTTCCTTCCCCATGACGTCGAGCAGCACGGGCCACTCTCCGTTCATCAGCTGCCGGTCGATCAGGCGACGCCGGCCCGCGGCGCGTTCGTAGTTGGCGTCCATCATCGTTTTCAGCTCGTCGGCGTCCAGCCCCAGTTCCCTGCCGCCATCGGGTTTGGTCTTCGGGCTCGCGAATTGCTTGAGGCGATTCAACTCGTCGAGGTCGACCCGCGCCTTCGCGTCCAGGATGCGCGAGCCCGCGCCTTTCTTGTCGAACGGCCCGTTCCGCAGTTTGTTGAGCCTGACGCCGTTGAGGCCGTTGTCGAGGAGGTCGCCCGGGCCCAGTCCGTTGGCCAGCAGGGCGATCAACCGGATCGCCAGCGACGGAAGCGACGGGCTGCCCTCGCCCGCGGCCGCGGCGCGCTCGATCGTTTCCGTCGCGTCGCCGATCGTGGCCGTCCGGTCGGACAGCATGCCCTGCGCAACCAGTGCCCGGAGGAACGGACAGGGATTGTTCGGGGACACCTTGGGCAAGGGCTTCTCGTCCATCACGCACCTCCGGTCTGAGTGGCGCGATTGTAGGCACAGGCATCGCCGCGCCGCCGCACGATGCGTGCATTCCGTGCCGATGGCGCGACGGCATTGCCGAATGCACGCTCCGGGCCCGGGCAGGCTACTCTTTCACCGACATCGGCAAGGACACCGTCACGATGACCCTCATCGCCATCCTCGTCGCCATCGCCGTGATCGCGCTGTTCCTGCAGCGGCGGCGATCGAAGACGACACCCGCGTCGGCGGAGCCGGCTTCGCCGGAATCGACGCTGTTGCGACTCTGCCACGGCGATGCATCGAAGGTGGAGCGCCTGATCGCGCTGGAGCTGAAGGCGGCGCCGTCGATCTCGCGCTCTGCGGCGATCGAGCGCGCCACCTATCGGCTTCGTCGCGACAATCACTAGACAAGTCGTCCCGGCGAGCGCGAACGCTTTCGCGGCGCCGTCCAGATCGAATCACCGAACAGCGCATCGCGCGAACAAGCTTCGAGGTCGCACCCAGGGAGTTTTGATCACGCGCAGCAAACCAAGAGACCACCGTCTGGACTTGACCCGCGTACACGCCTCACGCTTGCCCGGCCATTCGATTTCAAATCTCCGGTCTCCGCCATGCCAAGCCTCGACAGCCCACTCTGGTTCGATCTGCATCATGCGTACGGTTCGGCAGCCGATATTCCCGACAGGCTGCGTGCGCTCGCATCGCTGCCTGATGCGGTCGGCGATGCAGAGCCGTGGTTCGGGTTGTGGAGTGCCCTCGCGCATCAGGGTGACGTGTTCCCGGCCTCGTTCGCGGCAGTCCCGCATGTGGTCGCGGCGCTGGCGACACGCCCCACCGATGCGCCGTCGGTGTTCTTCCAGTTTCCCGCATGGGTCGAGATTTGCAGGAAGCGGGCGGACATCGCCGTTCCCGACGAACTCGCCGCGGACTATTTCGCATCTCTCGCGAAGTTGCCTGCCCTCGCAGCCGCGGCTGCCGCGCGGCCCTGGGACGCCGACATGGTGGCATCCGTGTTGGCGGCGATCGCCGCAGCGAAAGGCGATGCGAATGTCGCGGAAGTGACGCTTGCACTGACGCCGTCGCTCGCGATCGAGTTCCTCGACTGGCATTCGCAGCGCTGATTCCGCACCTTCGCTTCACACCGCCTTCAAACGCCCGCGCTGTCATGCCCGGCATGCAGAACCCACCGCCACATGCGCCGACACGACCGCGATCGATCGGGAAACAACGCTCGGCGCTGCTCGCAATCACCCTCATCGCCAGCATTGCTGCCGCCGCCCGTCCGGACGCATCGGACGCGGCGTTCGAACGCGGCACCGGGCTGCGGCTGCCGCCCGGCGTGCACGTCACGGACCATGACCGGACGATGCACGACAACCTGCTGCATGTCGGCGATCGCTGGTGGTTGTCGGGGCCGCCGCGCGATCTCGCCGAATTGATCGACGGCAGCGACTTCGCCGTCTCGACCGAGGACGCGAGATGGGTGCTGCCGGCGCGGGATGGCCGCGGACGCCGCTGGACGCCGGACGACGTGCGCATCGGCTTCGAGCATGAGGCGCCGCGCAACGATTGGTATCTGATCCTCGGCGACGGTTCGACGTCGCTGTACGAAGACAACTGAGCACGCACGCCCGCTGCCGGGCAGTGCGACCACGCATCGGCAAACCGGTTCCCGTACGGACCGCGAATCCAGGCACGTGCCGGAAACGCCGGGCGAGACTCGGGCGCAGCCGCAGCCAGGCGCCAAGGCCGTGTGGTCGAGCGGCTGCGACGCGCCGCCTGGACGGTGGCCGCACGACGTGCGCTCCCGCGTTGACGGGTTTGATGGCCGGCGTTTGACCCGCTGTCCGAGCCGTGCTATCGAGGACGTCGGGCGTGGAAATCGCCCGAAAAAACGAGATTTTCCGATTGAAATCGTCAATAGGGAGATGGCGCATGGCTACGAAGAAGACCACGGCTTCGACGAGCGTGAAGACCTCGCGCACGGTGGCGAAGTCGCTCGAGCAGTTGCAGGCGGACGGACGCAAGGTGCAGGTCATCGGACGGGTGAAGGGCGGCAAGCTGGAAATCGACCACGCCAGCCTGGCCGAAGTGCTGAAGAAATTCCCGGATGCGAACCTGTCGTTCGTGGCGGTGAATGCGCCCTTCGATCCGGTGCGCGACGCCGCCTGATCGCTTCCCTCCATTTCCGGGCAGGACGCCGCCATGGACGACCACGACGTCCGGCAAGGTTCGATCGACACGTTGCTGCACGCCCCCGCGGAGCGGGGGCGTGTCGGCCTCGTCGCGCGCGCATCGCTTGCCGGCCGCAGTTCCGATTCCGCGTTTTCGCATTACCTCGCCGCGGTCGACACCGCGGTCGACGCACATCCGCCGCCGTTCGATGCGCCACGCTATTCGGCGATCTACGAACAGGCCTCCGCGGACGGGCATTGGCTCGCGATTTCGCTGATGACCAACGCCGAGCGCGAAGGCGACGGCGCGAAGCGGCTGTGGTCGCTCGCTGCCTGCGCCACCGATCCCGCACAACGCGCGCTGCTGAAGAAACATGCCGTCGACGAATCCCGCCACGCGCTGGCCTACCTGACCTTGCTGGACCTGGTCTTCCCCGGCGCGGTCACGCCGGAGTTCCGCGCCGAACTGGACACGCTTTCGCCGAAGTTCTCCATGAAGCAGGACGTCGAGGCCGTTCCGGGTTCGCCGTATGCGCGCGTGCCGGAACTCGACGACTACGTGCAGATGAACATCGCCGAGATCCGGACCACGCTGCACCACCTCATGCAACGCCACGCGTTGCAGGCGCATTGCCCGGAAGCCCACTGGCCGCGGGTGCAGCGCGTGCTCGACTCGCTGCTGCAGGACGAACTCGACCACGTGGGCTACACCGCGGAACTGATCGAATCGCTCGGTGGCGCGATCGGGACCGACCGCACGCGCGCGCTGTACGCAAAGCGGCTGGACGATTTCAACGCGATCACGCGGGACGAACTTGAACGGCTCGTCTTCGACTGATCCGCTTCCAGAACCCAGCCTGCGCCAGGTCCGGGCCTGGGCAACGGCTGCCGGCCTGTCGCCGTCAGCCTTCGCGTCGCTGTATCGCGGCGCGCTGCGCAAGGCGATGTCGAACCTGGTCCAGGCCTTGTGGCGCGAGCGCCTGTGCCCTTGCCGGGAAACACCGGAAGGACTGGCCCTGGGTGAAGCCGGCGCAGTGTGGGCGCCCGCGCAGACCGACCTGCCGTTCCGCCGGCTTCGCCTGATCGATTGGCCGACCTGCCGCAACGGCGACGAGGAAGAACGGACGCTGCGCAGCGCAGGGCCCTTCCTGCAGGTGCTGGCGCCGCTGGTGCCCGACTGGACGCAGGACGACATCCGCCACCTGCGCCGCGATTTCCACAACAGCCTCGCGAACCTCGTGCTCAACCGTGTGCTCGTGCGGCTGCGTCCGGGCAACACCGTTGCGCTGGAACCGGCATCGGATGGCCACCAGACGTTCCCGTTCCCGGGCCTGCGTGTCGGCCCGTCGCTGTCGACCATCGTCTCGTGCAGTCCGCTCAACGCACGCCCGGTCGGGATCCCGCTGGTGGAAGTGGGGACGCTGCTGCGCATCGAATCCGACGACGGCGTGCAGGCACGGGACTGGCTGGGCGCACAAGCGACGGAAGCGCTGGCGACGCAGGGGATCGAGGGTGCGGTGCTGCCGGTGCACCCGTGGCAACTGACGTCGTCGTCCGGTCTTCGCGCCTTGTTCGATGCGGGACTCGCACGCTTGCTGCCGGTCTCGCTGCCGGCGGTGCCGCTCGCATCCCAGCGCACGTGCCACCTGCTCGACACGCACTGCGATCTCAAGCTCCCGGTCGATGCCGCGCTGACCGGCGAGTACCGGCTGCTGTACCGGCTGAACTGCGAGAACGCGGTGGCGGTGTCGTCGGCAATCGAGGCGCTGATCGCGAAGGAAGGCTGGGCGGACACGCTGGGCGGACAGTTCGACCGGACCGCGCTGTTCCACCCGCTGGAGGCGCTCTCGCCCACGCTGTCGGCGATCGTGCGCGCACCGATCGCCGGATACGGGCGCACCTGCATCCCCGCGATCAACCTGTGGACCGGACCGCGGCTCGCACTCGCCCGTCTGCACGACCGATCACACGCGGAACGGTTCTTCCATCGCTACTGCCATGTGCTGCTGGAAGGCCCGCTGCGGCTGATCAGTGCGGGCATGGCCACCGAGCCGCACCTGCAGAACGCGTTGATCGACTTCGATGCGGACGGCCTGCCTGCGCGCCTCGTGCTGCGCGATCTCGATGCCACCGTGCTGGACCCTGCGCGTTGGCGCGATCCACACACGACACCGGTGCCGCTGCCGCTGGCGGAGGGCACCTGGGCACACATGCCTGCCTTCGTCGACGGGTGCCGGCGCACGATCTACGCCGCCCACTTCGGGCATCTGGGCACGGTGGTCGACACCCTCCGCAGCCTGTTCGATCTGCCCCTGCCGCGATTGATGGCGACGATCGACGACGTCTGGCAGGACCTCACGGCGGCCGCGCAGGCGCCGCTTCCGTTCGACGTGTTGCGCCGCGACCGGGACGCCGTCCGGGTCTGTCTGGCCAACCGCATCCGGCGCGACCCCGGGCTGCGTTTCACGGCCTGAAGACGGCCGCGAGACGCACCCGGGCGTTCACGCCCCCACGCGCCGACGCACGGCGTCGAAATCGCGGACCTGCCGCACTTCGACCGCGCCGTAGCGGCTCCACGGCCAGGCTTCGGCCATGCGCACGGCGTCTTCCATGCTGTCGGCCTCGATCAGGCTGTAGCCGGCCAGGAATTCCTTGGTCTCGGCGAACGGCCCGTCGGTCACGCGCAGCGCGCCGTCACGCACGCGCAGGGTGCGCGCGGTCGCGGCGTCCTCCAGTTGCTGCGAGCCGATCAGGCGGCCTTCGGCCTCCAGCGCGTCGGCGTGGGTGATGCAGCCGTGCATCAGGCGATCGAACTCCTCCGGCGGCAGCGCGGCCATGAGCTCGGGGTCGGTATGGATCAGCAGGAGGTAGCGCATCGCGGGTCCCGGTGGCGGACTTGGCTGCGGGATGATGCCCCGGATCGGCGGCCGCGGCGTGTGCCGATCGGGTGGACCGCATCGGCACGAGAAAAAAATTTCCGGCAGCGTGTCGATTCCCGCCGTCCCGGATCGTCGTACCGGATGTAGACCCGCTTCCCACCGAGGATCCGACATGAAAGTGATGGCGATCGTGAAAGCCACGGCCGATTCCGAGGCCGGCCACCTCCCCGACCCGGCCCTGTTCGAGGCCATGGACCGCTTCAACCACGAGCTGGCCGACGCCGGCGTACTGCTGGCCGGCGAAGGCCTGAAGCCGTCGTCGGCCGGTGTGCGCGTGCACTACGACGGCCCGGAGCGGCACGTCGTCGACGGGCCGTTCGCCGAGACCAGGGAACTGATCGCCGGCTTCTGGCTGTGGCAGGTGCGGTCGATGGAGGAAGCCATCGTCTGGGCACGCCGCTGCCCGAATCCGCATGCCGGCCCCTGCGTGGTCGAGCTGCGGCCGATGTACGAGGCCGACGATTTCGGCGAGGCCTTCACGCCCGAGCTGCGCGAACGCGAAGAGCAGTTGCGTACGCGCCTCGAAGCGCAGCCCTGAACGCGAAAGTCCGAACCACCGCACGTCCCCCGCCCTGCCCACCCGACCGGAGACCTCCGCCATGCAAGCCATTCCCTACCTGAACTTCAACGGCCAATGCGCCGCCGCCTTCGCTTTCTACTGCGAAGCACTGGGCGGCGAGATCGTGTTCTCCTCGCGCTACGGCGATTCGCCGATGTGCGACCAGATGCCACCGGAGACGCACGACCACATCATGCATTGCCATTTCGTCGCCGACGGCGCGGAGATCATGGGCGCCGACGGCCCGCCCCCGCACGACCTCCACGGCAACACCTGCATCAACCTGATGGTCGACACCATCGAACAGGCCGAGCGCATCTACGCCGCGCTGTCGGCCGGCGGCACCGTGTTCATGCCGTTGCAGGAAACCTTCTGGGCGCATCGCTGGGGCTCGTTCAACGATCGCTTCGGCAAGCCGTGGATGATCAACTGCATGAAGGATCCCGCGACGGATCCCGCCTGAGCGCACACCGCCGTCGATCGCCTCCCGCCAGGAATCCGTCCATGCCCCGCACCCTGTTCGTCAGCCTGCCCGTGGCCGACCTGCCGCGGTCGATCGCGTTCTTCACCGCGCTCGACTTTCCGTTCGACCCGGCGTTCGCGAGCGAACAGGGTGCCTGCCTGGCGATCTCGGAACACGCGCGGGTCATGCTGGTCGCACGACCGGTCTTCGCCGGGCTCACCACGAAGCCGGTCGCGGATGCGCATGCCGTCACCGAAGCGCTGCTCGCACTGTCATGCGACAGTCGCGAGGCGGTCGACACGCTGGTCGCACGGGCCGTGGCGGCGGGCGGTTCGACCCCGAACGAGGCGCAGGACCACGGCTTCATGTACGACCACGGGTTCGAAGACCTCGACGGCCACATGTGGGGCGTGTTCTGGGTGAAGGACACGCCTCGCGAGGGCATGCCTCCCGATGACCTGCCGCCCGCTGCCGATGCCTGACGCTTCGGCCCTTCACGACACGGAGATTCCGACATGGCATCCGACACCGGCACCGTCCGCTTCCACCGCGTGCTGCGCGCGCCGCCCGAACGCGTGTACCGCGCCTTCCTCGATGCCGACGCGAAGGCGAAATGGCTGCCGCCGCACGGCTTCACCGGCAAGGTGCACCACCTCGACGCGCGTGTCGGCGGCGGTTATCGCATGACCTTCACGAACTTCGGTACCGGCACCAGCCACAGTTTCGGCGGCACTTACACCGAACTGGTGCCGAACGAACGCATCCGCTACACCGACCGCTTCGACGACCCGAACCTGCCGGGCGGGATGGACGTGGAGATCGTGCTGCGCGCCGTCTCCTGCGGCACCGATCTGAGCATCGTGCAGTCCGGCATTCCCGCCATGATCCCGACCGAGATGTGCCATCTCGGCTGGCAGGAGTCGCTGGTGCTGCTGGCGCAACTGGTCGAACCCGAGATCCCGGATGGCGCCTGAGCGCACCGACCCACGAGGACACCTGCGATGACCGACACCGCACTCGAAACCCGCCGGCACCTGCCGTACACGCCCGACACCGTGTACGCCGCCTTCGCCGATCCCGCCTGCCTCGCGACCTGGTGGGGGCCGGACGGCTTCACGACCACCTTCGACGTGTTCGACTTCGTGCCCGGCGGTCGCTGGGACCACGTGATGCACGGCCCCGATGGCACCGACTACCCGAACCGCAGCGTGTTCGCTGCGCTGGAACCCGGTTGCCGCGTGGTGATCGAACACGTGAACGCACCGCTGTTCACGCTCACCGTGACCCTGCGCGACACCAACGGCGGCACCGACCTGCACTGGCACCAGGATTTCCGTGATCCCGCCGTCGCCGCGGCGCTGCGCGCGATCTGCGAGCCTTCGAACGAACAAAACCTGGATCGCCTGCACGCCGCGCTGCAGGCACGGCAGCCCACCGCCGGCTGACGCCGGCCTCCGAGGAAAGCGAGGACAACGCACATGGCCTATGTCGATGGTTACGTGGTGCCCGTGAAGAAGGCGAAGCTCGACGCCTACCGCAAACTGGCGCGCAAGGCCGGCAAGGTCTGGAAGTCGCACGGCGCGCTCGAATACGTCGAGTGCGTGGCCGACGACGTGAAGCCCGGCAAGCACACGTCGTTCCCGCAGGCAGTGAAGCTGAAGGACGACGAGGTCGTCGTGTTCGCATGGATCGTCTATCGATCGCGCGCGCATCGCGACAAGGTCAACCGGCTGGTGATGGCCGATCCGTTCTTCGCCGGCATGCCGCCTGCGGACATGCCGTTCGATGGCAAGCGCATGTTCTGGGGCGGCTTCAAGGAGATGGTCCGCCTGTGACCGTGCAGGATGCGCGCCGCCGAGGCGGCGCTTGCACGCCGACGGTGGCGATGCTGTCATCGCCGCGATGAGCGACGACCGCCTCCATCGCATGCTCGACGCGCTGTGGCGCATGGAAGCGCCGCGGCTGGTCGCGCGGATCGCGCGCATCGTCGGCGACATCGGCATCGCCGAAGAACTCGCGCAGGACGTG
>APMI01006070.1_pt1 | contig 13073 bp, 10 predicted proteins | sample 667938 | NCBI WGS metagenome assembly APMI01 (sample SAMN01084076, study PRJNA167559) | wastewater metagenome | biome: Wastewater | place: Denmark: Ejby Moelle, Odense | collected 2011-11-28 | reverse complement strand
TCGCGGGTGCTGAAACCCATGACATTCCCCGAATCACGCCCGGACACGAGTCCGGCGACGGACAGGCTGAACGTGCAGGAAGAGACGACCGCGGCCGATACGCCGACCCCACGCATGATCTCCTGGGCGCGCAATTCGACGATCTATCGCATCGAACGGCGCATGCACACGGAAAAGCAGCTTTACGACGCCATCGCGCGCAAGGCACGCGAGAAATTCAAGGACATCAGCGACGCGCAGGTCCGCCTGCTGGCCGAGTCTGCCGTGAAATTCGCCTATGACAACAAGGCTCTCGACGATGTGGCCTATGCCGAGACAAGCAGCCGCTCCGGCATGCGCAGCGGCCGTTCCCGGCGCGCGGTCGCGCTCAAGCTTTCCCAGAAGGGCATTGCGAAGGAAACGGCAGCAGCGGCCGTTGCCGAAATCGACGACCTTTTTGCCGCGCTCGTGCTTGCGCGCAAGCGTGCGTTCGGGCCATTCCGCAAGGTGGAACTCGACGAAAAGCGGACAGGCCGCGAACTTTCCGCCTTCGCCCGGGCCGGCTTCGGCTTCGATATCGGCAGGACAGTGTTCTCCATGCCGCTGGAGGAGGCCGAGGAAATCCTTGGTGCGGGCCGACACCTCTAGCCGCCTCTTTTCAAAAGCTTGAGCAATCCCGCGATGCAGGCTCTTCCAATTCGTTATATTTAATGGAATACAACGTTACGGTGAATGCGAACCTGCATGCGCCGCTCGACAAGGGCCGCACCGCGCGAGCGCGGGCGGGTCCTGCGACACAATGAGAGACCGCACCCGATGCCCACCCTGCCCCGCCTCAAAGTCCACGGCGTTCCCCTGCCTCCCATGACATTGCCCTTGTCAGGACCGGGCGAGGCGGCGGCGAGAACCGGAACCCAGCGGCTGCGGACCTGGGATATCCCGTCCACATTTCATTGCTCCATCGTCGGCACCTGCCTGACGACGGGAGAGCTTCGCCAGATCCTGATCAAGGCCGGGCACGAGGAGGCGCGCACCGCGACGGACCATGCCCTGCATGGCCGCGGCGTGCGCCTTGCCGGCCAGCGGGATCAGGCGGCCAAGCTGCTCAACAAGGCGCTCGACAAGCGCCATGAAGGCAGCATCAAGCGCATTCCCCGCCATGCGGACGAGGAGGAACTGCGCACCATCTGGCGCGAATCCTTCGACCGCGGCGACATTGCCGGCGCTTACTGGGCGCTGATGAGCCATCCGGGATGCCCGGCCGGCCTGCTGCGCGACATCTTCGGCGAGGTGCACATGCTCTCGCATCTCGTCGGCAGCGCCAGCCGCCTCGATATCGCCCGCCTGACAAGGCTGGAACGCCAGCTCGAGCAGGAGAAGGCAAGGAGCGCGCGGCAGGAAATGCGCCTCAAGGCCGCGGCCGGCGAACGCGCCGCCTTCCAGCGCAGCGCCCGGCAGATGGAAGAACGGCTGATCCATGCCGAAGCACTCGCCGCGGCGCTGACCCGGCAGACACGCACCGAAGACACAGCGTCCGGGCAACGGGACACGGAGACCAGCCGGCTCGACGCCCTCTCCCGGCGGCTCGCTGATGCGGAGGAGCGCGGGTGCGCGTTGCAGCGCGAAGTCGAGCAACTCCGCGACCTCAACGATGCGATCCTGCGGGAGAACGAAGCGCTGGAAGCAACCATCGCCGCCCATCTCCAGCACGGCGCGCAGGATGCCGCGCGGCCTGCCGGCCCGGTCCTCTATGTCGGCGGGCGGCGCAATCTCTTCGATCACCTGCGCGCCTACGCGGCAAGTCGCGATGTCGACCTTCTGCTGCATGACGGCGGCATGGAGGACAGCACGACGCTGCTGCCGGCGCTCGTCGGGCAGGCGGGAACGATCCTCTTTCCCGTCGACCATATCAGCCACGCCGCGGTCGGTCTCGTGAAGCGGCTGTGCCGCGATCAGGGCAAGCCATATCTGCCGCTGCGCTCCGCCGGCCTTGCCAGCTTCCTTGCCGCCATCACGGGCGCGGGCGGCGCCTACGGCCGGATATAAGCAGGAGGACCGGCCAGGGCCGGTGGTTTTCGCCTGGCGAACGGGCTATCGTTGCGGAAGACCCGCGGCCGGGGCTTGCCTCCACCGCGCATCCTTCATGCGAACTCCCGCGCGGGTGCCCTGCGCTTGCGAAAACCGAACCCATCATGATCCACGACTATTGCGTCATCGGCGGCGGTATCGTCGGCCTTGCGACGGCCATGCGGCTGCTCGAAACCTATCCCGGCCGCAGCCTGATCCTGCTGGAAAAGGAAGATACGCTCGGCCGGCACCAGACGGGCCACAACAGCGGCGTCATCCATGCCGGCATCTATTATCCGCCCGGCAGCCTGAAGGCTGAACTCTGCCGCAAGGGCGCGGAAGCCACCAAAGCGTTCTGCACGGAAAACGACGTCCGCTTCGAGGTCTGCGGCAAGCTGCTCGTCGCCACATCCGAACTCGAAATGCAGCGCATGGAGGCGCTGCACGAGCGCTCGAAACAGAACACGATCGAAGTTCACCGCCTCGGCAAGGAGGAGCTAGCCGAGCGGGAGCCGAACATAAGCGGTCTCGGCGCGCTCCTCGTCCCCTCGACCGGCATCGTGAGCTATGCGGATGTCTGCAGGGCCATGGGGCGGCGCATCCTGGCACTTGGCGGCGAAATCCGCCTTTCCACCCGCGTGACCGGCATTCGCGAGACGGTCGATGCGGTGGAGATCGATTCTCCAGGCCAAAGCTGGTGGGCAAAGAAACTGGTCGCCTGCGCCGGCCTGCAATCGGACCGGTTGGCGGTTCTCGCGGGCCTTGAAATCGAGCATCGCATCGTCCCCTTCCGCGGCGAATATTACCGCCTGCCGGCCGAAAAGAACGACATCGTCCGCCACCTGATCTACCCCATCCCCGACCCGGCCCTGCCCTTCCTCGGCGTGCACCTGACGCGCATGATCGACGGCAGCGTGACCGTCGGCCCCAATGCCGTGATCGGCTTTGCCCGCGAAGGCTATCCGCGCCTGTCGGTCAATCTCGCCGACATGGCCGACTACGTCCTGTTCCCCGGCTTCTGGAAAACCGTCTTCGCGCACCGGCAATCCGCAGTGACGGAGCTGCGCAATTCATTCTGGAAATCCGATTACCTCGAAGAGTGCCGGAAATATTGCCCGAGCCTTGCCCTATCCGATCTCCTGCCGCACGAGGCTGGCATCCGCGCGCAGGCCGTGCGCCGGGATGGCGCGCTCATCCACGACTTCCTCTTCGCCCGGACGGACCGCATGCTGCATGTCTGCAACGCTCCCTCGCCGGCCGCGACATCGGCGATTCCCATCGCGGAAATGATCGTGGACCGTTTGGAAAAGGGCGCCTGAAGCAACCGGGCCATGCCCTTTTTCCAACGTTGCGTGCAAATAATATTTCTCTTTGTATCCCTCATTTGGAAATAAATGCATCCAAAATAGACACCATATCGTCGACACTCCCTTCCCTTCCGCCGGCAGATGCGGAATAACCTTGGCAATCGAGATCTTCCGGGGACGGGGTAGGACGCATGGACGGAACGCTGATCAAGCGCGGCAGCAGCAACAATATCTTCGACAGGCTCGAAGCGATCATCAACCGGCTGCCCGAGCCTTTCACGCTGCTTCTGGCGCTTGCCGCGCTGACGGCGCTCATCTCCTTCCCGCTGGCGCAGGCCGGCGTGTCGCTGTCCTTCTCGACGGTGGAACCGGCAACGGGGCAGGCTGCAGCCAAGACGGTGGCGATCACCAACATTCTCACGGCTTCCTACTTCGCCGATCTCCTCGTGGAATTCCCCAAGCTGCTGGTCGGCTTCCCGCCCATCGCGCTGACGCTCGTCGTGATGATGGGCATCTCGGTCGCCGAACATTCCGGCTACCTCTCCTCCGTCATCCGCGCCCTCATGCGCCGTGTGCCGAAATTCGCGATCATCGCCGTCGTCTCGTTCCTGGCGATCAACGGCGACGTCTTCGGCGATGCGGCAATGTTCGTGCTGATGCCGCTGGCCGCGACACTGTTCTACCAGATGGGGCTCAATCCCTGGCTCGGCATCATCCTCGTCTTCGTCGGCAATACGGCGGGCTTTTCCGCCTCGCTCGTCATCAACCAGACGGACACGGTGCTGTCCGGCATCACGGCCAGCGTTCTACCGGCCGATGCCGCAGCGAATGTCTCGCCGATCATGAACTGGTACTTCAACGCCTTCAGCGCCTTCACCGCGACGGGGGCCATGCTGCTCGTCACCTATTTCTTCGTGCCTTCGAAGCTGCAGCCGAATCTCGTCAGCGAACTGGAGATCGAGCCGGAAGTCGTCGACGAGACGGATGGCAACGGCCGCGAAGGCCGCGGCCTTCTCGCCGCCGGCATCTTCACGCTCGTCTATCTCGGCGCGATCCTCGCCATGCTGCTGCCGGAAGGCGGGGCGCTGCGCGGCGAAGGCGGGCAGATCGTGCCGAAATCGCCGTTCATGGGCGGCATCGTCGTGCTCATCTCGCTCTATTTCGCCCTGTCGGGCATCGTCTACGGCTGGTTCGCCGGCCGGATGAAATCGCTCGGCGAAGCGGCGGAATGGATGAAGAACGGCATTTCCTCGATGTCCTATTTCCTCGTCGTCGCGGCGGCGGCGGTGATCTTCCTGAAGTTCTTCAACGACAGCCATATCGGCGAATATATCGGCAGCTACGGCGTCGTGATGCTGCAGGGCATCCAGGCCTCGCCGGGCGTCGCGATCTTCCTCTTCCTGCTGCTCGTCTCGGTATCGAACCTCTTCATCATCTCCGGCAGCGTGCTTTGGATCATGTATGCGCCGATCTTCGTGCCGCTGATGCTGGCGCTGGGTTACAGCCCGGCGGCCACGCAGATGATCTACCGCATCGGCGATGCCCCGCTGAACGCCATCTGCCCGGTCAATCCCTTCCTCGTCCTCGTCATCGGCCTGCTCAACAAGTGGCGCCCGAAGGGCACGGAAGCGGTGAAGGTGGGCACCCCGCTCATGCTGGCCATGCCCTATGCGCTCGCCATCCTCGCCGTGCTGGTGATCCAGCTTGTCTTCTGGGTGCTGTTCGACCTGCCGCCGGGCCCGGGCGCCACGCTGATGGCGCAATGATCCCATGCGATTCCTGACCGAAACCCGCATATTGGCGGTTGACGAGGTGCGGCGCGAAGGGGCGCGCCGCTGGCTGCGGCTTACGCTTTCCGGCCTTGCCGAAGAAGCGCAACCCGGCCGCACCGTGCTCTTTGCCGAGGACAATCGCCCCGGCCCGCGCTGTCATATCGCGACGATCGAGACGCTGTCGCGCGGGTCGGCCGTTCTCGTCGCGAAATTCGAGGCGGACGACCGCGTGCCGGAAAGCGGCGCGAGCCTGACGGTCTGGTCGAACGAAACGCCGGCCGTCGCCATCGGTCCCGGCGCACTCATCGTCACCACCCGGCCCTTCCTCTATCGCATTGCGCCCTACGCCCAGCTCGGCGCCAGCATTCTCGTCGAGGCGGCAGGCACCGATCTCTGGGAAGACCTGCGCCGGCACGTCAAGGAAGAGAACATCGGCTGGCCGTCCGTTTTCCTGGCGCTGGAGCCGGCGCGGCTCGAAGAGTTCAAGGCGGCGTTTCCGGATGCCAATCCCTATCTCTACGCCAATATGGACATGAGCTGCGGCATCGGCGCCTGCCGGAGCTGCCACGTCAATCTGTGGGACAACAAGGACGGAGAGGCGAGCTGTCGTCTCGGCCCATGGTTCGCGCTCGCGCGCGTCGATCTCGTGCGCCTTCGTTTCGCCTCCGCACCCTTCATCTGAGGATCGCCGCCATGGACCTTTCCGTAACCGTGCCGATGGGCGCGAGCAGCGTGACCTTCAAGAACCCGGTGATGAGCGCGGCGGGCACCTTCGGCAATATCGTCGAATATCTCGACGCCTTCGACATCACCCGTCTCGGCGCGGTCGTCGCCAATTCCTTCCTGCCCTGGCAGGGCGAGCCAAACCGCTGCCGCCGCTTCGCGCATACGGAAAGCGGCTATCTCTCCGCCTTCGGCATCAACAACATGACGCTGGAGCGCTTCATCGCCGAGGTGCTGCCGCGCCTGCCGGCGGAAGAGGTGCCCGTCTTCGTCGACCTCAAGGCGCCGACCCGGGCGCAGCTTGTCGACATGATCCACGCCTGCGTGGAGAGCAAGCGCATCGCCGGCGTCGAGATCAACGGCAACTTCCCCTATGCCGGCAGGGACGAGGCCTCCTACTGGGACAATCCCGCCGAAAACGAGGACATGTTCCGCGCCCTTTCGGCAGCGGCGGACGGCAAGGTGCTGCTCTGGTCGAAGGCGGCGACCTCGGCCAAGATCATCATCGAGGACTTCACCCGCGCCTCCGAGCGCGGCGGAGCCGACGGCACGGTGCTGTTCAACGCCATTCCCGGCGCGCGCATCGATATCGAGCGGCGGGCTTTCGTCTGCGGCTCGACCGGCTATGGCGGCTATTCCGGCTCCGGTGTAAAGCCCTTTGCGCTCTGGCGCTGCGTGCAGGCGGCGCGGGTCGCCAGCCGCACGGTGATCGCCTCAGGCGGCATCACCACTGCCGAGGATGTCGTGGAGTTCATCATGGCGGGTGCGCATATCGTGCAGATCGGTGCGGCCAGCATGAGCCGGCCGAACTACTTCCCCCGCCTGCTGGACGATCTTCAAGCCCTGCTCGAACGCCTGGGTATTTCATCGCTCGACGAAATCCGCGGCTGCGCTCGCGTCGAGACCGCGCCCGAGACGTGAGTTTCGGCGGCTCCGGGTGACGGAGCCACTTCCTCCGCGCCCCACGTTCGCGGCTCTCCCGCCTTCACTTTCCGCCCCGGCATACACGGCCTTCGCGCCGCTGCGCGGATGCCTGTCCGCACCATACCGATCCCCACAGATTCGCAAGCTATTCCTTTTGAAGGAAAATCGTGCTTATATTGAATGAACGTTCAGCAAAATATGGGGAACGATATGAATGAGATGATCCGGGACGTCACCATTCCGAACGACTGGGATCGCAGCGGATTGCCGGGCTGGTGCTATCACAGTCCCGCCCTGCTCGAGCTGGAAAAGCAGCATATTTTCCGCGAGCACTGGCAGATCGCCTGCCATGTTTCCGACGTCCCCGAGCCCGGCAACTATCTGGCCCTCGACGTCTTCGGCGAGCGCGCGCTCGTCCTGCGCGGGCAGGACGGCGCGGTGCGGGCCTTCCACAATATCTGCCGGCATCGCGGCTCGCGGCTCGTCGCGGACGAGAAGGGCGCGTGCCGCAATGCGCTCGTCTGTCCTTTCCATGGCTGGGTCTATAATCTCGACGGCACGTTGCGCGGCGCGGCGCGCCCGCGCAGCTTTCCGCCGCTCGACAAGGACGAATTCGCGCTGAAGACGCTGGAATGCGAGATCTGGCAAGGCTTCGTCTTCATCCGCTTCGCCCCCGGCCCGCAGCCCTCCGTCGCCGAACTGATGAAGCCCTTCGAGGAGGAGCTGTCGCACTACCGCGCCGAGGAGATGGTGCCGGCCGGCGGCATCTGGACCCATGAGAGCCACGTCAATTGGAAGTCCGTGCGCGACGTCGACAACGAGGGCTACCATGTCGCCATGGCGCATCCCGCCCTGCAGGACCTCTACGGCTCCACCTATTACGACGAGCCCTTCGTCGACGGTCTCTGCCGCTCCTTCGCCACCTACAATCCCCATGCCGGCCGGCGCTGGAGCGTTCACAACTATGTGAAGATTTCGCCTGACAACACCAGCCTGCCGGAGCGGCTGCGCAAAGCCTGGATCTATTTCGGCCTCTTCCCGAACTGCGTGATCGCCGTGACGCCGGAGAGCGTGCAGTTCTATCAGGAGTTCCCGCTTTCGGTCGGCCGGACGCTGCTGCGCGGCGGCATCTATCGCTACCGCGAGGAAGGTCGGGCGCAGCGCCTCGCCCGCTATCTCGCCGCGCGCATCGACCGTGATACGCAGGCCGAGGACGTGCAACTCACCGTCTGGTCGAACGAGGCGATGACCTCCAATGCCTTTGCCGGCTTCTACCTTTCCGATCTCGAATACGGCGTGCGCACCCACCACGACCATCTGCGCAAGGTGCTGCCCGTCATGACCTTGCAGGATGCCCCCGAAGAGAACGCGATGGCGGCGGCGAATGCAGGCCTGAAAGGATAGCGCCGGACTCCAATCCATTTGACGCCGTGCTAATATGCCCGGACATCGCACCGGGCGGAGGTCACGGCCATGCTGGAAATCGACAAGGCGTTCGCAGGCTCCATACCGGAAAACTACGATCGCCATATGGTGCCGCTGATCTTCGAACCCTATGCCGCAGACCTCGCGCGGCGGGCGGCAGATTTCTCACCTGGCCGCGTGCTCGAAATCGCCGCCGGCACCGGGGCCGTAACCCGCGCCCTCGCCCCGGCGCTTGCATCCAAGGCGCTTTATGTCGTCACCGACCTCAATCCCGCCATGCTGGACTATGCCCGCTCACGGCAGCCGGCGGATGACCGCATCACCTGGCAACCCGCCGACGCCATGGCGCTGCCATTCGAGGATGCAACATTCGATCTCGCCTGCTGCCAGTTCGGCGCGATGTTCTTCCCGGACAGGACGGCCGCCTATCGCGAGGCGAAGCGGGTGCTGAGCCCGGCGGGCCATCTCCTGTTCAACGTATGGGATCGCATCGAGGAAAACACCTTCGCCGACGACGTGACGAATGCGCTCGCCACCCTGTTCCCGAACGATCCTCCCCGCTTTCTGGCCCGCACGCCGCACGGCTACCACGACCGGGACCGCATCCGCACCGATCTTGAACAGGCCGGCTTTTCCCGCGTGGAAATCGAAACGCGCACCGAGGAAAGCCGCGCCCTGTCCGCGCGCCATGTCGCCGCCGCCTACTGTCAGGGCACGCCGCTGCGCAACGAAATCGAAGAACGGGACCCGAGGGGGCTGGATGCCGCCATCGACCTCGTCACGGCGGCACTGGCAAGAAGACATGGCCGCAGTGAAATCTCCGCCCGTATTCAGGCGCATGTGATCACGGCAGCGGCCTGAGCCAGCACACAAAAAGAGGCCCGCTTGCGCGGGCCTCAAAGGTTTGGAGCAGGGAATGGTCGCTCCAAACAGGGTTTGGCCGCAGACTCAGCCTTTCCAGAGCCCTTCGCGGATAAGGTCATCCATCGTCAGCTCGATGCCCTGGCGCAGGATCGCCGCCATGTCGTCGATCTGCGCCTTCGTGATGGTCAGCGGTGGCGACATCACGCACATGTGGATGAGCGGGCGCACGAGAAGGCCGAGTTCCTGGCAATGCCGGTCGATACGCTTGCCGACTTCGAGGTCGAGCGTCAGCGGATTGTTGCTGGTGCGGTCGGCGACACATTCGACGCAGGCCATCAGCCCGAGACCGCGCACCTCGCCGACCAGCGGCAGATCCTCCAGCGCCTTCAGGCTCGCCTGGAAGTGATCCGACACCGCAAGCGTATGCTCCAGCAGCCCGCCTTCGAGGATATCGAGATTCTTCAGCGCCACGGCGCAGCCGACGGGGTGGCTGGAATAGGTAAGCCCGTGCGCGAACATCGCCTCGGAATGGTTCGAGCGGCGCAGCTCTTCGAAGAGCCGGCCGGCGATCATCACGCCGCCGAGCGGGAAATAGCCCGACGTCACGCCCTTGGCGAAGGTGATCATGTCCGGTTCGATGTCGAAGACGTCTTTCGCGGCGAAGACATGGCCGAGACGGCCGAAGGCCGTTACCACCTCGTCGGCGATGAAGAGGATGTCGTTCTGCCGGCACAGCGCATGCATGCGCTTGAGATAGCCGGGCGGCGGCACGATGACACCGCCGGAGGCCATGACCGGCTCAGCGATGAAGGCGCCGATATTCTCCGCCCCCCGCGCCTCGATGACCTGTCGGAACTCCTCGACGAGGAAATCGCAGAAGGCTTCGACGCTCATGCCTTCTGGCCGGCGGAAAGGGTTGGGGCAGGAGAGCTTCACGACGAGGTCGGAGGCGCTGTCCATCCAGTCATGGTCGCGCGGGCGGCCATTGAGCGAAGCGGAAAGGTAGGTCGAGCCGTGATAGCCGCCCTGCCGGGAGACGATCAGCTTCTTCTCCGGCCGGCCCTTCACATTGTTGGCGAACTGCATGAAGCGCAGCGCCGTCTCGACCGCGGACGAGCCGCCGGTCGTGTAGAAGACATGGTCGACACCATCCGGCGCATGGCCGGCCAGCCGCGCGGAGAGTACCGCGGAGGGCACGTTCGTCGTGTACCAGGGCGAATTGTAGGAGAGTTCCATGGCCTGAGTGGCCATGACGTCGGCAAGCTCTCGGTTGCGGTGACCGGCATTGACGCACCACATGCCGGCCGGCCCGTCGATCAGCTTCCGCCCCGCCGCATCCGTCACATAGATGCCCTCGCCCGCCTCGATGCGCCCGCGCGCCTCCGCGCCGATGGAGCCGGAAACCGGCCAGGGCTGCACCAGGTGGCGCTCGGCAAGCAGGGTGAGATCGTCGGATACCGCCTCGTCGGCAAGTCCGCCCTCGTTCGCCGTCTTCGGAATTGCAGCCATCACCTTCTCCATTCCAGCCCAGAAAAAGATTCAGAGAGCAACAATATGAAAGAGCTTGTTTTTTCCATTCATATTGAATGTTCGTTCAATCAATATTGCAGAAGTGGGGCTTGATTTCAACGGGGATTTCGGCGCATGCTTCGTTTCGGGAACACAGCAAGCCGAAAAGGCGCGACACGATGGGAATGGAAGACCTCACCCTCTATGAGAGTTGTCGGCGCGGGAGTTCTGCCCGATGACGGCAACGGCGCTCGACACCGCCGCCGAAACACCCGCTCCGTCACGGCGCCCCGCCTGGATGCGGAGCGAAGAGGCCCGCGGCCTCGCCATGATATCGCCGACCTTTCTCTATGCGTTGGCGGTCCTGTTTCTTCCGGTCCTTATCGTCATCGCCTACAGCTTCTGGACCCAGAACTATCTCGAGATCGACCGCACCTTCACGCTGGAAAATTACCGGCAGGCCCTGACGGAGCCGATCTATCGCGACCTCTTCATCCGCTCGCTCTGGATTTCGCTGACGGTCAGCGTCGTCACCGTCGTCTTCTCCTACCCCATCGCATGGTTCATCTCCTTCCACGGCGGGGTGCACAAGAGCCTCTGGCTCTTCCTCATCACCGTGCCCTGCTGGACGAGCTACCTGCTGCGCGTCATGTCCTGGAAGGTCATCCTCGGCTATGGCGGGGTCATGAATACCGGCCTCATCTCGGCGGGCATCATCGACAAGCCGCTGACCTCGCTGCTCTACAATTCAAACGCCGTCGTCATCACGCTGGTGCACAGCTGGGCGGCCTTCGCCATCCTGCCGATCTATGTCTCATTGCAGAAGGTCGACCGGACACTGATCGAGGCGGCGCGCGATCTCGGCGACAGCCGTATGCGCGCCTTCTTCCGCGTCACCCTGCCGCTCTCGCTGCCGGGCATCATCTCCGCCTTCCTCATCGTGATGATCCCGACCGTCGGCGACTATGTGACGCCGCGCCTCGTCGGCGGCAAGGACGGCGTGATGATCGCGACCGCCATCCAGGCGCAATTCGGCAAGGGCGCGAACTGGCCGCTGGGCGCCGCGCTTTCGGTGACGACCATGGTGCTCGTCTCGCTCGTCGCCGCCGCCGTGGTTCTGGCGCTGAAATTTACCGTGCGGAGGATCCGATGAACGCCCTCACGCAACGCCTGCGCTTCATTCCGTTCCTTCCGGCCTATGTCGCCGTCTATTTCCTGTTCCTCTACCTGCCGATCCTGCTGCTGCCGATCTTCTCCTTCAACAATGCGGCCACCACAACCTTCCCCCTCGCCGGCTTCACCACGAAATGGTACGCCTCGCTCGCCGGCAATTCGGTCATGCTGGAAGCCGCCTGGAACAGCCTGATCGTCGGCATCTCCGTCTCGCTGCTTTCCACTGTTCTGGGGATCTGCGCGGCGCGCGCGATCACGCGCTACCGCTTCCGCGGACAGAAGGCCGCCGCCGGCCTCATCATGGCGCCGCTCTTCCTGCCGGAGATCATCGTCGCCGTCTCGCTTCTGATGATCGTGCTGGCGCTCGGGGTGCAATTGTCGCTCGTCACCGTCATTCTCGGCCAGACGGTATTCTGCATTCCCTATGCGATGTCGGTGCTTGTCTCCGGCTTCGAGGGTTTCGACCGCAGCCTGGAGGAGGCATCCTACGACCTCGGCGAAACCGCCTTCGGCACCTTCCGGCGCGTGACGTTGCCGGTGGTTGCACCGGCCATCGTCTCCAGCCTGCTCGTCACCTTCACCATCTCGCTCGACGAGTTCATCCTGGCTTTCTTCCTGTCCGGCACCGAGCCGACGCTGCCGGTCTATATCTGGGGCCAGCTCCGCTTTGCCGCGAAACTGCCGGGCGTTCTGGCGCTCGGCACGATCATGCTCGCCGCGTCCATCCTCATGCTCACCTTCGCCGAAATCCTGCGCCGCCGCGCCGAACGCCGCACGCAGATGGCCCATGCCCTGCCCTAGAACCTGCCTGGTTCAGATTGAACCAGGCAGGTTCTATATTTCTCTGTTTTCGTTTGTCTGATCGGGAAACCGGTTCCCACCTTTCCCTGACAAACTCTAGGAGCCGACAATGCCCGACCGCGCGATGATCCAGATCGAAAACGTGTCGAAATTCTACGGTGCCTACAAGGCGCTGGACAGCATCTCGCTGACCATCGGCGAGGGAGAATTCTTCTCCCTGCTCGGCCCGTCCGGCTGCGGCAAGACCACGCTCCTGCGCTCGATCGCCGGCTTCGAGACGCCGACGGCGGGCGAGATCTATATCGACGGCACGCCGTCCCTCGCGTTGCCGCCGAACCGTCGGCCCACCAACATGGTCTTCCAGAGCTACGCCATCTTCCCCCATCTCGACGTCGCACAGAACGTCGCCTACGGCCTGAAACGGCTGAAGCTTTCCCCGGACGAAGAGAGGAAGCGCGTCGGCGACGCGCTCGACCAGGTGCGCCTGTCCAGCCTCGGCCAGCGCAAGGCGCACGAGCTCTCCGGCGGC
>APMI01022751.1_pt1 | contig 13077 bp, 10 predicted proteins | sample 667938 | NCBI WGS metagenome assembly APMI01 (sample SAMN01084076, study PRJNA167559) | wastewater metagenome | biome: Wastewater | place: Denmark: Ejby Moelle, Odense | collected 2011-11-28 | reverse complement strand
ATCCTAATGTAAAAACCCCCCCGCCATCACCGACAAATACCAATGGCAACAGTACGAATGGTAATATGAATCCGCCCGTTCGTCGCTAGAGGTACCTGTTGCATAAAATAATAAAGGCTGCGTTTGCAGCCTTTATTATTTTATATTTATATCCTGCAGCATGGTATATACCGATAAGGGTATGACAGCCGCGTACAATTTACATCCTTTGTTCCTTTTAGTAAAAGCCGAATATCAATATCTTCGTGCCACAAACAAATGACCAATGAAAAGTATCACCTTATTTGTTCTCATACTGGCACCTATAATGTTATTTGGCCAGCAGGCGATTCCAACAGCGCAGCATTGCAATTGTGCGGCGCAATTTGCCTTTATAAAACACGAGATGGAAGCCAACTATGCCGGATACAGGGATAAGGTGAACCCTAAGACCGGATCGGCCTATACTACTGTAACCAGCAAGACACTGGACAAAGTAAAAAAAGCAAATAAGCAGGCATACTGCTACGCAGCGATAAAAGAATGGCTGGACTTTTTTAAGGACGGGCATGTGCAACTTTATTCTGCCGACATAAAAGACAACGACACAAGCGGCCTGGCTGAGCGTATAAAAAATACCGAGACACTGGACCTATATAAAACCACGATCGACGGACTGGCAAATGCGAAAGGTGTGGAAGGCATCTATGTGCATAATGATTCGATGTACACAGTAGCTGTTATAAGAAACAAAACTGATTTCAGGGACTATGCTGCAGTAATAGTTAATTCTAAAACGCCCAACTGGAAAGCAGGACAGGTAAAAATGGAATTGAAAAAAATAAATGACAGTACTTACGGCGCCTTACTGTATTATCGCGACCATTCGTACCACCTGCTGCAATATAACTTTGATGGCAGCTCAATGAATAAGGGCGAATGGACAAAGACAAACGCCAAACAGGTCGCGGAAAATACGAAAGCAGTGGGGCCGTCTTTTGAATACAACAATGTACTCGCAAAAAAGCTGGATGACAGCACACTGTATATACAGATAGGTTCTTTCAGCACGTCGAACGCGGCGGCGATAGATAGCGTGTTCAAAGCAAATGCGGTAGCATTGAAGTCGACACCCAATCTTATTATAGACTTGCGGAATAACGGCGGCGGGGCGGACTTTGCATTTGAACCCATCTTAGCTTACATCTACACGAATCCTGTGAAAGGTATTGGCAATGATGTATGGGCCACACCCGACAATGCCGATAACCTGATGAAATACCTGAACGACCCTGACCTGCCCAAAGACAATAAGAAAGAGATAAAGGAACTGGCGGAACGAGTGAGGCAGAACGCGGGTAAATTCATCATGCATGCGGAAGATGATACCATGGTAATGGATAAGGTGGAGCCTTACCCTAAAAAGGTGGCTATCTTGATAAATAAATATTGCGCTAGCACCACTGAAGAGTTTTTACTGATCGCAAAGCAAAGTAAAAAAGTGACGCTGATGGGCGAGCATACCTGGGGAGAGTTGGACTATTCGAACCTACTGCAGGCAACATCACCATGCGCGGAAATAGGGCTCTATTATGCATCGACCAAGAGCAGGCGGATGAACGTGGGACAGGGCATAGATAATATAGGTATCATGCCGAACGTCCCACTATCCGGCGATAAAGACTGGATAACGGAAGCAAAGAAATACCTGGAAAAATAAGGTAAGCCTCCTACTCAACAATATTACCGTCGGGCAGTATTTTATGAAAGTCCTGGTTATCCGGCACCCTGTCCAAAGGACCATTCAGGCTGAACACATTCTTGCTCACCATACGCTGCAGGCAAATATCGATCATGGTAGTGCTGTTGGGCTTTATTACCTTATCAAAGAAATCTGAATTTGCTGTGAGCTTTAATGGATAGTAACGTACAAAACCTCCCGTGGGCCTTGGGTTTAATATCAAGCCCAGCTTGTCTATACCCGGTGTCTTTTCGCGTATCGTTTTATCCCTCTCTTCATCACGCACCTCATCGGAGCCCCTCATAATATCGTAGTTGATATAGTAAGTAACCGTCTCGCGATTAATATGATTCATCTGCCTGTCCATAAAGAAACCCTCGGGCAGGTGATTGGGATCATCGTCGTCCCCGGCGGTAAAGATGAGATCGTAGTCGGGCACAGGGTATCCCTGCATATCATGGACCCGGAAGATGATCATAGAAAACTTATCGTGTATGAAATAGCGCTTGCCGATGGAGAGGAAGCCATCCACAATTTCCAGCCTTTCATCGGCCTGCACCCGGGCTGTTTCCTGTTCAAAGCTTGCACGTAAAGCATCGTAATCTGCCATAGAAGAAACGCCTATGCAGCGCAATATCACATCTACTTCCTCGCTGCCGTCATCGTCACCCGCATCTTCTCTAATGCTGGCCATGATGCCCATTTTGGTGCCGGAGTGCGACTTATTCCTCAGTATCCTGAATGCTGTTTCCGGTGCTACTATTTCTGATACTTTTGGCGTTATATCCGGTTCGTCCCCTTTGCCTACACTTTGCGTAACGTATACATGAGTAGCATTAAGATTTGCCGCAGCTGCCCTAACAACCCCGTCCGAACCCAGCTCACCTGTATAGGAGTTAAGATTATCGTACATATGGCGATCGATGGACTGACCTGTGACCACGAAGGGGAAAATACCTGTCTCGCCTATTTTATTGCCGCCATTGGCCATCCAGTCGCTATTCAAAACCCATGCCTCCTGACTTCCGAGTTCAAGCCAGTTGAGTACATTCTGGCCGGGCTCTACCCCATGGAACCAACTGTCTATCCTGCCGAGCCTGGTCTTGCCGAGTGCAGCAAGCGCCGAGCCGAAATTGGCAGGCGCCAGCATAATAAGATGACTCATGGGGCAAAGATCGTCCGTGTTTTTATAGTACCTGTCCCACCAGTCCCTGATCACCGGGCCGCCGGTAGAGTGGGTAATCACCACAAACCTTTTATGTGCAGCCACTGTACCTGCCAGTTGTTCGCCTACAGCTGTCCTGAATGCGCGCGAGATATCCTCAAGATGTACTTCATCGTGAAAACTTACATATTGACCCAGGTAAATATCCTTAATGGTTATGTTCATCCCGGCTTTTGCTCCTTCATTCCTCAAACGCGTGGGTAACTGCCCGTAAGTGTTGAGGTTGGTTACGCTCCAGCCATGAACGAATACCAGTATTATATCTGCCATAATGCGAAAGGTTTGTTTACTATATCAGTAGTGGATTACGAACATATAAATAAAAAGAAAGTAAAACAAGCTGTTAGCATTATTTTAATACAAAACCTTAATTATCATGCTTAAGCTTTAGGCCCCTTTTCCGGTCCAATATAAATACGGTACATAATTTGCTTTCATTGATGAAATACTTATTAATTTATACTCTATTAGCAATTGTGAGATGAGCGCAAAGTGTCTATTTTATTTCTTTATTGTACTGCTGTGCCCGCTATTTGCAGGCGCACAGGAACTCACACAGTCGGTGAGGGGCTATATAACCGATGCTGAATCAAAGACACCCATGCCCGGTGTAGTAGTGGTACTGACATCTAACAAGCAGATAAATACAACAACGGACTCTAACGGATATTTTGTTTTGCTGAACGTACCTGTAGGGCGACAATCCTTTTTTTTTACCATAGCAGGATACGATAACCATACAGAGACCAACGTAATGGTAACAAGCGGAAAGGAGCTGGAGCTAAATGTATCGCTTACCGAGGGTATAAACCTGCTGAAAGAAGTGAGCATTAAAGGCGCGAAAGACCGGAGCAAACCACTGAATGATTTCGCTACCCTGAGTGCACGATCTTTTTCGGTGGAGGACACTAAACGGTTTGCCGCATCGGTATCGGACCCGGCGCGTATGGCTATGAACTTTGCAGGAGTATCGAACAATGGCGACCTGGAGAATGATATAGTGGTGCGTGGCAACTCGCCTAAAGGTGTGCTGTGGCGACTGGAAGGAATAGAGATACCCAACCCGAACCACTTCAGCGATTTTGGCAATTCGGGCGGATCCATCAGCATGCTGAATGCGAATACACTGGGCAGCTCTGATTTTTACACCGGGGCATTCCCAGCCGAGATAGGCGGTGCAATGTCAGGCGCCTTCGACCTGTACCTGCGCAATGGCAACAAAGACAAATACGAACATACTATACAAATAGGTGCATTGGGCACCGAGATAGCCACCGAAGGGCCTTTCAGGAAAGGCGGGCAGTCGTCCTACCTTATCGACTACCGCTACTCCACCCTTGCGCTGCTGCAAAACTACCTGAACCTGCAAGGACTTGAACCTAACTACCAGGACATGTCCTTCAAGTTCAACTTCCCTACCAAAAAGGCAGGAACCTTTGCGCTCTTTGGTATGGGCGGCTACGACAAAGCAATTAAAGACCCTCCGCAAGACAGCACTGCATGGAATGACGATGACCCCAACTATAAGCTGCAGAGTAAAGGCATGCTGGGTATAGCGGGCATTACGCACCAAATATTTGTGCACCCAAACGCCTACATCAAAACAGTATTTTCAACTTCATACGATTATAGCAAAAAAGATGTGGACACCTTAAACACAGAGAATGCTTATGCACCCGTAGATGTGGAGCATGCACATTTCCAAAACACAGCATGGCGCTTGTCCACGCTATACAACAACAAACTGAATAGCAAGAACACCGTACGCACAGGCATAGTGATACAGGAACTGGGCTACGATCTTAATGACAGCCTGTACGACTACGGCAGCAAGCAATGGAAAGATATATTGAGTGGTAGCGGCCAAACACAATATTACCAGGCCTATGTGCAATGGAAAAAACGCTTCAACCAGAAGTGGACCCTGGTGAGTGGGCTGAACGGATCTTACTACGCGCTGAACAGCAAGTACAGTTTAGAACCAAGAACTGCCATAACCTACCAAATGGAAAAGAGCAGGCTATCGCTGGCTGCAGGCCTACACAGCAAACCCGACCACATATCCACCTACCTATACCAGGATATAGGCGCAAGCAATTATTATCCGAATAAAAACCTCGACTTGCAACGCGCCTTCCATATAGTGGCAGGTTACGATGTAGCGCTTCCTTTAAAAGCGCGACTGAAAACAGAGATCTATTACCAACACCTGTACAAAATACCTGTAGCAAAAGATACAAACAGCGGTTTCTCAGTACTGAATGCAGAAAGCATGCTGGACCTTGCAAATAGCGGGCAATTGGTTAGCACCGGCACGGGCAACAACTACGGTATAGATGTTACCATCGAAAGGCCATTTATAGACAATTACTATCTCTTGTTCACCGGTTCATTGTTCAAAACGAATTACACCACTGCAACAGGGCAAGCTTTTGAAGGACACTTCGACAGAAGATACCAGTTAAATGTTGTAGGCGGTAAAGAGTTCAACTTCGGGAAGAAAGGAAAGAATATTTTTGGCGCCAACGGCAAGTTCCTCTACAGCGGCGGACAAAGAGAATCGCCCATAGACCTTGCTGCATCGCAGGCGGCAGGTAAAACTATTTATGTGCACAATGAATATTTTACCACGCAGGCTAAGCCATACTTCCGCATAGATGCAGGGCTGTACTATAAAGTAAATAACAAGCGCGCAACACATACTATAGAACTGGACGTGCAGGACGTAACCAACTACACCAACTACTGGTACTCCTACTACGACAATCGCGACGGCAGGATAAAACATGTGAACGAAAGCGGCATCATACCCGTCATCAGTTAGCGCATCGACTTCCACTGGTAAAAACAAAAGCGCCCCGCAATTGCGGAACGCTTCAACTATATCACCCACTCTATTTATCTATTTACCTGCCGTATTGCCTCTTATCACGTTCATCAGTTCATCCAGTTTAGGCTCGAGTATTATTTCGGTACGGCGGTTCTGTGCACGGCCTGCTTCCGTTGAGTTGCTGGCAACAGGATCGTACTGGCTGCGGCCACTTGCAATAAGCCTTGTTGGTGGCACCCTGTATTCATCTATCAGCACATGAGCTATAGATGTGGCGCGTGCTGTGCTAAGTGCCCAGTTGTCCGCATACATTTTGTTGTGTATCGGGATACTATCCGTATGGCCTTCTATATCTACATTAATATCATTGCTGGTATTCAGCACACCGGCAACTTTGGCCAGTGCATCCTTACCTGCAGGATTAACTACTGCACTACCCGATGGGAATAACAGGCTTTCCTGCATACTTACGTATACCTTGCCGTTCTTCACAAATACGGTAAGCTGGTTTGCGGTAAAGCCTACCAGGGCTGCGGCTATCTTAGCACGGAGCGCCTCGGTATTTTGCTGTTGCATGTCTATAAGGCGTTGCAGTTCGCGCAGCCTCTTTTGCTGGGCGGCCACCTGTTCCTTGCTCATATTCAGCTCGCTATTGGTTGCCTCGTTCACATTGCCCAATGCACTCACATTTCCCATTAAGCGGGTGATGGAGTCCTGTTGTGCAGCAAGTTGGTCGGATAATTGTTTATTGTGCTCCCGCTGGCGGGCAGCTTCGCTTTGGGCAGCCACATACTTGCGTTTTGCTACGCAGGAGGGGAATATCATAGCTGTCGTTAAAATAAATGTAAGAGCGTACACTATCGTTTTCATGGTATTTGGTTTTAATCCTTTAAGGACAGGAAAAAACCGTGCCAGTACACTACCACACTAAGGCACTCGCCCCCAATATCGCGACATCCACATCTGGCAATGCGGAGTACAACAGCGCCACTTTATTTTTATAAATGCGTAAGAGATTAGCCTCCATATAGTGCTGCACATGCTTCATCAGCATATCACCGGCCTTGGCCAGTCCGCCGAAGAATATGATAGCCTGCGGCGAGGTAATAGCCACTGCATCGGCCATTGTCTGGCCTAATATTTTACCGGTGTATTCAAATATCTCCAGTGCCATTGCATCGCCTTTTTCGGCAGCATTGAAGATATGTTGCGAGGTAAGACCGACCTTATCTTTTCTTAATAACGTATCATCCTCCCGGTCTTCCAGCCATTCATGCGCAGTGCGCACAATGCCTGTGGCCGATGCATAAGTTTCCAAACAACCCCTTCTGCCACAACCGCACATACGTCCGTCGCGTACCGATATCACATGCCCTATCTCACCGGCAAAACCATCGTGCCCGTATAGAAGCTGGCCATTAGCCACAAAGCCGCTGCCCACACCTGTGCCTAGTGTCACCATGATGAAGTCCTTCATGCCCTTGGCTGCGCCGTACATCATTTCACCTATGGCGGCGGCATTAGCATCGTTGGTTATCGTTACTTTTTTATGCAGTGATTCACTTAATAGTTTAGCAAGCGGTATAGCCCCTTCCCAGGGCAGGTTGGGCGCATAAGCTATCTCACCCGTGAAGTAATTACCATTGGGAGCACCCACTCCTACGCCTATCACCCTTTCAATATCCACCTGCTCCATGGCTTTAGTCAATTCTTTGCTCAGCGCCGCTATATATTCCTGTACCGTATCATGCCCCAGTGTGGACATGCTGCCTTGCATCAGTATTCTGCCGCGCCTGTCCACGATACCAAAACAGGTATTGGTACCGCCTATATCAATGCCCAGTGCTAATGGTTCTGTCATGGCGATAAAAGTACAACAAAATGACTATGACAATACCTTCAACGCGTCTGACCGCAAAAAAGCGGTACCGACGCTAATTCTATAAAACTTTCTGAACAATTAATGTATATTAGTCAATCGCAATAACAGAACAATGCAAACAAACAAAAAAGGTTCATACGCTTCTTCGCTCTTCCTGGTAGGCTGCTTATTCTTCATATTCGGTTTCGTAACATGGCTGAATGGCACCTTGATATTTTTCCTGAAGAAGATATGCGAGCTGAATAACTTCCAGGCCTACCTGGTAGCTACCGCCTTTTTTATCTCCTACTTCGTAATGGCCCTGCCCGCCTCTGCCATTCTTAAAAAGACGGGCTTCAAAAACGGCATGAGCCTGGGGCTGATCATCATAGCCGTGGGTACTGTAACCTTTATACCCGCCGCACATGAGCGCAGCTATACGTACTTTTTGATCGGCCTTTTTATTGAGGGACTAGGCTTATCCATTTTGCAAACTGCTGCCAATCCATATGTAACCATATTAGGCCCCGAAGAAAGCGCTGCCAAGCGTATCAGCATCATGGGCATAGCCAATAAGGCTGCAGGAATCATTAGCCCAATTATATTGGCCAGCATACTGCTCAAAAACATTGAGCCCATAAACAAACAACTGGAAAGCATTACCAACCCTGTAACCAAGGCTGTTTCCAATCCTGCTTTGCAGGAGCAATTGCTTAATGAATTATCACAAAGGCTGGTTACTCCCTATATCATCTTCACCATTTGCCTATTAGTCTTTGCACTCCTAATAAAGCTCTCTCCCCTGCCCGAGGTAAGTGATACGGAAGATAATCCAGAAGTGATACCCACTTCACAGCACCCTACATTATTTAAGCATACTTACCTGCTGCTGGGTGCCTTTGCCATATTCGTTTACGTAGGCGTGGAAGTACTGGCCGGCGACTCTATCATGAACTATGGTGAGTATTACCATATACCCTCAACGGTGTCCAGGTATTTTACTTCTATTACCCTCAGCTTTATGATTGCGGGTTACCTGGTGGGTATAGCCCTGATGCCCAGGATCATTTCGCAGGAAAAAGCATTGAAGCTATATTCCATACTGGCGCTTATATTAATAACAGGCCTGCTGGTAACATCAGGTATCACATCTGTAATATTACTTGCTGCCTTAGGCTTCTCGCATTCCATTATGTGGCCTGCGATATGGCCTATGTCGCTAAAGGGCTTGGGTAAGTTCACTAAACAAGGTGCAGCACTGCTTATCATGGGTATAGCGGGTGGGGCCATCATACCGCCCACGTACGGCTACTTTGCTGATGCAGTGAATTTGCACACTGCTTATTTGATAATGATTCCCTGCTACCTCTATATCCTTTTCTTTGCAATGAAGGGGCATTTGATCGGGTATAAGACTCAAGGCGTCATTTCGAATGAAACGAAGTGAAAAGAGAAATCTCCCAAGAACAGTACCAACGCTTAATCAAGCGACAGTAATTATTTTCAGGAGATTTCTCTCTGCGTTTTGCTACGCTACACTTCGTTCGAAATGACGTTTAACCCGGTATCCTCGCTATATACTTGCTCATCTCCGCTATCTGGTCCACCACTTGTTTGTTGGTAGCCTTACATGCTTTGGCTTTGTTGAAATATATTTTGGCGCTCTTAAAGTCACGGCGCTGTATGCATATGCTGCTTAGCTGCAGGTAGGCTGTTGCTTCGTTGTCTTTATCCGGCAGTCCTATTTTTATGGCGCGGCGCAGGTGCTCCATGGCTTCTTTGGTGTTGCCTTTCTTATAGGCTATAGAACCAAGCTGCAGGTAGGCTGTGCCTTCAAATTCCTTTTCAGGCAGTCCTGCTGCAAGTCCTTTCCTCAGGTCGTCCTCTGCTTTGTCGAGGTTATCATCCATGGTGCTGAAGTTGGCACGCAGCATATAATATGATGAGCGGATAGGCTTGTACAACATGTTCGGGTACTTTACCGAGTTCATCAGTTTCTGTGCACCTTCCATATCACCCGCTTCTATATAGCCTTGTATCAGCGTCATAGGCCCTACCATAAAGTAAGCAGCCACCATAATGATGGCGATGAGGAATGGCAACCATGCTATCCACCATGTTACGGAAAACCCTACCCAAAAGCCAAGGGCTATCATAAGTCCTGCCAGTGGCAGGCGGTAGTTAACAAGGAAACGGCGAATATTACTCTTCATATAGTTAAAATTGGGCTGCAAAGATAAGCTATTCATTCGTGAGGCACTAATGAAAAAGCCCATGATTTTTTCGGGGGCCTTATGGAATTATTAAAAAACCCGCATCTAGTATGAAAACGTGTTTATGATAAAGGCTTTCTTAAAAGACGCACGGCACTACCAGATACTGTTCCTGGGCACTTTCCTGCTCTATGGCACATTCATACTCGACTGGGATACTCATTGGGACCATTACATTGCAATTTTTTCTACCGCATTGCTTACACAGTATGCGGGTATCAAATTCCTTAAGCTGCCCACGCACTCATGGAAGAGCGCCATGATATCTGTGCTGGGCCTTTGTTTATTACTGAAAGCCAATCACTGGAGCATCTGTGCATTGGCGGCCTTTCTTGCCATAGCTTCAAAATTCGTGCTACGGGTTAATGGCAAGCATATATTCAACCCGGGCAATTTCGGCATCGTTGCGGTCATCCTGCTCACAGGCCAGGCATGGATATCACCCGGCCAATGGGGCAGCGGAGCTGTCCTCTTGTTCCTGGTGGGTATCTTAGGCAGTGCAGTGGTGCATAAGGTCAACAGGCTCGATACTTCATTTGCCTTCATAGGCTCGCTTATGGCATTGCAGGCCTGGCGCAATCTTGTTTACCAGGGCTGGCCATTCGATTATTTCGTGCAACAGTTTACCAATGGCAGCCTCCTGCTCTTTACTTTCTTCATGATCACGGACCCTGTTACCACGCCCAACCACAAGACCGCCCGCATTATATGGAGCGTGCTTATCGCAGCCCTGAGTTTCTATCTCAGCAATTACAAATTCGTCAACGGCGCACCCGTATGGGTACTGTTCTTCATCGCTCCACTCACTCCCTTATTCGACAAAATATTTAAAGCCTCGCGCTTTGAATGGCTAAAACCAACTATAGCTAAGGCATAACATTTTTCATCACAAACCAAAAATATATGAAAAGCAAAATCGGGATCTTTATCGCGCTGGGGCTCTGTGCGTCTATACAAAGCAATGCCTTCTGCGGATTCTACGTGGCGAAGGCCGACACAAAAATATACAACCAGGCATCGCAGGTAATACTGGTGCGCGATGGCAACCAGACGGTGCTCACCATGAGTAACGACTTTAAAGGTGATGTGAAAGACTTCGCTATGGTGGTGCCCGTGCCTACTGTTTTAAAAGAGAGCGATATCAAAGTAGTGGAGCGTGGTGTATTTGATAAACTGGACGCTTACTCGGCGCCACGCCTTGTGGAGTACTATGACAACAACCCCTGCGACCGCAGAGAGTATGAAAAAATGGCCAGGGCAGCTCCTATGGCATCTATGGGAGCGGGGTCGCTGGCTGAAGACAAAGCGGCAAATAAAAAGGACTATGGCGTCACCATCGAAGCAAAATACACCGTGGGTGAATATGATATCATCATACTTGGTGCCGAGCAAAGCAATGGCCTGCAAAGATGGCTTACCGACAATGGTTATAAGATACCACCCAATGCGGAAGAAGTGTTGAACCCATACATAAAGAACAACCTGAAGTTCTTTGTAGTAAAAGTAAATATAGAGAAGATGGAACAAGGAGATTTCCAGACCTTGAGACCAATACAAATAAAGTTCAACGCACTCCGCTTTGGTTTGCCTATACGGTTGGGCATGGCTAATTCCAATGGCGACCAGGACCTGATCATCTACGCATTTACGAAAAAAGGCCGTGTAGAATGCACCAACTACCGCACCGTAAAAATGACCACAGGTATTAAAGTGCCGGAATTTGTACAGGAAGATTTCTCCCCCTTCTATGCTGATGCATTTAAGAAAGCATGGAGGCGCGAAAGCCAGGAAGCTATATTCCTCGAGTATGCATGGGACGTAAGCTCCACTAACTATGTAAAGTGCGACCCATGTGTATCAAACCCGCCCGATTACCAGGACCTTAAAGATGCAGGTGTATGGTGGGTCAATTCAGGCAATACCGGATATTATGGCAGTGCCGATTTTAATGGCAATGTATTCTTCACCCGCATGCATGTACGTTACAACAGGGCACACTACGCGCAGGACCTTGCTTTTCAAATAACGCCGAACAGCGAACAGTACCAGGTCCGTTATGTGATCACCCACCCGGCTTATGGTAGTTTTTCCTGTCCCGAAGGCAGGCGCTATGTGCGCGAAGTAGCGGCACGCCGCGAGGAAGAGCTGCAGAATATGAACAGGTTGGCCGGCTGGAGCATATACCAGCACGAGAACTACCTGGACGAATGGAACCGCAGAAGCGGCAACCCCGATAACAGGATAAAACGCGGCAGCATAGCCGATACTGATAGCAAAGGCGGTATTCTTATTGTGGCCTTCCTGCTATTACACGGTATAGCTTTATTCTTTACGCTGAGGAAGAAGGGATAAACGAGCTAAGTAAGACGAAAAATGCCTCGCGTAAATACGAGGCATTTTTCTGTGTGAAGCCCGGAGGGCTTAAATATGAATAGCCCCCGGTGAAACCGGGGGAAACGGAAACAACACCACACGCAACCCCAACGGGCTTGAACAACAATCGCGTGGAGCATACAATTTCAATAATTTGTTATCTTAATCGTCCGTAAATGTTACTAGCATGAGCCACCGTCAAATATTTTATCAAATTGTTTTCGGCACAAAAAATCGCGAAGCAACGATTGCAGGACAACATTGTGAAGAGTTATACAAATATATATGGGGTGCGATAAACAATAGCAATTGTAAACTTTACCGCATTAACGAGATGGAAGATCACATCCACATTTTCTCTGATCTCCACCCTTCCTTGTCACTCGCCGATTTTGTAAAGAATATCAAAGTGGCTAGCAGCTTATGGATGAAAGAATCTGGTCACTTTCCAAAATTCAAAGGCTGGCAGGATAGTTATGGTGCATTCACCTATTCTATTCGCGAAAAGGACATAATTATTAATTATATCAAAAACCAAAAGGAACACCATAAAACTGAAAGCTTCTTTGACGAGTACAAACGCCTGCTGATCGAAAACGGAATTGAGTTTGACGAAAAATACTTATTATAAATTAAACATTTAACCCCTACCGGGGTTATTGTATTTAAGAAATGCTCTTTACCCCGGATTTCATCCGGGGCTATTCATATTAAAGCCCGTCGGGCTTTTCCCGCAATTTTCACGACAACCTGCGGAAGAACACCTACGTCCAAATGATTAGCCCGGAGGGCTTA
>APMI01010402.1_pt1 | contig 13079 bp, 16 predicted proteins | sample 667938 | NCBI WGS metagenome assembly APMI01 (sample SAMN01084076, study PRJNA167559) | wastewater metagenome | biome: Wastewater | place: Denmark: Ejby Moelle, Odense | collected 2011-11-28 | reverse complement strand
GATTGGTGGTGGTGCCCGGAGCGGGACTTGAACCCGCAAAGCTTACGCCGGCGGATTTTAAGCCAGAGCATGGCATCCGCACCGGGCTAACGATGGACTTGGATGAGGCTTGCTGTAGCAGGTTTTCCCCGAGGCCAGTGCCTTCCATCATATCCCGGTGCGCGATGCAAACCGCTCCGGTTCCCCTCCGCCTGGCTCCTAGCCGGCCCCTGGAATCGGGGCCTTTCAGGAGCACCTCATGGCGAAGATCAAACTCACCAAGTCCGTCGTTGACACGGCGCAGGCGCAAACCTGCGATGTGGAACTCCGGGATACGCTCGTTCCGGGCTTCTTGTGCAAGATAACACCAACGGGCCGCAAGGTCTTCATGGTTCAATACCGCACGAACTCCGGCGTGCGGCGCAAGCCGGCACTCGGCCAGTTCGGCGAGCTGACGGTCGAACAGGCCCGATCGCTGGCCCAAGACTGGCTGGCCGAAGTCCGGCGCGGGGGCGATCCCGGACTCGACAAGGCCGAAGCCCGCAAGGCGCCGACGGTCAAGGAACTGTGCGGCCGGTTCATGGATGACCACTCCAAACTGCACAACAAGCCCAGCACCCAGGCCGGCTACCAGTACCAGATCGACAACTTCGTCATCCCAGCCTTCGGCAGCAAGAAGGTTCACGAGGTCACGCGCCACGACATCACCGCGCTGATGAAGCGCATGGAGAGGTCCCCCACGCAGGCAAACCGCGTACTGTCGCTCGTCCGCAAGATGTTCAACCTGGCCGAACTGTGGGGCTACCGGCCCGATGGCTCCAATCCTTGCCGTCACGTACCCAAGTACCCGGAGAAAGGTTCGACCCGCCTTATCACCGACGAGCAGATGGTCAGCCTGTTCGCCTACTTGGACAAAGCCGAAGCCGAGGGCCTGGAACATCCCATCTATCTGCTGGCCGTCCGGCTGCAATTCGAGTTCGCGGCCCGCATGTCGGAAATCCTGCTGTTGCAGTGGAATTGGCTCGACTTGCCCAACGGCCGGGTTGTCTGGCCGGACAGCAAAACGGGCGATATGTCCAAGCCGTTGAGCGAGGAAGCCCGCCGGTTGCTGACGAATGCACCTCGCTACGGCAATTCGCCCTACGTATGCCCGGCCATCCTCGACCATGACAAGCCGCTCGGCCCCCATTCCTACTATCAGGCGTGGCGCCGAATCCTTGATCGCGCCGGCGTGCCGAAGGTTGGCACCCACGGCATCCGCCACCGCTCAGCGACCGACATTGCCAATTCCGGCATCCCCGTCAAGGTCGGCATGGCGCTAACCGCGCACAAGACCGTGGCGATGTTCATGCGCTACGTCCACACCGAGGACGACCCGGTGCGTAAGGCAGCCGAGTTGGTAGCCAGCCGGCGCAAGTCGGTCGTCGGCACGCGGCAAGAACCCAAAGAGGTGACCGCATGATCGGTGACCAGTGCCTCGGCATGTCGGCCCTGATTGCCGTGTCGCCGTTACGCCAATCGGCTCAGCAGCCCTCCCCGCCCGCGCATCGCACTGGGGGCTGGAAAAGTATGCCCGTTACGGGTATAGTTTTGGGGTCAAGATGACCCGCGTCCTCAAGCGGAAGGACTTTGCACGGTGGCAGGCGGGCGAAAAGCTGCCTGATGCTGCCTTGTGCAAGGCGGTTCAGGAGATGGAAAGCGGTCTGATTGACGCGGACTTGGGCGGCTTCCTCTACAAGAAGCGGGTTGCCCGATCCGGCGGCGGCAAGAGCGGCGGCTACCGCACCCTGCTGTCGGCCCGGATCGGCAGCCGCTACGTATTCCTGCATGGGTTCCCCAAGAGCGACAAGGCGAATATCACGCAGGACGAGAAGAAGGCGCTGCAATTCGCCGGTAAGGTGTTCCTGGAACTGTCCGCCGAGGCTTTGTCGAAGGCGTTGCACTCGGGCGTGTTATTGGAGGTGCATTGTGAGCAAGATCATTGAATCCCTGCGTGGCGACCTGGCTGCGCTCCACGAAGCGGGAGCGATCAGCAAGGTGACAATGCGCGAGTTCGACGCGATCTGCCCGCCCCCGGTGCGGGAGTTCAGTGCTGCCGACATCAAGCGCCTGCGCGAAGCCTTGAAGTTCAGCCAGCCGGTGTTCGCCCTTCATTTGCACACGTCGGCCTCGACCGTGCGCAAGTGGGAGCAAGGCGAAACACATCCCACGGGGCCAGCGCTCAAACTGCTCAACGTCATCGCCGACAAGGGCTTGCAGGCCATCATCTGATGCCTGGTTAGGGAGACAGGCATTGGCGACGCGAATCGACCCTTTCAGCTCACAGCATCTTGAAGCCGCCTGCCGCGTCCTTGCCGATACCGAACGCGGCCTAAGCGGCACGCAGATCGAGCGCCTGCTGCAAGAAATCGGGATTGCCGACACGTCGCCCGGCATGACCAAGTGGAAGCGATTGTTCAATGCGCTGGCCGGCGCACAGAACCAGCACCAGGTCGGCAACCATCTCATCATGTTCATCAATCGCGCGATGAACCCGGTGAACTATGCCCGCGATCCCGCGACGTTCTCCTGGCGGCGCGACGAACTCAATGTCGTCCTTGCCTTCTCCGGCTTCTACGTGCGCGACGACGGCAAGGTCGGGCACGCGGACAAGGCCACGACGCTCGATGCCGCGCGCGCCCGTGCGGGACGACTCAAGGCTGCGCTGGAAAGCCGCGTCGTCCATGCGGAGGTGCTGAACTACTGCCGCGCCGAACTGCTGGACGAAAACTACTTCCATGCCGTGTTCGAGGCAACGAAAGGCGTTGCGGAGAGGGTTCGCCTGCTGTCGGGCCTGAACGGCGATGGTGCGGACTTGGTGAACAAGGCATTCGCAGGCCAGCTGCCCGTCCTCACCTTGGGACCGCTCACCACCGAGTCCGAAAAGAGCGAGCAGAAAGGCTTTGCCAATCTTCTGATCGGCCTGTTCGGCGCCGTGCGCAATCCGCTGGCCCATGCGCCCAAGACGAACTGGCCGATGTCCGAACAGGACGCACTGGACATCCTGACGCTGGTATCGCTGATTCACCGCAAGCTGGATGGCGCGACGAAAGTTGCTGCCGTATCGCCGTAAGGGAAAGACAAGAATGGACGAGGCGCTCGTTGTCTTCTCTCGGAAAGGGGTTTTTCAGACCACGATCGCCGCGCGTGATGTTCGTAGCCGGGAACATGCGCGAAAGCTGTGGCCTCTAGTATCTCCCGGCGCATCACGGCAGATGGTGACATGGGTCAGCCCCTCTTTTGAAAGCGGAAAGCTGCGTCGGCGATCCCATTTCCGGGTGCTTCCTACTCAGCACACCTTCAACCCCAAAGCGCACTTCGACGATGAAGAAGCCAGTCGGTGGCGCGCCGTGCAGGAAAGTCCCGAACACCGGCGGGCGAAAGAACTTGTCGCGGCCGAACTTTCTCGACGCTTGGATGCTGGACTTGCGATGCCGTGGGCGTTCAAGGATGCGGATGCGTCGGACTATCCGCTGGAAGGTAACTTGTTGCTCGGCGCCGACCAGGTGGCAACCGAGCATCCCCTGGAGACGCCGTTCGGCAGCAAATTCCGGCTCGACGTTGCGGTGCTCGGCCCGCCGGTTAAAGCCGAGCCGATGGTGCTGGGCGGCGTTGAAATCGAGCTTGGCCACGCCTTCGACGGGCGCAAGGCGCTGATCGGGAAGTCGCTCGGGTTTCCGCTGATCTCCGTCGACATCACCGAGATGACGCTGGACGAGCTCACGCCCGAGTGGGCGCAGCAGGTATTGACCGCGACCACGCGAAGCCACGAGCAGGGACGCCGGCAGACCTACATCTATCTCCACGACCTGCTGTACCCCCTCTACGCGCAATTGCCGGTGTTTCTGGACGATGAACAGCGCCATCAGTTCCTCGTGTTTGCCGACGATGAGACCTTGAACAAGCTGGTGGGTTGGATGAACCTGCTCGCCGAAAAGCTGGAGTACCCGAAGGGTACGGTTGCCGTTGCCCTGGTCAATGGCAAGAACGAACAGTCGCGCAAGATGCTGGAACGCGCGGGACAGGTCGTTGGCCCCGACTGGAGGGAGTTCAACAGCCAGCGATGCCTGCGGCTGACCCTGCCGCGCCCCAAAGGCCCGGCGGATCTCCAAGCGCATCGCTTCCACATGACGATGGCGCGCATCCTGCTGTCGCACACTGATGCGCTCGTTGGCTACAAGTATTGCAATGGCGTGGACAACAACCACCCCGAAGAAGACGTGTGGGTTGCACATCGCTGGATTGCCGACCTGAAAACCCACAGTCAGCACCGCGTGTTGCCGAAGCGGTTGGCCGAGCCAATCAACAGGCTAATCGCGATTGTCTCGGACTTGCATCGCAATCTCGGGGCAGCCACTCACGGAGCGTAGCCATCCGATGTCGGAAATCATCCTACAAGCAGGCACTCTAGCCGAACTCAGGACCAAGCTTGCCGAGCTAGACATTGATGTGCCTGCGCGCTCGGAGGGGCGTCGGAATCATCACGCGGAACGCTATTGCATCGCGCACTTGCTTGCGACACTGCCGGCTGAACGGCTTTCGTTTCCTCTGACCCTTGTCCATTCCGACAAACCAGACTTCGTGCTGACGATGTCGGGCACTGAGGTCGGAATCGAGCATACCGAAGCGGTACCGGAGAACGTCGCCCGAGCCAATTTTCTGCGCGAGAAAGGCTTGGGGCCCGACGTTTACTTCACGCCTCATGCCACGCCCGGGGAACCTCGAAAAACGGCCGATGAACTTCGTCATGAAATCAGGGCGGACAACCCTGGCTCCGGCTGGTGCGGTGATTCACCGGAGCGTGAGTGGGCCGCCGCGATGGCGCACTACGTCGAGGAGAAAATGCCGAAGGCAACAGCAGACGGCTTCGTTCGGTATCCGGCCAACTGGCTGATCATCTATGACAACTGGCCGTTGCCGGCTATCGACTACGCCAAGGCGGCGAAGTATTTGGCTCCGCTTCTGACGGAAATGGACGCCTTCTCTGTGTTCGATACGATTTTTGTCCATGATGACTCGCATATGGGCGAATTCCGCCATGCTCCTGTCATCTATTCACTTGTTAAGCCGGGCTCAAATCGTTAAAGCGCGTCCCGGTGCTCTGCTGTCGGGCGCGCTGGCGATGCCTGAACCTAGTCTTTCGAGGTCGTGTTCGATCCCGTCTTGTGAACGGCAAGGTCGTACCCTACTTGAACCGGGATAACCTCTCCCTTGACAACTTCGCGACCAGTCAAGTCCAGCACTTGAACCCTGGTTGGCCCGTATCGCGCTGGGTCAGGCGAGTCCGGTGTCGGAAAAGGAAGAATCGAAATTGGCTGGCCGTTTAAGGTGAGGTCGTGCTGTTCGGAAGGTAATTGCACTTGGAATACTTCGTTTCCATAGCCAAGCACCAAGAACATGTAGGGGTAGTTCGTTACGTGTGACTTTCGTCGCAAGAGAAATGCCGCGATTAAGTCGTTCGGCATTGGCCCTGGCTGAAATGAACGAATGACCGGACACTGATCGGCAAATCGGCGAATGTGATCAGTTGACCTCACCCAGCTCATCAAGTGTGGGAAGTTTCCGATTTCTTCGTCGGGGAGCAGCGTCAGGCCGATCTTCATGAACGCCTTGAGCACAGCAACCGGCGTATAGGGATCGCGCTTGAGCTGAAAGGTGATTCGCCGGTTCACCTCGTCAATCTGGTACAGCGGATCATCCTCATACGAGGTGATACTGAAGCCCGCAGCGCCATGCTCGATTCTCCAGCCTTTCCCGTCGCCGCCTTTCTTCAACGTCGGAACGCCGCTCTTTCCACGAATACGCGCGAAGGTGCGTGTCGGCTTCGACCAGTTGCCTAGATCGTTCTCGATGCCACGCCCGAACCCTTCATTGCAGTCGTCGCACTCATACGCGCTTTCAATGCTTTTATTGCCGAGGGCTTCCGGTATCGCGTGTGCGACCTTGCGGAAGGTCACTTCGGGCGACTTCCTGCTACAAAATCGACAGACGCGATTTTGCTTGTCGCCGAGAACCACCTTATCGCCTGGGCGCAGGAACCACTGACGCAGTATGTCGTAGTGCGTGTCGTAGAAGGCGATATTGGCTTCGAGAGAGATCATGAGTTCCAATTTTAGGTATTCATAGATTTTCGAGGCGTCTCGGCTTTTCTCCGCCTGACCCTAAGTTTCGTGGTCGCGACCACGAACCCAGTCGTAGTCGGGAACGAGCAGTGATCCAACAAGGCCGCCTGTCCGCTGCGGCAAACCTTGTTCGTGCTGTGAAATCGAAAGCGCAAGCATTTGGATGGCCGACCTGGCAACACGCAAGGCGCGCAACACCTCTTGAGTAAACGGCTCCCGTCGATGATGCTCAATTTCAGGTGCTTGCCTGCTTTCTGCTGGGTCGCCAAGGTCATGCAGCACCACGAATCGATGTGTGCCCGCGTTGCGGAGGTCCTTTTGGGACCGCAAGATTCCCGCACTGCTGTCGTAGTCCTCGGCAAGTTCAACAAGGCCATATAGGGCACTGGCGCCCCCACGAATCGCCTGTTCCACCTTTTCGTTGAGTGGGCGCACGCCAGTTGTCTTATCGGGGCTTCCTCGCCACAGCTTGCCGAAGTAGACCTTATCTGGTGGCAGCCCAAACTCGAAGTAGTGGTTTGCCGTGACAGCGATCTTGTCGAGCAGGTCGAGAGCCGTCCGGTGCGCCAAGATGAGCGCCGATGCATCTGGGCCATAGGTGGCATAGTCAAGCGTGTCCCCAAATCGACCTGTCGCGGGCCACACGTTTTCATCTATAGCCCGCCATAGCAAATCACGCGCGAGGATGAAGTCGCTCTTCAGCATGTTGAACATGGCGAACACAGGCGGAGGCATCCCAGCAGCACCGTGCTCTCGCTCCAGAATTCCGGGAAGCATGAGCCAGTCCAGCTTGCCCATGGTGGGGTCAATGAGTTCCACGACTGGCGCGAGCGCCAATCGTTCGCGTTCGACCCAATGGAGGAACGGATCTTTATGTGGGGATCGTGGCGGCGGATCACCCAATTCGCATGCGAACGCCGCGATCTGTGCCGCGGCCTGTGCGCCGGCATATTGGATGACTCGATCCCTATGCCGATCCGCAATCTTAGCCAGCATGATCGCCTCGATGCGCGTAAGTTCTGAGCAGCCACCGCGCTCATAGAGCCAAAGCAGATTGCGGGCTGCGGAACTTGCAGCAACTCCGTTCTCCGGATCAATCTCTAGCGCGGCAAGCCATCCATCTTGGGCTTCGCCAAGCCGATAGCTGCCACTGAATTGGTTGGCGAGGTTCGTCCAAGCTTGAGTTCGCAGCGTTGAATCGGCATCCACATCCTGAGCGACCTTCCAGAAGCATCGTCGTGCTTCTGCGCGACGCTCTCTAGTTGACTCCTGATGACTCAACCAATTTGCATTACGAGGTGGGACACCTGTCGCGGCGACCAGCCCATTGGCCAAGTTATAGGTGACGTCAGCAACTGGAAACGAACTGTGAAGTTCACGAAACAGGGCGAGTCCTTCTTCAATCGCATCCTGCTGCTGAGTCAACGCGCCACCATCGACCAGAATCGCTGCGCGTAGCCCCATCATGTTGAATCGCTCATCCGTACCAGGATCGAGATTGATCTCTCGGGCCTGTTTCACTGCTTCGGCGGGATCGCTGTTCAACAAGGCATTCAGATGAGCGGACCGCTTATAGAACCTGTCTAGCATCGATGACATAAAGGGACTCCGCTGCGCGCCATATGGCGGACGTGGTTCCTAGTGGGGTGGGTGAATCCAGCAACCGGGGCTTTCGCTGTCGAAGAACTCCACTTCGACATGCGCTCCCAATACATCATGGATCATCTGGAAGACCCGGTTGCAGTACGCCTGATCGCCTCGGAATACTGACACCGCCACGCGATTGATTCCCGTATCCTTCATGCGCTGCAGGAGATGAATGTCTTGCTCGGCGAAGCCCCAGCCGTAAACCACCAGCGTGTCCCGCTGCGACTTCAGAACCTCTCTGTACACGGTGGAGAGGTAGTAGCTGTTATGGATGGAAGAGACTTTCTGAGGCCACGTTCCCTCGCTCACAAACAAAGGCACGACCTCTCCGTTTTGCCAGCGTTGAAGAACGGCCTCCAGCAGACCATCCTGAAGGTTGTGGATCTTGCGCTCTTGCTCGACCAAGTTTCGGCACAACACCAGACTGCCATGTGCATAAAACACAAGCGAGGTTGAACGATCCCCTCGGATCGGTTGCCTGAATCGCTGCCAGTCATCGTCGAAGGCGCCACCTCCTACAAAGCAGTCCTTGAAAGCATGCTGGTCGTCGATGTCCAACCCGTAGGTCATGGCCCAGTACACCACCAAGTCGTAGTTGAGCGAAATGACTGTTTTGAATCGCTTCAGGAACTGATAGATATTCGGCAGGTGGGCGCTTACCGCACCGTGCTCCGGGTGAATGTCGCGGACGGTTTGGATGAGGCAATCTCGGAGACTGGCATAAGCAGCATGCGTTCGTTGATCCGGTATCTGCAGCGACCGATTGACGTTCGATGCCTGCCAGACGATCCGAAGAACCAACTCGAAATCATTGGTCTGGAAGAACTCGAACAGGCGTTGAGCGTCCTCTGGGAGCAGATGCTGGTCGGCGGCATGCTGGAGCAGTGATGCGTAGGAGAAGCTTGGGTTGACGGAAATGCTGGCGCCGTTGCCGAGCAGGACCGTGCATCCGTAGTTTTCGGAGATGGCCTCCCATGGAGCGATCTCAAACGGCATGTATTGTCCCTTGTGTGTCCAAGTCGGTAGCGTTCACGACCGGTGGTCCTGTGCGAGATGATTTTTGAGAAGGAACCAGCACATGTTGAGCGCGAAGGAGCGGCCAAGCCGCGTCATCTGATCTTCCGGGATGCCCACCGGACGGTGAGCGCCAGGGCTCAGAAAACCGAATACACCAGCGAGTCCTCTTTCCTCTTCGGTTGTGATCTCGCCACTGATGCGCAGGAACGAAAGCACCTCGCCCCACTTCGAGGTGTTGTAGGTCGCATGGTCTGGCGAGCGCGAAGCAACGTCGGCAGCCACATCACCTGCCAATGTCTCCAGCGCCACGCGGACATTCACGAGCGAAGCGTTGTAGTCGGGCGGCGTCGCCCGGAACGCGCTGGCTGAATCGTTGATCTTGGCGATGATCTCCTGGGCACGAGGAGCCCCCGAGTTCTGCAAGGCGCCGATCAGGTCATCCTCCAAGGGGGCGGCGTCGGCAATCGATGGGTCGGTCTGGATCAACCTCTCGTCCTGGATGATGTAGCCGTCCAGTAGTAGGCATTGCGTCAGATCGCGCACCCGCTCGTCAAACCGGTACTTCGGATTGACTCTCGACCGCAGATCGCCTTGGGTCACCACTACCTCGGCGAGCACCTGCATGATGGTGTGGTCATCGAGCCCGCGAAGTGTGTTCAGCAGTTCGTACAGTAGTTGTCCTCGGGAGAGCGAAAGGTGCTGTACGCCGTACTTGCCCAGGAGCACGATGGAAATCATAGGCTCCTGCAACTCTAGGAATTGTGCGAGCGAATAGCGGGTTCTTTGTCCGATCATGCTTCTTGCTTTCCGCGGATTTCAGAGGAGTACGGTCTTTTCGCCGTACTTGCCGATGGCTCTAAGGAGCCTTGATGTTGTTGGAGTTGTTCAGGCAGAAGCTCATGGTTTCGTGATTTCGGGCTGGACTTGCACACGATTGATATCGAAAGGAAGTGCTTTATCGGCGGCAATGCGCGTGAGTAGCACCCGAATGGCATCCGAAACGGACAAGCCCATTCCTGCCAACACGTTCGTGGCCTCCTCTTTGATATGCCGGTCAATCCGGGCGCGAACGACATCACTGCTGCTTGCCATCACATGCCTCAAGCTGGTTGTAGCTACATTGTGCTCCGTTTGGGCTTCGGTGTCGTTGGCTCTTTGTCATAGGCGCCCCGGCGTTCCGCCGTCGGACTCGCGGGCTGCGCCCCGCGCTTCGTGCCGAATCGCGGCCATTCGGCTTTGACCCCTGACGCCTCCGGCCCTCGCGGGCCTGCGCGCTCCGCTTGCCCCCAAAACCGGGTGTGTGCAGTGGGCGGGTGTGGGCGGTCTTGCTGTTCCCTTCACCGTATCACGGCGTTCTCGCCGTCAAGGGCGGCGCGCGCCATGCGCGCTTGCGTCCTGGCGGCCGTCTGCGACCCCTGACTGCTTGCGCTGCGCCGTGCTGGCGCCGGTTCCGGGCAATTCCGCCCGAGCAACCGGAGCACGATCATGTCGCAACTGACCCTCACTCTCGACACCCCGCTGATGGTGCGCGATGGCCGTGGGCGCTATCGGCTGGCGGACGCCGACCAGATTCTGGAAGCCGCGCGCCAGGTCATCGAACAGAAGATGCAGCGCGGCGAGGCGTTCACTTCGCCGGAGGCGGTGAAGGACTACCTGCGCGCCAAGCTGGCCGGCTTCGAGCACGAAGTCTTCGCGGTGTTGTTCCTCGACACGCGCCATCGGCTGATCGACTACGTGGAGATGTTCGACGGCACGATCGACGCCGCCGACGTGCATCCGCGCGAGGTAGTGAAGCAGGCGCTGCGGCTCAATGCGGCGGCGGTCATCGTTTCGCACAACCATCCGAGCGGAAACTCCGAGCCGAGCGCGGCCGACAAGGCGATGACCTCGCAGCTTCGGCAGGCGCTGGCGCTGGTGGACATTCGCACGCTGGATCACGTCATCGTTGCGGGGACTCGCACCACGTCATTCGCCGAACGCGGCCTGCTTTGACCATTGGGGGCTTCGGCCCCCTTTTTGCTGCGCCCGGCGGCGCGACTCCGGCCCTCGCGGGCCTGCGCGTGCTGCGCACTTGCCGAAAACCGGGGTGCGTGGAGGTGCGAGGGAGGCGGTCTTGCTGTTCCCTTCATCGTGCCACGGCGTTCTCGCCGTCAAGGGCTGCGCGCCGATGGCGCTTGCGTCCTGGCGGCCGTCGTTGACCCCTGACTGCTTGCGCTGCGCCGTGCCCCGGAAGGGTCGGGCAATTCCGCCCGGCTTCCTTTCAGGAGTTCACCATGAACAACGCACTCATCACCGACGAGCAGCGCATCGTGTTGCTGGCCAACGGCCGCGAATCCTTGGAGAACCCGGACTTCGATCCGGCCCCCGTGGTCAAGCTGTTCACGCCGGACGCCGGCGCAACCTGGCTGCTGACCGAGATTGATCCTGATGACCACGACCACGCCTTTGGTCTTTGCGACCTGGGCCTGGGGATGCCGGAAATCGGCTGGGTCAGCCTGGGCGAGCTGGCGACGGTGCGCGGCGGGCTGGGCCTGCCGATCGAGCGCGACCTGTCTTTCCGCGCTGAGAAGCGGTTGAGCGCCTATGCGCGCGATGCGCGGCATGCCGGGCGGATCATCGTGTGAGCCGCAGGGGGCTTCGGCCCCTTCTTCTAAGACGCCTGTTCTTCGAGATATCGGGCCATTTCCTCGAAGCCGCTCACCACTGTGCAATCCGAGAACTTGTCCAGAGCGATCCTCTTGTCGGACAAGAGGTTCGCGAATTTTCTGTCCGTGAACAGTGCGTGGGCAACAGGGAGGGCGGATGCCGCTATCAGGAAGTCGTTGGGGTCTCCATTCTTGTATCGACGGTTCGGGTCAAATCGCATCAAGCCATATAGTGAGCTGAGGATGCGCATCGTCGGCAATGCGCGCGAGGAGGGTTCCTGCTTCCAGTGATTCATTGCGTTCAAGGCATCCAGGGTGATCTCCTGATGATTGGGCTCTACCCCTTCGTTGATGAACCATGCTTCGATGCCGCCCTTCAGCTCCAAGAAGATGCCCGTGTTGAGATTCACGACTTCGGATTGATGCTGTGCTTTTCCATAGTTTAGGTCGGTAATGCCGCGCGAGTTGTCCCATTTCTCTCCCGGTGCGTTGCCGGCAACCTCCAGTTGAATGGAAAACGGAAGCTCGTACAGAGCATCAAAGAAGGACTTGTTGAATGTGACTTCGTCCACCTGTGCCTTGACGAATTCTGGCAGCGAGATGGCTGGTATTCCCATCATTTCGACAGGGCTGCACAAGAAGTCTTCCAACCCCTCGGTTCTACCCACCATGTTTGTCCGCAGCATCTGCAACTCGGAGCCGATCCGGTCATGGAAGGAGGTGATGCAGAGTCCTCGGGAAAGTTCGTCAACCAGTTTCTTGAGCGCTTCTCGGGTGGCCGGATCGACCATCGAGTCCAACTCCAAGTAGGTGGGAACGCCGATGGGAAATGCGAAGCGCCCTGTTTGCACGGCCCGATCAATGCTTGCACCAAATTCCTTCATCGCCGCCGTCAGGGTGGTCTTGTTCTGCCGGTAGTCCGCCACGCATTTCCAAGCAAGCGTGTCGAGACAGATCAGCTTGAACGAACTCGCGTGGACGGCCTTTTCCCTGCGCCGCTGCTTGACGTGGTCATGGAAGCTGATTTCGGGATGCTCTCGATGCACCTTGATGTACTGGCTCAACCGAGTAGCGGATGCCCTGATTGCTGATTCGAGAAGTGGCGACATGGATGGTCGAATTCGTCCTGCTGTTGGAGCCGGCGGACTTCCACCTGGCGCATTGACCCGAAATGGTAAATCGGGGAAACCTGCGCGTCTCCGCTTCGCGGATCGCGCTGCTCCAGGTTCGCTATTCGCTCATCCCTGACGGGACTGGCGTTCGCCAGCCTTCCACATCGCTGACGCCTCCGGCCCGGATTCCTAGATCCGGGCCTGCGCGCTTCGCTTGCCGTGCGGTCGGCGTGTTGAGGGGCCGTTGCCATGTCCAGCCGTCTCCCCTGACTTCATCACCTTGTCCGCGACTGTAGCCCGCGGCCGTGTGCCGTCAAGGCGCGCAGGGCCGTGTCCTCGGCTGCGCCTGCGGGCCGCCCCCACCCTGCGCTTGCCTCCTTGACGGCCCCCGTCCGCGCGCTCCTGACCGTCGCGGGCGATGAACTCAGGAAAGACGGTGGCAACAGGGCCAACCGGGTTCCTCGTGCCGACCGCACCGAACAGCCGAAAGGCTGGGCTTCCGAATCTAGGAATCCGGT